>Ga0326726_10000905_pt1 | contig 27211 bp, 30 predicted proteins | sample MHFenrmetagenome_2_FD_207603 | JGI IMG/M metagenome (GOLD analysis project Ga0326726, IMG submission 207603) | Lab enriched peat soil microbial communities from Michigan Hollow, Ithaca, NY, United States - MHF15MN | ecosystem: Environmental > Terrestrial > Soil > Wetlands > Peat | place: USA... | reverse complement strand
CGTCTTTGAAAGTCTCTAATAGCGGATGTTGGTACGGTACGATCTCTTTACTTGACGATATACTTTTTATTATTAATCCCTGGTTTAGGTCATACCGCAATTTAACATTTAACCAAATCCTGTTTTCTAGAGCTGTCATATCTTCAGCTTCAATGAAATCTGCTAAGCGGTCTACAGCAACAAGATAACGATCCATATGGCTCCTTAGAACCTTTTCCGCACAATCTAACTTAGAATTCATGGACATTTCAATCACATCAACTCTTCTATTCTATGGGTATGCTTGTTGATTTAAGAACTTTTAAAGAAAGACTTTGTGGTACGTTCGGTCTCGTAAACTTGGCTAACAATGGAAAGTAATTTAGCCTTTTTTCCCATAATAAGGTATATCGCCTTTAAAACCTTCGATTAGGTTTCTTATTGTAATTTGAGATTGCAGGAAAGATTCTACATATGCCCTGTCACTTAAGAATTCGGTCAATAATGCAATTACCACTTCAGATGGAATTCGCTTCTTGTCCGATACTCTTTTGGCAGATATTGTTTAAAACTATCTTTCTCAAAAAGTTGGATTCCAACTAGCATGTGGCTCACTTCAGATATTGAATAGAACTTATCATCTTCCATGTGAGCAAGGACTCTTTTCCATTTGGGTTCTTCGATCTTTTCTAATTCATCTTCATCTATCGTCGTATCCCTAGCCTCTTCTTGTTATATGTTAAACTGCCACCTCTTAATTGTTGCTTCATTGAGACTTATACAAAAGAAAGTGGAAGATATTCTATGGCAAATTATGGTCTATTGCGTCTAGTTTATAATCGATGCGATTAAGATGCGCTTCGATTTGGTCTAGTTTTGCCTCAATAGCCCTAATTTTATTAAGAATAATTGATTCAGCCAATTCAATCACCATGTCTAATTATGGTTCAAGACAATAAAAAACTTGTTTGAGAAGTGAAAAAAATAACAGTAACTAAAGAGTAGGTTGAAAGAAGTGTTCCTACCTTCCTCAAAACCTTGTGAGAAGTTCTCCTTTCTCCTCAAACAAGAAAATGGCTCTAAGGCAAAAAGGGATATTTCAGATATAGAATATATCAAAATAAGCAACCAGTCAACTTTGCAAAGATTTTATTCATGCTAATAAAGAAGAGGCAATAAAGTTCTTTAAAGAAAGAAGACTTCTAAAGTTAGACACTGACTTAGTCGAGGGTTATTGTGTATGAAAAAAGAGTATGAGAACTTAATTTTACCAATTCCAAGATCTGGAAACTATATGCGTTTTAATGAATTGGTTGAAATGTTGAGTAAGCATGGCGTTCAAGAAAAAACCATAGAACAGATTCACAGCGATATTATTGCATCTAAGGTAATTGATACAATATGAAAGAATTGACTTTGAACAGAGTGACGAGTATTATTCAGCAACAGCTAAAACTGTTGGGTAAGCTCAGAAGTTGATTGAATTAGGGTTTGAGTTTGTTACAGAAATTGATGATGTCAAGCTCTTTAGAAAGAGAAAATGGCAAACATTTCCCAGCAATTCTCATTCCCCGTTCCAAGGTCACAATAAGAAGCCCATCTCTGAATCTTTTGTTGAAGAATTGCAATATCTTCTTTATCTCCTTTAGTTATGTATAATGATGTGGATAAGGCAGTTCCTAAGTCCTTGAATGTAATTGTTGGGTAGAGTGATATGGAAAACTTTGATAGATTAAGCAATAAAGTTCTCAGTAGAACCTGTCCCTGCGGCATCGTATTCAAAACGTACGATCCAAAAAAAGTGTACCATGCAAATAGTTGTAGGGCAAGTTACGTTAGAGATAGTTATGGAGCTATGACAGTCCAAAGAAGGAAACTAAAGCAAAAGAAGCTTGAAAAGAAAGTTAGAGAATAGCCTAAAAATATGGTAGCGCGTGTTTCTCAAAGTATTTTTACGTTTTTGTAAGAATTATTTCAATTGTTGAAACCATCCGTGCTCTGGTTTCACCCTCTCTTGCCGGCATCTCCTCTGTCCCTATCACGATTTTGCTTACTTTTAGGTCTTTTAAGAAGCGGTTTCTCGTTATTTCAGCTGCATCAACAGCTGTAGTTATTGCTTGTCCTCTAGCTTTCAAGGTTATATTCTTAGCATTACTCGCCGATAGACCTGTAATTATAGCTAGGACATAGTCCATTGGCATTTTATTTCCGACGAAAACAATTCCTTCCGGCATTTTCCATCACCATTTAATCAAAACACTACTGCTTATATTGCGCAATCTTCCTTATAAAGCGATTAAGCAACAGCATCCTGAAGACGTTTCAGTGAGACTATCCTTTACCTATATTCCGGTTTTAGAGAAGATCGAGAATTATAGATTTGTTTTGGGCTGTAAGATACGGATAGTGCCTATGATGATAAACACGTCAGTATGAGCGGGGATTTCAGTTCACTTCTGTCTTCTCCGGATATGACTTGCTGCAAAATGAAATCTGAAGCACCCTCCTCAATTAGCTTGACTTGACTAAAAACACTTATCGTTGGAAGAGGTTACGAGTGTTATGGAAAATTTCCCTAATTTGGTGAATATATCTCACCTCGGCCACATCCTCTTGATTTACACCATTTTTTGGGCTTGGCTGAAACATTTACGTTTCATCAAAAATATTAACTTGTCTTCTTAGCAGAAAAAGTGGAAAGCAACATACCATAAAAAAAACTTTGATCAACAATTAAAATATTATAATGTTAGAGCTACCTTCTTTGGGAGTATCTTTAACAATACGTTTTGGTTGCTTTACCTGAAGGCTGATCTGTTTGACGGATTCTTGGCATGAGCCCTATCATGTTGTTATAGAAGTTGAGAACAAGCAATGCAAGATGGTTAAGAAACTTGCTTCGATGGGGTTTGAGCATTTGAAAGTTGTGGACGTGCGCAGTTCAAGCGGTGGGTCAGTTAGGCATTTAATGGATGTTGGTGAAGATCAGGCTCGAAGAATCCCTAAGGAGCTCACTGCCAAAGGGCATGTTGAAGGCAAATCTTCCGTTTGGCTTGAAAGTGAAGGCTGCGAAGTCTGCAACACTATCCTATCTCATGACGCATTTCTGGTATCAGGCAAAAGCATGAAAAACAACATTATTACCTACAGTTTTATGGTGCCAACTTTTGAGGCATACAGAGGCATAATAACTGACTTAGAAAAAGTCGGTCACAACGTAACAGTACGTAAGGTTGGAAAATTTGAGCAACAAATCGGAGTTTTAACTGAGAATCAAGAGAGAATTTTTTGGCTTGCATTGAAAAGCGGCTTTTTTGAGTATCCGCGACAAATAGGTATAGCTGAGTTGGCGGCCAAACTAGGAATAAGCCCTGCGACATTATCGGAAATCCTCCGTAGAGGAACACGAAGATTGCTTGAACATTACTTTAAACATGAACTCTAAGCTTAACAAAACATACATTTGATGACAAGAATAAAATTATAGCCTCAGCTGAACGTTTTCTGTATATTTGCTTATTGTTTCGGCGAATTCTCTAATTGCCTCTGGCGAATAAGGTCTTAAGCCTTGGAATTTTTTATCCAATGTATCTTGTGAAATGAATTGTTGGAGCGCATAATTTTTTGAACCTTTTAGCATTTCACCAATGCCTGTAACATCTTGGATAGTTACTATTTGTGGTACTATTGTTGTTCTAAATTCGTACGGTACTTTGCCTGTCTTTAAGATCTCTATGGTTCGAGTGAGCCCAGTTGTGTCTTGTGCTCCAAGAAGTGTATATTTTTCTTTGCAGGTCTTAACGTCCATGGCTACGTAATCAACATTAGCTAAGCATTCCTCAAGAACTTCTGGGTAGAAACCGTTCGTGTCTAATTTAACCGTAAATCCTCGTTCCTTAAGCTTCGCAAGGAATCTTGGAAGTTCCTTATGCATGCAAGGTTCTCCACCGGTCACAACTACCGCATCAACATATTTTTTGCGGCCCTCCAGGATTTCCAATGCAGCGGCTTCTTGCAAAAAAGGAGGCTGAGGGTTGATGGCGATTCGCCAGTTATGGCAAAAAGGGCATCGTAGATTACAGCCTGGAGTGAAAAGCACGCTTGCTACTTTATCTGGATAATCGACTAGACTCGTTTTTTGTAATCCGCTAAACTTCATTTTGTAGGTTTCCTTAAGTTGTTAAGGGTGCCGTTGCCATGATTGTTGATCGATCGAATGTTTTGCGTATGGCAAATTCTGCTTGTTTCCCATCGTTCCATTGGTCAACTGGTCTTAAGTAGCCAACTACTCGTGAGTAGACTTCACAGTTTGCTCCGCAGATTGGACAAGTTTTGTGCTCGCCGTTTGTGTAGCCATGGGTTGAGCAAACGCTGAATGTAGGTGTTAGAGTAAAATATGGTAACTTTGAATTCATTGATACTTTTTTGATTAGTTCAGCAGCTGCTTTCCAAGAGTGTAACCTCTCTCCAAGGAAAATGTGAAACACCGTGCCTCCTGTGTATAGTGTCTGCAATGTTTCCTGATGCTCAAGGGCCTCGAAGAGATCACCAGAAAAGTCAACGGGTAACTGGGATGAGTTCGTATAGAAAGGTTCAGCATGTTCCATGGTTACTTGTTTTTGGTTGGCGAATATTATGTCTCTGTAGCGTTTTTTGTCTATGCGGGCAAGCCTATAGGATGTTCCTTCTGCAGGGGTTGCTTCAAGGTTGTATATGCTGCCTGTTTCCTCCTGGTAATCTGCCAGCCGGCTTCGCATGAAAGTTAGCATCTTAATTGCGAAAGCTTGTCCGTCGCGAGATGCTATATTTTGACCTAGGAGGTTTACGATTGCTTCATTTATGCCTACTATACCTATGGTTGAAAAATGATTTTTCCAGTATTTGTCATAGCTTTCCTTGACGTGACGCAGATAACGCCGCGAATACGGGTATAAACCATTTTCTGTAAATGCTTCAAGTACTTTTCGTTTAATTTCCAAACTCGATTTCGCAGTTTCCATTAATGTCTCTAAACGCTCAAAGAATTCATCTTCGTCCTTTGATAGGTAACCGATTCGGGGGATGTTTAAGGTAACGACACCTATGCTTCCTGTTAATGGGTTGGCTCCGAAGAATCCTCCGCCTCGTTTCCGTAGCTCACGGTTATCAATTCTTAGACGACAACACATACTCCGTACGTCTTCAGGTTTCATGTCGCTGTTAACAAAGTTCGAGAAATAGGGTACACCGTACTTGGCGGTTACTTCGAAAATAGCTTGGGATACAGATGAGTCCCAATCAAAATCTTTGGTTACATTGTATGTTGGAATTGGGAAAGTGAAAACTCTTCCCTTTGAATCTCCCTCGCGCATGACTGCAGCGAAAGCCAAGTTGAACATTTCCATCTCTTTAGTCATGCTGCCGTATGTGTCTTGGGTGACTTTTCCATTGAAAAGAACTGCCTCGTCTTTCATGAAATCTGGCACAGTTAAATCTAAAGTTAAGTTTGTGAACGGTGTCTGGAACCCTACACGAGTTGGAACGTTCATGTTGAAAAAGAATTCTTGCAGCGCTTGTTCGACATCTTTCTGTTGAAGGTGATCATAGCGTATGAACGGTGCAAGGTAAGTGTCAAAATTGCTAAATGCCTGTGCTCCTGCTGCTTCACCTTGCAAGGTATAGAAGAAGTTAACTACTTGACCTAATGCTGTGCGGAAGTGTTTTGCTGGTTTGCTTTCGATTTTGCCTGAAACTCCGCCGAATCCTGAAAGTAGCAGGTCGCTTATGTCCCAACCGACGCAATATGGTCCTAGGACGCCTAAGTCGTGGATGTGTAGGTCGCCTGAAAAGTGTGACTCTGCTATCTTTGAGGGGTAAATTCGTGATATCCAGTATTTAGCTATCACAGTGGATGATAAATAATTGTTCAAACCTTGAAGCGAATAGCTCATGTTACTGTTTTCTTTTACTCGCCAGTCTTCAACCTCGAGGTATTGGTCTACCATATCTGAGGAACTCAATAATGCGGCTAATTCACGCATGTCCGTGTGTTGTTTGCGGTAGAGGATGTATGCTTTCGCTGTTGAGGCGTGACCGTTTTCGATTAAGCGCTTTTCAACGATATCTTGGACTTCTTCAACTGTAGGCACACCGTCATCGCCGTAAATTTTTTGTAATTCAACTACGACCTCGTCGCTAACGCGCTTTGCCTGTTCTTTGTCTTTTCCACCTACTGCTTTTGCCGCTTTCCAAATTGCAGTTGTAATACGTTCTTGATCGAAGGGTTCTAATTTACTATCACGTTTTAGTACAAACTTCATTTTTTCACTTCCGAGAGTAATCGCCTGAAATCTTCAGGTTCTTCAAATTGCTTGTAAACTGAAGCAAATCGAATGTATGCTATTCGATCCAAATTTTTCAGGTGCTTCATTATTAGATCGCCAATTTCTTGAGATGCCACTTCTTCAGTGTCTTTAAGCATGAGGTCCTGCCTTACTTTGCCTGCTAACTCGTTGATTTGGCTCATAGTTACAGGCCTTTTCTCGCACGCTTTCTGCAAACCACGTATTATTTTGTTAACGTCAAAGCGTTCGAGTTCACCATCTTTTTTTCGTACCATAATTTCTACTGTTTCCAGGTACTCGTAAGTTGTGTAGCGTTTTCCGCAACTGATGCATTCTCTACGTCTGCGTGTAGTATTTTCTGGAGAATCCCGTGTTTCCAATGTTTTGGAGTTCTCCGAGTTGCAATAGGGGCATCTCATAGATTTAGCATGCTCATTTGTAATGTATATAGTGTATACGCATTTACGGAAACACTACAGTTAGCGCATATATAAGGTATTTCTACATTAAATTGAAAATCTAATCTATTAAGATAAAGGAGGTTCCATAGAAAATAAACAAAAAAAATAAAATAAAAAATTAAGAAGAAACCTTTTTTCCCCAAATAAGGCTCTTTTCTCGTAAATAATAGTCTGATTAAGCTTTGCGAAAGAGATAGCTAGATTAAAACATATTAACTTAATTTCTTTTTACTCTAAGAAGCAAAAACGGTTGAAAATTGCATGTATATGATACCTAAAATTATTAAAGCTAATTCATTGAATGAGTATTCAACAAAGGAACGCTGCTCTATAGCTGAGAATTATTGTGATGATTCAGTTTCAGTTGCCAGAGCTCGAGTTAAGCCTGGAATTACAACTGTTGCGCATCATCTTAAAGATGCAACTGAAATTTATCTTGTTATTAGTGGCCAAGGAAAAGTAGATGTCGGTAACCTCCAACCAACCGAGGTGAGTGTAGGTGATGTTGTTGTTATTCCAGCTGGTACTTCTCAGAAAATTACGAACATAGGAAAAACGGATTTAGTTTTCTATTGCATTTGCACTCCGAAATTCATGGCAGAACGCTACTGTGATGAAGAAAAAGAAAGAAAAGTGCCATGAAGTCTTTTTGGTGATATATGTCGATTATTGAAATAGAGGTTATAAGCAATAGATAATATGTTAATGAAATGAGGAGAAAGGAGAAACTTCTTACGCCTCTTACGAGGCTTCAATTTTTAACTTGTCTTTAAGTCATCCAGAAACTGGCTTAAATCAACTGCAGACAAATCCTTTTCATCTTTAATTTGTTGTTTAGCTGGTGGGTTTTGCATGTAAAAGGGTATTCGCTGACTTATTCGATCTTGGAAAGTTGATTCTAAATTGTTTTGGTAGAAGACCCCTATTGGGATTCGGTCTCCCCATTCTTGGGATTTTTCCAATCCTGCTACTTTCTTTTTGAATATTTCGCTTGCTTCATGCACAACCGGGTCAAAGCCTGAATCTTCCAGTTTGTAGAGTCTAGATTGAGCCTTGCCTGTTATTGGGTCTTTTCTGTCTTCTCCAGCATACCATTCTTTTGTGCTAATGTCATTATATGTGGGGCAAGGCTGCAAACATTCCACAAGTGCCAAGCCTTTATGTTGTATTCCTTGCTTCATGATGTTCTTTAAATGCATTACATCGAAAGCGTACGCTCTCGCAACGAATGTGTATCCTGCAGTGATTGCTAAAGCGATTGGATTAGTTGCTTCGTTAATGTTTGGTTTTGGAAGAGACTTTGTTTTCATGCCAAGTTGAAGTGTCGGTGAAGCCTGCCCTTTAGTTAAGCCGTAAACTCCATTGTTATACAATAAGTATGTCATGTCGATGTTTCTGCGACCAGCATTAACAAAATGTCCGGCGCCTATTCCAAGGCCATCCCCGTCTCCACCTACGCCTATTACTTCTAAATCAGGGTTGGCAACTTTTATCCCCATTGCAAAAGGCAAGAGTCTTCCGTGAAGAGTATGGACACCGTTAGCTTTTATGAAATGAGGCGTTTTTCCTGCGTTACCTATCCCTGAAACTACCACAACTTTGTGAGGTTCAAGTCCAAGTTCAGCAAGTGCCATTTGTAATGCACTGAGAATCCCAAAGTCGCCACAGCCTGGACACCAGTCAACATAGACATTGGTTTTATAATCAGATGGTTTATGCGCCAAGCATGAGCACCTGCCTTTCTGGCGATCTATCCGTTAGTACAAGTTTGATTGCTTGGTATACTTCCGTTGTCATCATTGGTCTGCCAGTGTACTTTAATATGTAGAAGTTGGGTTTGATCGTGGTGTATTGGGTTATAATACCGCCAAGTTGCGCGGTGAGGTTGTCTTCGATGTCAATTATTCTTTTTTTGCCTTGAAGCATCTGTTTTATGTAGGCAGAGGGAAGCGGATGTATCATTCGAATTTGGAGAAAACCTATTTTGAAACCTTCATCTTTTAGTTGATTAATTGATTCGATTATAGATCCTTTCGGTGAACCCCAACTGACTATTATGTTTTCTGAGTCTTTGTCGCCGAAAAAGTTAACTTTCATCTCTAAAGGCACTTCTTTTTCAACTAACTCAAGTTTTTGAATGCGTTTTTCCATCATTTTTCTTCGGACAATAGGTTCTTCGTTTATGTTGCCGCTTTCATTATGTTCATCGCCGGTGTACCAGTGTATAGCGTTTTTTGTACCGAGAAAAGCTCTGGGAGAAACGCCTGTTTCTGTGAATTTAAAACGTTTGTACTCTTTTCCTTCAAGTTCTTTCTCTGTGATAATTTCACCGCGATTAATTTTGACGTTTGAGTATTCGAAAACTGGATAGGTTTGTGAACTGTTAGCCATGCCTTTGTCTAGTAAATGAATAACAGGCATTTGATATTTTTCTGCTAAATTGAATACTTCTGCAGCGTCGTAGAAGCATTCCTTAATGTCGCCTGATGCAAGGATTATTCTTGCAAATTCTCCGTGAGCAGCATGCATTGCAAAGCGTAAATCTTGTTGGCTGTGACGTGTTGGTTGACCAGTTGAGGGACCGCCACGTTGATAATATGTTACCACTAGAGGTACTTCATTGTGTCCAGCCCAGCCTATGCCTTCCGCCATGAGAGAAAATCCGGGTCCTGATGTGCTTGTTGCCGCTCTTGCGCCTGCTAAGCAAGCGCCGGAGGCTGAATTTACAGCAGCAATCTCATCTTCAGTTTGGAGCACAACAATAGCGTTTTCCCCTGTTTTGGTTTTAAGAATTTCATGAGACTCTAAATATTCACTTTCGTCAGCTGCTGGAGTAATGGGGTAATATGTTTGCACTCTGCAGCCACCTAAAACTTTGCCCATTGCAACAGCTTGGTTTCCAGTTAAGAAAATCCTTGGTTCAACTATGTCTTGTTTTTCAAGTTTATATTTGAAATTGTTGACGCCCAAGTTTTTTTCAGCGTAATCATAAGCTTGATCGACAGCTGTGACGTTCATGTCGGCGATCTTTTCGTGGAAGGTAGCTTTTATTGCGTCTTCTACGAGTTTCTTGTCATATTTTAGAAGAGCAAAAGATATGCCAATTGTGAGAACATTGATCATTTTTTGGAGCATGCTAACTTTTTCTATTTTTAGGATTTCGCCAATTTGCTTAAGCAAATCCATATACGATACAGAATAGATCTGAATGCCTTTTGTTTTGGCGTAATTTAGGAAGTCACTAATTGTTTCGCCGATATTATTTTCTTGAATGAATGAACTGACTTGATTTCTATATTCTTCAGAGAAAGTCGGTATTCCTGTTAAGACGTTGACATCTAGGTCACGTGAGTCAACTATTATTCCGCCTTCATTCACGACATCGCCGACATGTCTAACTATGGTTTCTGCGTCAAAAGCAGCCAGTAAATCTATGTCGCTAATGTTAGATAATGTTGGCTGTTTGGAGACACGTTGGTGGAAGTAACTGTGCATTGTTTTGATGTTTGAGTGATATTCTCTTCGGCCGAAAACGTATAATCCTCCGTAACCGCAAGCTCGGCCAAATATGGTGGATGCTGAATCGACTCCGCTTCCTTGTGGTCCCCCTGCCATCCAGTTTATACTTTCAATTACCATTTTTCTTCACGTTTGAATAATTTTTTTCTTTAATTTGCTGGTTAGCCGCCGCCTGCAGCTTTGTCTGTGCCAATACAGCAAGTACACTTTGCTGTCTCTCCGCAGTATGGGCATACACAATTACAATCGTTGATAAAATTTCCGCAGTTCATGCAACGAGGCTTATTTTCCTTTGGCATCACTTCGCCTCTGCCATATCTACTGTTGCCGAACCTTCGGAATTAACTTTTCGGAAACACTTTTTGTACTAAACCATGAACAAAAAGAAAGATGGAGATGTTTTATCTCACGAAGTCGTCGAAGGTCCAGAAGTGTTCTTCTTCTTGGAGGATTATGTCTTCGAACATGCGTCGTGTGGCTGTGTCTCCTCGTTTAAGGGCTTCTGCGATAATTTGTCTGTATAAAGTTATTGCGCTGCTTTCTAGTTCGTGGTCTAATTTTAGGAAATCCATTGCTGAGTTGCCGACAACTGGAAGTGGGTCTGGTTTGTATGCTGCTTCTCCATCGAGCAAGTATATGCGTTCGCTGATTTTTTCTAGGTGATCCATTTCTTGCATAAAGACTTCTTTCAGAATCTTGCTAACTGCATTAACTTTGTTGTTTTCCGAAATGACTTCAAGTGCGGTGTTTTTCATTCTGAGTTCGAGAAAAGAGGCTTTCTCATGTTGATTTGTATACTGGACTATGCCTGTGATTTCGGCTGAGACTGCTTTATTTAAGAGCGCAAAGTATTCGTCTGTGTAGATTTTTCTCCACTCAGGCATTGGCACTTTGCTTGGTTCTTCTTTTTCGTCTTGGAACTTTATGTATTCTTGAAATTTGAATAAGTGTCCTTCTTCTTCACCGTAGATTTTTTCGAAGAGTTCACGCGTTTCCCAATCACCCATCTTTCCGGATGTCTCAATGATTTGTCGATAAAGTGTTAAAGCTTCTTCTTCTGCTTTCACGCCCAGCTTAGCAAATTCGCTTATGCTGTCGCCTATTGTAGGTTTGCCAGATTTAGTTGTTGCTTGTCCGCCAAGGTAGTAGATGCGTTCCATTATGCTTGCAGCATGCTTCATTTCTTGGATGGCGATTTCGCGTAGGAATTTTCCGACGGCGTCATATGTGGTTTTGTCTAAAAGAATATTTTCCGGGATAGTTTTGCGTATGAGTTTTTCCATTTTTGAATGTTGAAGAATATATTGAAGTGAAACGGCAAGTTCACGTTCAATTGCTTTGTTTAGCAAGTCAACGTAATCGGATGTTATTTTAACAGCCATAAATAATCACAACTTGTATCAAAGAGGAGCAACCTCTTAGATATAAGATTTTTTATGAAACATAAGTTTAAGGAAGAACTTGGTCTAAATTGGCAAATGAGCGTTTTCTGATTGTTTATTGCAGTTGTTTGCCGCAGGATCGACAGTAAAGAGCATCAATGTTGTTGTCGGCTCCACAGTAGGTGCAGTATCTTCTTTGAATTGTACTTGGATTAGGAGTGAGTTGATTAGTTGAGTAAGATGAGGTAGCGGTTTCGGTCGTTTTTGGCTTAAGCGAGTGGAAGCCCATTGCAGCAAGGATCCACGCGATCCAGCTGAGCAAAACGCCTATTCCAACTATTGCTAATGCTCCACCGAGCAAGTATAGTAATCCTGCGGTTCTAAAATTGTCTACCCCGGATTTTTCTCCTAGTTTGTTGAATGCACGCATGTAAAGCACTGCGCTAACAATTGAGAGTACAAAAAATACTGCCGCTAAGACTAAGTAAACTATAAAGAATGTTGTCGCCATGAGTGGAGGAACTGTCGGTATTGGAGTGTATGCGACAGTTGTTTGAGGGTTTGAATTGGAAATATTTGTTAGTGAAGATATTGTGAGTGCTGTGTATATTGTGATGGAAGTCACAATGCCTATTATGTTTATTAGGAATCCGTAGAGCGCGTTCTTGAAAATGCCTGGGTCATTGTAGTATTGGGCTAATCGCCTCATCGCTACAACAAATAATGTGGAACCTGCTGCACTGATTATTAGAAGAATGATTATAAATACAATTATTACCCATGTAAGGGCGGACAAGGTTGAACTGGATGTATTGGGTCCTATTAGATTTGAGAATAAGTTGGCAATTAATGACCAGATAAAAAATACAACTGCGGCTACTGCGACAACTGGTGTAACAACGGCTATAATGCTGGCTGCTAAGCCTAGTTTTCTTCCTGATTCAAGCGACATGTTAGCCCTTCAGAATGCTATTGTTGTGATTTGAGGATAAGCTTTTCGCAGATGATGCAATGCAAGTTTTATTCTTGCATGATTCTATTTTGCGGAAGATAGTTTATGTGATTCTGAGTTTGTAGAAACAAAAATGTGGGTCTTGTTCCAATTGTTTTGAAGTTTTTTTTATGGTTGGAAAAATGAATTATTAAAAAGACAACCAAGATATAATTTGAAACGTGTTTTCAGGGTTTGTTTGTCCATTTGCCTGATGACCATTTTGTGAAAGATGTTATAGTTATTTTGATTATTGGTATGTCTCCTTCTTTCCAGCTGCCTTCCTCTGTTTGGTATTCAGGGTACTTTTCTTTAAGAAGAGAATGGGCATAACGGTATTCTTTGCCATTCCAAAGCACTGTTGCTTCACCTTGAACGCGAATACCCTTGACTTTAGACCAATCGTTTTTGTCACAATCATCAAAGACTAATGAAACTTCAGGGTTTAGTTCTATGTGCTCCAATTTGGGGGTTTCAGGGTCTGATGCGACATAAATATTTAGGCCATCGAAAACTGGCCAGACTGGTCTAACTACTGGTTCACATTCTTCGGTTACAGTTGCCAATCTGCAAATGGGCAATTGCTGCATGAAGACAATATCTGACTTAGATAGTTTTACCACCGTTTGAAGTCTCCAAAAAACTCTATTTTATTGTTAGCAGAAGAGGTATTTCTTTATTTCTTTTTTTAATTTTCTTGTTCACTAAATTTTGAACATATGCTTACATAATATGATAATATTTTTGGCTACAACTTGATATCTTCCAGAAACTAGAAAAAACAACTCACTTTTATAATTCTCTTTAAGCGTGATTTGCCGTTTTCGCTATACAGAAAGCAAAAATATACGAGCACCACAATCTACAATATGACCCAGCTTTGGTAGGTCACGAATTAGTGCATGTGCGGGATTGCCCTAGCCTGGTAGGGGGCAGGCCTGCTAAGTCTGTGGTCGAAAGGCCGCGTGGGTTCAAATCCCACATCCCGCGCCACGCTCCTTTTGCCAAATAGATATTGATTATTGCTTATTTAACCAAATGGGGTGCAATGGACACTAAAAATTAATCGATGTCTCTGAATTTATCCGTAGAAAGTCGTAGAGTTTAATTTGAGCAAGCCACAGAACGTCTAAGTTATTTGTTCAGAAGGCGAGACTTTTGCAACCGTAAATGTTGTCGTTGCATCAAAGAAAGTTTTGTCTTTAACAATGACGAGAAGCTTACTACTTCAGCCTAATCTCTTGAGACTGAGTTTCTTCCTCCTCACCTATGTTTCATGTTGTAAAACTGCTCTCCCAACTTTTAGGTGAAGGAGGCGAAGCGGACGCGCTAATGCATAAACGATTTAAACACTGGTTTGTTACAAGAAAGGGCGGTGAGGAGACTTTAGATGAGTATTGAACTCCCAGAAGCAAAGATTCTTGCGGATCAGATGAACAAAGAGCTGAAGGGCAAACGCATTGAGAGTTATAGTTTTCGAGACTGCGAAAAATTGCAGAAAACTGGGTCATTAACAGAGATAGCAAATCCTTTGATCAACTTTTGAACAGAGTAGTCGAATCTGTCACATCTAGGGGCAACTCCATACTCGTGAAGCTTGATGAAGGAATGAACATGATTCTCAATCCTGAATACGGCGGCGAAATTTTTTACCACTCAGGTAAATGTACGGTTCCGCAGAAGTTTCACGTAAAGACGGATTTTTCCGACAAAACCGGGTTGACTGTCAGATTCACTAGTATGGGAGGTATGAGGGTATTGAAGGATACCGAGCTAATGGACTCGTACGTGTTCAAACGAGATTTCAATACCAAGATTCTTTCACCTTTAGATAAGGACTTCACGTTTGAACGGTTTTCGAGACTCCTATCAGGCAACAATCGGGCACTAAAACCTGTGCTCGTGGGAAAAGACGCAGTCTTAGTGGGGCTGAGCAACAGTGCTTTTCAAGACATAATATACAGGGCTAAACTTCACCCGAAAAGGAAGACATCTGAGTTGAATTTGAATGAGAAGAAAGCCCTTTACAACTCCGTCAAACTTGTAATTCTAGAAAGACTTAGGTTAAACGGGAAAAACCAGTTCTTAGATTTACATCAGAAGCAAGGTCGCTACGTCTCAGAGATGGGCCCGAACATGAGAAAAAAGAACTGCCCAGTTTGTAAGTCGGCCATACAGGAACTGAGTCTTGGAGGAGGCAAAGTATTTGTCTGCCCCAATTGTCAAGTTTAAGAAAACACAAATTTACGGTCGAAGAGAGCACATTAAGAGACTGAGATAAAGAAGTCACAGAAATCAGCATACCCTAAACCCCAAGTCTTTGTGATTGGATATAGCGCTCTTGATTGTTCTCTTATTCATGGCTCTCGCGTGAAATTTAAACGTGAATGTAAACCTGACATCCCGCGCCATTTCCAAATTCAGCTTATTTCTTTCGTTAATTTTGTAAAATGAGCCAAAATTTTCGTCCAAAATAATGCTGTACCCTCTACTATCTAGCGTTTGAAGCCACGCCAACTCAAATCTAACCTTTGGGGCTGAGTCCGGTAGAGACCTGACCCAGTTTTGGGTTTGAATACCTTGAAAAATACTCTAAAATAGCCTCTTTCTTTGAGGAGTCAGGAACTTTGATAAGATAAGGGCAATCGAAAACGTCCTTCAGTTGACGCTACTATGGCTGATTATATATGCCGCCATTGGAATAACCATTAACTCGAATGGGGCTAGAAATAGGGTTGCTACGAAGTCATTAGAAAATCCATCAGGTTCTTCTCGGCTCTCCTTAGGTGTTCACCAGCCGTTCCTTTCTCCATTTTCAATAAACGTGCAAGACGCTCCGTGCTAACCTCTCTAGGAATATTATAGTAGCCCTCAGCATAAGCGAGTCTAAGAACCCTCATCTGCTGCACCGTAAGCTTGTCAAGCGGGGAATCACTACCCTTTTCAATGCCACAAAGCTTCGTTATGTAATAATTTATTTTAGCATTTTCAAATGTTACTTTGAGGAGATTTTTTAGCGATTCAGGCGCGCCCACTAGCGTTATCCGCAGACAATTGCCACTAATTTCTGGCGATCGTAGAAAGTATGTTTGACTTTGATAAAGTGCTTTCAATTTCTGAGTTTCTTTAATCTGAGCCTGATTATCTGGAGTTTCTTTGTCGCGATCCCACCATTGCCCACTTACCCGAATCATGGTTTCTCCTTCTTGAGAAACGTCTACTGCGCCCTCTTGAACTTGCTCGTAGTTCCGTTTTAAGAACTTCAGCAGTTTTTTCATTTCTCCTCTTGGAACCCGACAAGTAAAAACGAAGCCATCTGAACCCAAATGGAGAAAACGAATCGTTGAAGCCTTTGAAAGCAGTTCGGTTGGAATGGTGCCTTTCGGCAGGATTTCCAAAGGGATCTCGATTGTAAGTTGTTGCATGATATCCTATACAGTCGTACCCCACAGGTATGGTATAAACTTTATGTAAAACACACCGTACTTTAGACTTCTAAAAATGCATTTAACGGAAGCTATCTCAGCAGAGAAAAAATGAATAAGGACCTACAAGAAAACGGAAAGACTTCAGGATATACGATTAACCTCGAGTTTTGGAAAAATAGAAAGAACAATATAAGCATGCCCAAAACCCTTACAAACGCAGCCACGAACGCCAATCATCTTCTTTCCAATAGCATTCCAATGACGAAAAGCAACAACGACACCACTCGAATCCTTCTAACCCTATGTGCTGCCACTCTTCTTGTAAGTTATATTGAAACCATGATTCTTCCCGGTGTACCCATAATTCAGAAGGATTTTGCAACTACAACTACTATCGCCTCTTGGATTACCTCCATGGTTCTGCTAGTAGCAGCTGTAGTTTCACCCATTTTTGGAAAACTTGCTGACGTTTACGGGAAAAAGAGGTTAATCGTAATTACCATGGTTTTCTACACAGTTGGTGTTGCCATTGCGGGCTTCTCAACATCGATTTACATGTTACTTTTCGCTCGCGCAATCCAAGGCGTAGGCGCAACCATGGTTCCTCTATCCTATGCCTACCTCACCGATGTGTTTCCTAAGAGAAAACTTGCCACAGCGCAAGGAGCAATTGCTGGTTCAGCTGCCATCAGTACTGCTCTGGGTTTTGTTATAGGTTCTTATGTTGTCCAAACCTTAGGTTGGCAATACGCCTTCCATACCGCTGCTATTTTGAGTGTAATTTTGTTTATTGTAGTTTTAGTGGTGTTGAAGGAGGGAGTTAAACCCACTGTAAAAAGTAAGATAGATTATGTTGGCGCTGTACTTTTATCCGCTGGGTTTGGCCTAGTTCTTCTGTATGCTACCGAAGGATCAATCTTAGGTTGGCTTTCAACACTAAACCTTGTATTTCTTATCGCTGGCCTGATTCTCATAAGTGTGTTCTTTATTTTTGAAAATAAAGTTTCTGTGCCGCTGATTCAGCTAAAACTCTTAAAAATAAGGAATGTTTTGTTAGCTAACCTCATAACTATCGTGACGGGTATGGCCAACTATTTGGTTTTCTTTGCAGTGGTCTACTATGCAGAGCTGCCTGTGCCGTTCGGATTAGGTTTTGATGCATTTGCTACAGGATTAACGCTCGCACCAGGAACAGTAGTTATGCTCATAACTGGTCCTCTAGCTGGGAAACTGCTCCCTAAAACTGGAGCCAAACCAATACTTGTGGCAGGTGCATCAATCTCAATCCTTAGCTTCGTGCTCTTCATGATTAACCGGAGCTCTCAGGCTGCGTTGGCAGTTGATGCTATGTTAGCTTTTGCAGGAATAGTTGCGTTGATCGTACCCATCGTTAACATGATATCGCTCTCTCTGCCAGAAAAAAACATAGCAGTAGGTCAAGGACTCAATCAATCTCTCAAAAAGCTTGGAAACGCAATAGCGCCGGTACTTACCACGACAATTATGGCTTCGTTCAGTCAGCCTCTGACAAGAATAGTGAACGGAAAAACCATCGTTGTCGGTGCCGTTCCCTCTGCGTCAGCGTTTAACATAATCTTCATCGTGGGCATCGTTCTTGCGGTCTCATGCATACTGCTTAGTTTGGCAATAAAAAACGACGCCTTCAAAAAAAGCAAAGCTACCAAGCAACACTGAAAGCTGAGGTGGCCACAACCTGATGGCCTTACCTAGTTTTTTAACTGGAAAGAGTATTTCTTTAGAAGTGGTTGAAAAAGTAGATGGAATATTCAAGAAGCTGCGAAAGAAGGATTCAATGCAGTTTGAAGCGGTCTCTAAAAAGGTAAATGAGATTTTGGAAAATCCGCATCAATTCAAGCCGTTGAGAAGTCCCATGCAGCACATGCGCCGAGTGCATGTGGTATCCTTTGTTCTTGTCTACGACATAGATGAGAGAAGAAAAGTGGTCACGATAAGAAGATACGACCATCATGGCATTGTGTACAAATAACTTCTATTTTCAAAGCAGCTTTAGCCTCGAAAAGCGAAGCAAACTAGCTTTAGCATTTTTTACTGGTAAATTGGGTCTAGAACTCCCGGCGTCATTTTGCTAGTTTTGTATTCTTGTTGACAGCTTATGCCGTCTATTGTGTGTCTAAATGAATGTCTGGCTTTCTTACTTGGTTATAATTGAGCTTGCGAATCTAGTTGACCGCCGAAGCATATCTAAAGTGATATTAAGCTTAATACCAGCATTAATGAATAGAAAGTGATGGCGTATTGGAGGCTGAGAAAAAGCGTTCCCTCCGTTCACTCAAGGGCTTCTTAATAATACTATTAACATACGTTGTTCTTGGTGTGACCGCCTCAGCTTATTACCCAAAAGCGTTTAGTCCATTAACTAACACGCTTGCGCAGCTTGGAGATCCTAGACTGAATCCTTCAGGTGCCATCTTTTATGATATAGGAGTCTTCGCTGTCTGTGGCTCGACTTTTTTTATATCAATTTTATTGTTGATAGTGCCTAAACAATGGCTAACTTCTCGTGGTGCTACCCGAAGAGTATTTTTCTATTTGACAGTTAGTTTCATGTTACTATTCACTTCATTTTTTCTGCTAACTACTCTTGTTCCAAGCAGCAGCAATTACAGTCTTAACTCACTTTTTACCTTATTTTTTTTAGCTTGTTTAGAATTGTTTGTGGTCTTCTCAGCTGCTGGGATTAGAAGACTAAAAGACCATGTTCCCTGGGTTCCAACATTTGGCTTCGCTGTTGCAATTATCAACTTTCTGCTTGTAGTGGCGTCTTCAGTTACTGGCTTATCTATATTTAGCTGGATAATGGCGGTTGCATCTTGGTCTTACACGGTAACATTCCTTTATGAATTCAGCTCGACAAAGACCTGATCAAGCAATTCTTCAGACGTTCTCTTAAAACAAATAAAATCTACTCTGGGTAACAGCGTTTTCCCTGATCCCAATAGTAGCAGAATAAATCGTTTGCCCATCTCAGAAAGGCTGGATCTTTGCCATAAAAAATAGCGCTGTCTGCCCTACCATCGATAGAAAGCATGTTTATTCCAGCGTATTTTTCACTAATTATCATTGTTGCAGGGGAAACAGGGATGACTTTTTTTTCCAATATACCTTTGACTTCTGGTATATTCTGATAAAGAGGCAAAGAGCGCTCATCAATGAGAATTCTAATTGCAAAGACATTTTTTTGAAGGAGTTCTGTAATTTCAGAACTAAAAAGGTTCATTGGTCTATCTGACATTACCCAAAGGTACTTTTCAACATTTTTAATAAGCAATTCAACGCCATTCAACATACCAATTGTATCCGTACTCAACGATGACTCCGCAAGTTCCCCGAATCTGTTGATGAAAGGCTCAGGAATCCGCCAAAGGTCACGAGTAATAAGGCATTTTTTGAATTTGAAGGCAAACTCAAAAGAGTGCGCAAACTGCATGAGTAATTTGCCGTATTGGGTAATTGCATAGGAGCCGTCAGGCTGCCTCTGAATTAACAAAGCTTCACTTAAACGTTGAAGTTGCCTGAATGCTTCAGTATCAGTCAAATCCAGTTTTCGCGCTATTTCCTGCATCTTATAATTTTTTATTAGTAACTCACGCAGTATGCCAAGCCTGCTTTCACTCGCAAGCTCATAAAATACTCGGTCAACACCTTCCAAATTTTCCAATCTTTAGCCACTCCAATGCCGGCACTTTACAACATTGTAAAGTACTACACAACGTTGTCAAATAAAACTAATGGCTCTTCAAGCCACTGAAGGTTACCGAGGAACAAAAAATGAATAAAATAGTAAAAGAACGGTTCTTTTCGGTAGAACTGAAGTCTAAGGTTAACCTCAAGAACGTTACCTTAACCAACGGCGGCCATGAAAATGTTCTGGTTGAAGGCACAATAGGCGAGTTGCAACGTGCTGAATTTGCCGAGGATATTATCTTGGAAGTAGTTGGTGACCAAGGTGTCCTTAGGATTAACCTTAGTCAGGACGAAATTAAGAAAAAAGAGAAGCAAGAAAAAGAGGTGGAACGATATGAGTAAAACTTTGCCATTAAAAGTTAATCAGCCTCGCCTTTTCTTTGTCGATAACCTCAGAGTTTTGCTTATAGCCTTGGTATTTCTTGTCCACATGGCTATAACATACGGCTCACCTGTCGGCTCATGGTACTATCAAGAAGGAGTATTAGTTATGCCGACCGCTGCGATTTACGTTGTCTTCCTGGGGCTTGTCCAAGCATTCTTTATGGGGCTGCTCTTTCTGCTTTCAGGCTACTTTACACCACCTTCTTACGACCGAAAAGGATCTAGAAAATTCATAAAAGACAGGCTAATCCGGTTGGGTATACCAATGGTAATATTCGTCGGCTTACTTGAGCCAATTGTTGATTATGTTGTCGCTATAACTAATAGATCGTTCAATGGTTCTTTTCTGAGCTATTGCGGCACCTACATAATCTTCGGATACGGAATAATGTGGCTTGTCTTAGCTCTGCTTTTCTTTGCCTTTGCATACGCAGGTTGGCGACATATTCAGCCAAAGCCAACTAAAGCTCGTGCGTTTCCAAAAAATTCTATTATTGCTTTGTTCGCTCTGTTACTCGGAGCTGCTAATTTTGTTGTCAGATTGGTCTTTCCTATCGGCTACTTTAGTCCGTTATTTAGCTTTCAATATTGCTTCTTCGCTCAATACATCGCCCTGTTTATAGTCGGATTGATTACTTTCCGAAGCAACTGGCTAATGACTATACCTAAGCAAACAGGAAAACTCTGGTCAAAAATAGCTCTTGTTTTGCTATCTGTTTTCGCAGTGCTGTTTATCCCAACGTTGCTAACTGGTGGAATAGCCTCAATTTCGGGTGGCCTTCGATGGCAAGCTGCAGCATATGCTTTTTGGGAACAATTCTTCGGAATCGCTGTAATGATTAGCTTAACAGTCTGGTTTAGAGAAAACGCAAACTTCCAAAACCGAAAAACTAAAGCTCTTTCCGAAAGCTCCTTTACTGCATACATTATTCAAGTGCCAGTCTTAGTGTTCCTGGCCTTAAGCTTTCAAAGCATCCAATTACCGTTGCTTCTCAAATTTGCAATTGTCAGCCCCATCGGCGTTTTCCTATGCTTCCTATTTGCTTATCTAATTAGAAAAATTCCTAAGGTAGACCGAGTTTTATAAAAGCGTGGCTAAAAAAAGTCTCACTTCCAATATTTTTTTAAAATATTTTCATAAGCTTTTTACTAGTAAGTTGATGCTATACTTTCTATCATAACGCTTAGCCATTTTCGAGAATTATGCTTTCATCTATTTGCTATTGAACTGCAAATCGTCAAAAAACGTGGTTCTTTAGGGCGGCGGATAAAAAGTGCGCATCGTAAAATTCTCGTCAACAACATCCTTTTGATAACTCACTGAATTCACACCATTAGAAACTGATTTAACAAGGAAGTTGTCGTCATTTTGCTGAAACGAAAGATATGCGTAGAAGTCAGAGATAGTACTGTCAATGTTGAACCAAACTTGCCTGTTTAGCTTCTCGCCCGGTTGCAGCGTAAATGTAAACTTTACCGTCTGGTTATCAATCGATTGGAAGGGCGGGCTTGTTTTTGACGAAAAACGTGCGTTAGCAAACGAGAGCACGAGGTCAAATGTACCCGGCAAATGCCCTGAGTTCTCACAGTTCAAGGTTAATGCATTATCACCTGGTACAGTCGTATAAGGCGAGACAAACCAAAAATTTATTGAAGCCTCACTGTACCAAATTACTCCAATAGCTGAAACTGCAACTATAACTATCAGAACAACTGCAACAACTATTTTGATGTATTTTCTGTAGATAAGGATCAAGCTTGCACCGACCAACGCAGATGCCACCGCAATTATTCCCAAAACTACATTTAGATTTATCATAGGTGGAGCAACCGCACTAAACGATTTGGGAAATGAAATCCCATCTAAGCCTTCGCCTTTCGGCAATAGAGAAATGCAAGAAAACGAAATTGCTGCAACCAAAAATAGGAAGACTGCCTTGGACGCTAAATTTCCCAACTAAATCACGCCAAATTCAAACTAAAATCTACTAGTTCTACTATTTAATACTGTACTTAGAACCGAGATACAAGAAGAAAAAACAAACAATGGCATGTGCTAAGGTTTTTATTATTCAACAGAAATTATGTTCCCTACAACACTTTGGGGCTGTCGGCTAGCTTGGTCTAGGCTTGTAGACTTGGGCTCTATAGACTCCGGTTCAAATCCGGGCAGCCCCACCATTAGCTACTTTACGTTTTGGCGGTTTAGCGGTTATATCGTTCTTTTAATTTCTGTTTTATCAAAATCTTTGTCGTTTGAGACTATTTCCTGAGCTCCAACTCTTTCCGCTATTGCTAGGTGCAGTGCATCTTCATAATCAAGCTCCTCCTCATTCATGATTTCCACCGCTCTTTTGTAGTCTCCTGATTTGAGAGGTTCAATTGTTAATGGCTTTATCGCGGTCATTGGAGTTATGACTTGAGTTACAAAGGCTTTATCTTTGAGGTTTCTTCCTGTTAGCCCTGCTAAAATAACAGTTGTTTCATATAATGTTAAGCTAGAAGTGATGTATTTGCCTCTTTGAGACTCTTCAATCTTTTTTATCCAGTTTTTGGCTATCTGAGCGTAATTCGGGTGATTTCCCAACCAGTAAACGAATATATTTACATCTACGTAACGTGTTGGCTCCACCATTTTCTAGTAGCCTCCCCAACAAACTCATCTAAATCTTCGGGCCATTTTGAAATCTTGAAGGCCCCAAAATATTTCTCAGCTATTGATTCTGACGGTTCAATTATAATTAAATGATCTTTCGATTTAACGCTAACATATGTTCCAGGTATTAGCTTGGCTTTTTTTCTGATTTTCCTCGGAATTATTATTCTGCCTTTTTCATCTATTTTTGTGACCACTTCTTCCATTTTTCCCACTCGTAGATTTTTCCCACCATAAATATGGACCCACACACTATTAAATTTTGCCTAAATAAAGCTTGTAGTTTTATTATTACATGATTTGGTCTAGGTTTGTAGACTTGGGCTCTGTAGACTTCGGTTCAAATTCGGCCATATTATGTGGGATATAAATTGGAAAATCTGGAAGCGGGCTTAGATCCCAACGACCAAGCGGTTATATGCTATATTGATGTGACCGACATCAAGAGTAGTCTGCAGACTTTAATAGACGCTGGCGCGGTCATTCATCAAGATATCAGAGACGTTGGTGGAGGATTGTTAATTGCACAAATCAAAGACGCCAACGGCAACGTATTAGGTCTTCGGTCACCAAAATAGGTTAAATAATGTTTGTAGAAGCTCTAACGTACATAACTCCGTCAAATTTAACAGAAGCAAAATTGCGTGACTGGAGATATTGTTCAGAGTTATTTAATTTGAGTTCTAAGATAGAAGAAGATATTGAGAAACGCTATTTCTTTTTGACTAGCCTATATAGTCAATAACGTATTATTGTTTAGTTGTTGGAATAATTCAAGAAAGAGTACGACTAAGGATAAACTTACTTTTTCGAGACAATTTCTGGCAAACCGCTTCATGAGGAAAAAGTTTGAATCAAAAAAAGCCAACTATATTGGAGCATCTTGCGTTTCTTTCAGTTAAACATGGTGTCTACTTATCAGAGCTTTACGAAGCTATGGTTGCAGCTAGAAAAGAAGGGGAGGTCAAATGTCAAAACTTAGCAGTTGAATATCGTTGCAGTCTAAAACGAGAAGCCATATTTCTGATTACTAAGGACACTAAAATTGTTGTTCAGTTTCGGGTTCCTGAAGAACTTCTGCTTAGAAAAGACATTTGCTTTGAAAACTGGATGAATACTGACAAGGTGCGCAGGCAAATGAATAGACAAAGTACATCACCTAAAAATTCTGTTCTTGTTCAAGATCTTCGGCATGGAATGAAGAAGGTTAACGTAGAAGCTAAAGTTCTTGAGACTCCGACACCGAATATTGTTCAAACACGCTACGGGAATAGCGCTAGAGTAACAAATGCTTGGATAGCTGACGAAACAGGAAGAATTAAGCTTTGTCTATGGAATGAACAGGCTGATCTTGTTACTATAGGTGACACGGTACAGATTAAGAACGCTTCAGTTTCAACGTTTAAAGGTGAACGGCAACTGCGTCTTGGAAAAAATGGAACCGTCAATAAATTACAAAAACCCATTAACAAAATGAAACAAGAGATAAAATCTTTAGCGAAGAGTAGACTTCACGCTTAAAATCCAATTTTAGCGATAATACCCTTTCCTTAATTTGAATTTGGTTGTCTTATCCATACTTTGATTCTGCTCTGCACTTTCACTCTTCCTTCGGTCTGCATCAGGCTAATTTGGACTTGAACAAATCTATTCTCAGAGAATTTGAATTCTTTTCTAATTGCAGCCTCCAGCTTTGGTAACGAAATATGCTCGGCAGAACCAACTTGGTTCCAGAAGTAGTTTTGTATTTTTTCTCTTTTCCTTAAAGCTTCCTTTTCCGAATTAACTGTCATAAACTTGACCTATGTTTGGAAATGGTTTGATATCAATCCCTGTGGAACATTTGAATTATCTAATTACCGTTAAACATTTTGCGTATGTTCACAAAGTTCTTCTCTAAAGTTCTGTCCTATCAACACTCGAAACCCGCTTTCTCTTGCAAGTACAGAGCAGTTTCCAAAAGCTTCATTAAAAAGAGCAGGCAAAGTTTTTACGCCAATCTTAGAACGAATAACCATCTGAAAAGTAGCTTTATCAGTCATTTCTTTTGGGGCTTGAGTCACTATAGCCTTCACAGTTTCCATACCTGCACTCACAGGTGGATTTGAAAGAATACAATCAAACAATAAACCCTCAACAGGTTCATACAAGCAACCATAACGAACATCAGCATTGCGTACCTTGTTCAAAGCAATATTTTTTCTTGCCAAACGCACTGCTCTAGCATTCACATCCGTCATGATCACGTTCAACTTTGGATTAAATGCAGCGGCAACTATCCCAACAGCGCCATACCCACAGCCAATATCAAGAATGCAACCTGTTTTCGGCAAAACCATAGATTCAATCAATAATCCAGTGCCTAAATCAATTCGCCTCTTCGAAAAAACGCTGGACGCGGTTAAAAACTCGAAGTTCCTACCGCAAAGAGTGGTTCGAACAAGCCCGAACCTTTCTTTAGATTTGGGTTCAGCTGCAAAATAATGTTCTGGGCTACGGTTGCTTTGATTCATTAGCCTTACCGCTTTTCCAGACTTTCGGATAAGTGCCCCTCAACATCAACACTCTATCGAGCTCAGCTACAAGACCATGCTTCAAATCAAGTATTTCCTCGGTCGATACAAGAGCTTTTCCCAAAGCCACAGCTTCACCCTTTAGACTAAAAATCGCTAAAATCGAACCTTTAGCCACGCCACTTTCGACCTGCAATACACCTGGAGCAGTTAAGTTCGCGCCATGACACAGTGCATCAATACATGAGTCTCTAACAACTATTTTTGGCAACAAGGCCAATGCTTCTTCCATAGGGACGATGAATTTGTGCAAAATTGCCTCGTCTTTTTTCTGCTCCCACTCGCCAAACCAATAAGCAACATCGTGCAGAGTTACTTTTGTGGCGCTGGTTTCTGTAAATGATCCTGAGCGAGTTCGGCGTAGCTCTTGCATGTGTGCGCCAGCACCTAAGATTTCGCCTATGTCAAAGCATAGTTTACGAATGTATGTTCCTGCTTCGCAGCCAACTTTGAAGAGAACATTTCGACCATCATGTTCCAAGTACTCGATAAAGTAAATGCGCCTAGTTCTCAGTTGCCGCTTAACTGAGGAGCGTAAGGGCGGACGTTGATAAATTTCGTCCTCGAACTCTGATAAAACTCGTTTTATTTCCTCTCCTTTAGCGTCTTTATGGAGTTTCATTACACAGACGTATTCTTTGCCGCTGTAGAGGAATGCTTGGACTACTTTCGTGGAGTCCTCCAAAGTGATGGGTAAAATGCCTGTAACTTTAGGATCAAGAGTTCCTCCGTGCCCGATAGCGTTAAGATGCATGATTCTTTTTACCCAGGCAGCAACTTCGTGGCTTGTTGGACCAGCGGGTTTGTCAAGGTTTATTGTTCCATATTGAATGTATTGATTTGCCGGTCTCTCAGAAGGGAGATGTCCAAATTTTGGGTCAGTGGTGTCTTCTGCTTTTGTCCTCATTTCATGTTTGATTTCCCACGGAGGGGTTGATCGAGCCATCTGCTTATTTTTCTCTCCTAAACAATCGTAAGAAAAAGAAATTTGAGGTATTAAAGCTTAAACTATGCAGTTTTGACAGGTTGCGTCATTTCTTGCAGCTTACCTGCAGCCTCTAAGACTTGAGCAACTTCCTCATCTGATGCACCACGTTTAACTTCAATTTTATCCTGCAGCGGCATGACATGATTTATGTTTACTCGTCTCCGTTTAATCCCTGTGACCTTTTTTGGACCTGTAACTAAAGCAAAGCTTTTATCCATCACATCTATTACAACGCATTTTTTGCCACTCTCTCGACCGACTTGTTTAACGCATATTCTTCCAACTTCTATAGCGGGCATCCTAACAATCTCCTTAAAAACAAAATACATCAATCCGCAGATATAAGCATAACATAACCCTCGATGAACAATTGAGCACTGGTTTCTTTAATAACCGGATTCCTAAACAGAACAAAAGTTAGATATTTCTTGTTAATGTGGATTTGTCAGTGGTAGCTAGCTCAAAAACGCCAGAATTCTTTATTGCTTTTTTTGGGCAAATGTCAACACAATGGCAACAAAAAATTCATTTATCAAGTCTTATCTGTGGACGTTTCTTTCCATTTACCTCTACCATTTCTAAGGCTTGAGCTGGACATTCCTTACTGAATAATCCACAACCGACACAAAGATTGACGTCAAATAATGGTTGACCACGATAGTCTTCTGGTAACTTTGGTTCAACAAAGGGATATCTACTTGTTGCTGGCTTGTGAAGATGTTAGTTACCACTTTCTTGGACCATTGGAGATAGACGCAATTTCTTTCCCGTTTATTGCACCACATTTAGATATGTTAACAA
>Ga0326726_10000904_pt1 | contig 27222 bp, 21 predicted proteins | sample MHFenrmetagenome_2_FD_207603 | JGI IMG/M metagenome (GOLD analysis project Ga0326726, IMG submission 207603) | Lab enriched peat soil microbial communities from Michigan Hollow, Ithaca, NY, United States - MHF15MN | ecosystem: Environmental > Terrestrial > Soil > Wetlands > Peat | place: USA... | reverse complement strand
CCGAAAAGCATGAACCAAAACAAGACCTGTCAACCGGACGTCCGAAATTCATCTATCAAACAACATCGTAAAGCATGACCGGATGGCTTCATTAAGGAACATCATCGAAGACCTTGAACGGCGAATGACCTTGATTTACGAGCACTCGGAGCCGCTGATTCCTGTAATCGGGCTATTTACCATAATCTGGCATATCGCCTGCTTTTTCATCTGGGGGAACCTGCTCCCACAACTTTATGAGAGTCTCCCGCTCCGGCTTTTTCAGGCAGGTCTGGCGCTCCCCCTGATGTTCCACAGCCGGTTCAAACACACCCTTGCAAAGTTCTATCCGCCCTATTACCTGTTTCTCCTGTCACTGGCGTCCCCGTATTTCTTTTTTTTCATGACGCTGAAAAACGAATGCTCAACCGTATGGGTGATGTCGACGCTTACCGGATGTCTGGTGCTCATTCCGTTTATCTACGACTGGCTCTTCATCTGCATCCTGATGCCCATGGCGTTCCTTTTAGCCCAGTACAGCGTGGTACTGCTCGACGGAGGCATCAGGTATACCCATATGGTACCGGATTATATCCCCATTTACCTTTTCGGAATCACCGGTAGCCTCGTCGGTGCACGCTGGACGCACTCACGCCACGAAACGAGAGTCACTCTCATGAAGAGCCTGAGCGGCACGATAGCCCATGAGATGAGATCACCCCTGAACGCCATCACCCTGGCCATAGACTCCATCAAGTCAATGCTGCCGAAAAGGCTCGCGCATGGGGGCACCGGGACATCCGTCACCATTCCTGAAGCGGTTCTCAACAGCATCCATGGCATTATCGACCAGGGCGGTAAAACCATCCGCCAGAGCAACAAGATCATCGATTCGATCCTTGCAAGCCTGAACGGCAATGCCATAGATCGCCGGCAGTTCAGCAACCACTCCGCCGGAACGGTCATCAAGACAGTCATCGGCACCTATGGATTCGAATCCCCCGGTGACCGGCGTCTGGTCAATGTCGACATCACCCGGGATTTCGAATTTTTCGGTGACCGCGACCTGCTCTCCCACACGCTGTTCAACCTGCTGAACAATGCACTCTATTACCGTGCAAAGCCCGGATTCCGGATCGACATCTTCACGCAAACCGGCACATATGGCAGCCGCATCATCTTCAGGGATACGGGGCCCGGAGTTGCGCCCGACAAGCGGGAAGCGATCTTCGGGCAGTTTTTCACTGCCGGCAAATCCGGAGGAAACGGCCTCGGGCTCTCCTTTTGCAGAAGAGTGGTCGAATCCTTCGGGGGATCGATCATCTGCAGGTCGTCCTTCGGTGAATGGACCGAATTCGTCATTGACCTGCCAGCCTGCGACTCGATCACGGTCGGGGAGATCAAGCGGGAATTGCTTGCTGAAAAGCGTGTCCTCGTCGTCGACGACCAGGCATCAAACAGGATCACACTGGGCAAGTACCTTGCCGATATGAACTTCCGCATTGACCAGGCGGAAAACGGTAAGATCTCGCTTGAAATGGCCGCAAAGAACCGATATGACCTGATCCTCATGGACGTTGAGATGCCGGTACTGAACGGTGACGATGCCGCCAGGCGCCTCAGGGCGGGGTCCGACCTCGAACCATCCCTGGCACTGCATTATCGCGACATTCCGATCATCGGCATCACGGGACTTCCTGAAAACGAGGCGAAGCGGCGAACCATCCAGTCGGGCATGGACCGCTACGCGCTCAAGCCGATAGGCCGTGCGAAGCTCGGGGCACTGATCGACAACATCTTCTTCTCCGAAAAACCCGAAAAGCAAGACAAACCACTGAGCGGAGTGACCGGCGCGTCCATCCTGCTTGTCGATGACAACATCATGGCCCGGGAGTTGCTCAAGGCCCTTCTCGAACCGCTCGGCTACAGGATATTCCAGGCTGAGAACGGCATGATGGCCATCGATCTGCTCAGGGAGCTCCCGATCGACCTGATCATCATGGATCTGGAGATGCCGGTAATGGGCGGCATCGACACGGCAAGGGCCATCAGGAACGACAACGCCTCCGCAAGGTCCGATCAGTTCCGGGAGGTACCGATCATCTCGCTCAGCGGCTACACCGATGAGCAGACCATCGCACAGGTACGGGAGTCAGGGATAAACCTCCATCTGGGCAAACCGACCCCGAAACACCAGCTGATCAACGCGATCTCGACCCTGCTGACCCGTGCGGCCCGACCTGCAGAGGATCCTCCTGCAGAGAGTGCGTCGACCGACTTGCGGCTGCATGAGCTTGAAACGGTACCCCTGCTTGACCAGGCGATCCTCGACGGCCTTGAGGGCCTCGGAGATGAAGAGTTCCTCGGTCAGCTTTTCAACCTCTTCGTCCAGGATGCGGGAAAGATCATCGAAGAGCTCGAAGAAGCCTGCCGTCGGAACGATCACGAGCAGGTCAGGCGGTCGAGCCACACCCTCAAAGGCTCAGCCGCCAGCATCGGCGCCGCTCGGCTCAAGGTCATCGCAACCATCGTCAACGGAGGCTTTCATGAACAACGATGCCCGGACGGAGGCGACTGGATCGAAGACCTGAGGAACGTCTACGAATTGACCGCCCGGGCGCTCTTCGATTATGCTGACGCTGAAACCCGGACCCGAAACGAATGAGCCTCGACTGGCCCTGTGCATCACTCCGTCGGGACAGGGATACGATCATGCGAGGTGACTATTTCCTGCAAAACCGGACCGGATTGCGCAGGAATCGATTTAAATTACCTTATAATTTTATCATATTGCATATACGATCACATGAAACCCAACCCGGGTTCATATAGGTCTTTTCTTTAATCCAAAATCCCGATACCCCCATAAGAAGTCGTAGTCCCTGGCTTCGGTTCGTCCGATTTGAGTCTTATGGGTATTTGCGGGATAGCATGATCAATCAACTTCGCAGAACCCGATGATCGCCATTATGGATGTCGTCAGCATGCTGAAGCAACGGGCAGAGGCGGTCGTCGACCGCTCGGAGCCGAACATTCCCTCACTGGGCATCTATATCGTCTTCTGGCAGGTCGCCAGCATGCTGATCTGGCTCAATCCATCTTACCAGTCCTACGATAACATCCCCTTGCGTCTGGGCCTTTCGACACTTGCCCTGCCGCTCATGCTGTTCCGCCAGCTTTCCAAGGCGCAGAAGACAGTCTTCCCGATCTATTTCGTGGTTTTTCTGAACCTGATCTGCCCTTACGTCTCCTTCTTCATGACCATGCAAAGCGGATGGGCATCGGACTGGGCCATGGCGACTCTGGTCACCATCATGCTGATCATCGTCATCACTTATGACTGGTTTTTCATCGCGCCGATGATGATCGCAGCTTATGGACTGGCCGCTCTTTCCATCACCTTGCTCGATGGCGTCGTCAACTACTCCCACATACACTCGGCCTACCTGATCATATACCTTTTCGGCATAACCGGATGCATGATGGTCATCCGCTGGAACCAGAGCCGCCATGAGTCGAGGGTGGCCCTCATGAAGAGCCTGAGCGGCACCATCGCCCATGAGATGAGAGCCCCGCTGAACGCCATCACCCTGGCCATCGACGCCATCAAGACCATGCTCCCCGAACAGCGCGAGCATGAGGGCAACGAATCCGTCGTCACCATTCCGGAAGCGGCACTCGCCGGCATCCGGGACATCATCAGCCAGGGTGACGTCACCATACGCCGAAGCAACAAGATCATCGATTCTATCCTGGCAAGCCTGAACGGCAACGCTATCGACCGCAGGCAGTTCAGCCGCCATTCCGTCAGGAAGGTCATCCAGACAGCCGTCGGGACCTACGGATTCGAATCGCCCCAGGACCGTCGACTGGTCAATATCGACATCGCACACGATTTCGACTTTTTCGGCGACCCCGACCTGCTCACCCATGCCCTGTTCAACCTGATGTCCAATGCGCTCTACTACCGCTCTAAGCCCGGATTCCGCATCGACATCTTCACGGAATCGGGGAGTGACGACAACCGCATCGTTGTGAGGGATACCGGACCAGGAGTGGCCCCCGACAAGCTGGAGGAGATATTCAAACAGTTCTACACTTCCGGCAAATCCGGCGGAAACGGTCTCGGACTCTCCTTCTGCCGCAGGGTTGCCGACTCCTTCGGTGGATCGATCATCTGCAGGTCGGCCATCGGCGAGTGGACCGAGTTCGTCTTCGACCTGCCGGCGTACGAATCGGTCAAGGTCGGAAAGATCAAGCAGGAGCTGCTTGCCGACAAGCGGGTGCTGGTCGTCGACGACCAGGCACCGAACAGGATCATGCTCTGCAAGTACCTCGCCGAAATGAACTGCAAGTCCGACCAGGCCGAAAACGGTAAGATCGCGCTTGAAATGGCCGCGAAATACCGATATGACCTGATCCTCATGGATATCGAGATGCCGGTGCTCAACGGGGACGAAGCCGTCAGGCACCTCAGGGCGGGCGCCGACCTCGACCCCTCTATGGCGCTGCACTACCGCGAGATTCCGATTATCGGCGTCACGGGGCTTCCCGATAAAGAGGCGAAGAATCGAACCATCCTGTCTGGCATGGACAGTTACGCGCTCAAGCCGGTCGGGCGGGCGAAGCTCAGTGAGATGATGGACGACACCTTCTTCTCGGTAAAGTCCCACAAGGACGACAAGCCATTGACCGGAGTGGCCGGGGCATCCATCCTGCTGGTCGATGACAACATCACGACCAGGGAGTTCCTCAAGGCGCTTCTCGAGCCTCTCGGATACAGGATATTCCAGGCTGAAAACGGCATGATGGCCATCGACATGCTGAGGGAGCTCCCGATCGACCTGATTATCATGGATCTTGAGATGCCGGTCATGGGAGGCATCGACACGGCAAAGGCGATAAGAAACGACAACACGTCGAGGAGATCCGAACGGTTCCGCGAAGTGCCGATCATTTCGCTCAGCGGCTACTCCGACGAAAAGACCATTGCGCAGGCCAGGGAATCGGGTATAAACCTCCATCTGGGGAAACCGACGCCTAAACACGAGCTGATCAATGCCATCTCCACCCTGTTGACCAGGGCGTCAAGACATGCAGAGGAATCGCCGAAAGCGACCACGACAGGCAGCTCATTGCGGGATGAGCTCGAGAAAGTGCCCCTTCTGGACCATGCCATAATTGAAAGCCTGCAGGGGCTCGGAGACGAAGAGTTCCTCGGCCAGCTGTTCAATCTCTTCGTCCAGGAGTCGGGGAAGATCATTGATGAACTCGAAGAGGCCTGCCGTCAGAACGACCATGAAAAGGCCAGGCGATCGAGCCACACGCTCAAGGGCTCTGCTGCCAGCGTCGGCGCCGCCCGACTCCAGGCCCTGGCCAGCAAGGTAAACGACAACCTGCGAGACCATGGCAGCCTGGAAGAGTCCGACTGGCAGGAGTACCTGAAGCAAGTCTACGGATTGACAACCCACGCGTTTTCCCACTATTCGGGGGTTGAACAGTGAACGCCTGACCGCCGGTACAGGGCTCCCGAACAGACTTGCGTAGAATCCATCCGCGGGCCCCACACCTGAAAATCCTTGCCCGGATTGCGCTTTGCCCCTTATCTTCAGGTGTAAGGAACAATTTTCATCATCCGCGGGACGAATGGAACCAAAGTTACTCATCGTGCAGAACATCGTTCATGAAGCACCCGGCATCTTGCTGGACCTGCTGCATGATCAGGGGATCGCCTACGACCTCATCGACCTCTCGAATGGAGAGATGATCCCGCCTCCCCTCAGCTACTCGGGTGTTGTCCTTCTCGGCGGGCCACAGAGCGCGAACGACAGCTCCACCCAGATCCTGCATGAACTGGGGCGCGTACAGGAGACGCTCGAAGCCGGGATCCCCTGCCTCGGCATCTGCCTTGGACTCCAGCTCCTGGTGAAAGCCAGAGGTGGCCGGGTCATCCCCTGCCCTGTCAGGGAAACCGGATTTCATGAGCCTGACGGGACCCCATATACGGTTCATCTGACCCCCGAAGGCCGATCCGACCCTCTGTTCAGGGGGCTTCCAGAACACCTGAGGGTTTTTCAGCTGCATGGCGAAACCGTAGTGCCCGCCCCGGGAATGACCTTGCTGGCCACCGGCAGGGGATGCCGGATGCAGGTGCTGAAAATCGGAAGCACTGCATGGGGCCTGCAGTGCCATTTCGAGATGACACGTCCGATGTTCGAGACGTGGACGATCACCGACCCCTCCCTCATGAACATGGACCGGGAGGAGTTGCTCGCCGAATTCGACAGGATAGAGGTGGTCTATACCGGAACAGGTCGCACCATCCTCCGTAATTTTCTCGATATTTGCGGCCTTGTCAGCCGCTGAGCTGAACACCCGCCATGCACGAGGATTCACCGGCGTTCGACCTTCGTCGCCTCCGTAGGCTGAATAACCGCCCGGATAGATCCGGACCGGTCATCTACTGGATGTCGCGCGACCAGCGGGCGGCACACAACTGGGCGCTCCTGTACGCCTGCCGGAAAGCGAACGAACTTCACCGTCCTCTCGAAGTCCTTTTCACTCTTGCACCTTCGTTCCTTGGGGCCACGCGACGGCATTACGACTTCATGCTCAGCGGGCTCGCGGGTGTGGAAGCTTCACTCCGTTCGTTCGGCATTCCGCTTACCGTGCTCACCGGAGAACCGGGCAGCGTTATCCCGGACTATGCCGCGCAGATCAGCGCAGGTGCGGTCGTGACCGATTTTTCTCCCCTGAAAATACCACGGGATTGGAAGCGGGAGGTTGCGGAGCTCCTCTTCTGCGCTTTCTACGAGGTCGACGCCCACAACATCGTGCCTTGCTGGCTGGCCTCGACAAAACAGGAGTATGCCGCCCGGACGATCAGGCCGAAACTCGACGCCCTCAGCGCGAGCTTTCTGACGATGTTTCCGGACCCGGTTCCGCGATTCCAGCCGGCGACCATCGATCGGCATCCCGTAAAGTGGAAAGAGCTCGCTGACTCGATCGCTGTGGAGGTTGATACACCGCCCGACGACTGGCCCCTGCCCGGGGAAGAGGCTGCCGAGACTCAGCTTCGCCGGTTCATCGATCAGGGCCTCAATGGTTATGCGGAGTCGAGAAACGACCCCAACAGCGGTTGTGTTTCGAGACTCTCCCCATACCTGCATTTCGGCAATATAAGCGCCCAGCACGCAGCCTTGTCGGTCTCCCGGTGCGGTGCATCAATGCAAAACCGCACGGCCTTCATCGAGGAGCTCTTCATCCGTCGGGAGCTTGCCGAAAACTTCTGCTTCCACAACGACCGGTACGACACCTTCGACGGCCTGCCCGGCTGGGCGAAACTCAGCCTCATGACGCATGCCGGCGACCGGAGGGAGTACCTCTACACCCTGGAGGAGTTTGAAAACGCCCGTACGCACGACCATCTCTGGAACGCAGCTCAGACCGAGCTCACCCATACCGGCCGCATTCACGGCTACATGAGGATGTATTGGGCGAAGAAAATCCTTGAATGGAGCGCGACCCCCTCCTCAGCGTTCGACGTCGCGGTGACGCTCAACGACCGTTACGCACTCGACGGACGTGACCCTAACGGATACGCCGGCATAGCCTGGTCCATCGGCGGACTTCACGACCGGCCATGGTTCGAACGTCCGGTCTATGGCAAGATCCGTTACATGAACTCCGCCGGTTGTGCACGGAAATTCGACGTGATGAAGTACATCGAATCAGTCACCGCAAAAGCCCACCCTGGCTCGTAAAAAAAAAGCCACGCGTCCGGTTCCGGATGCGTGGCTCATAAAAAGGAGCGCTCGACGGCCTGAGAATCAGGCGAGCGTGAGATCGATCGTTCGTCTCGTCATGTCCACCTCGTGAACCTTGACCTTCAGACGTTGTCCGACCTGCAGGCGACGTTTCTTGCGCTTACCGACCAGAGAGTAGGTGGTTTCATCGTATTCGTAATAGTCGTCGTTCAGGTTGCGCATGTGCACAAGCCCCTCAATGGCGAAATCGACCATCCTGACATAGATACCGTATTCGGTCGCACCGGAGATGACACCTGCATAAACCTTGCCGAGGTGGGCCGACATGTACTCAACCTGCTTCAGCTTGACCGATTCGCGCTCGGCCTCGACCGCTATCTTCTCACGTTCATTCGAGGTCTGGCAGACTGAACGGATGCGGTCCGCGATTTCGGCGATCCGCTGAGGTGACAGCTTTTTGCGACTTTTCCTTGCCGCCTCGTATTCAAACAGCATCCGATGCACGATGAGGTCCGGATAACGTCTGATCGGTGAGGTGAAATGGGTATAGTGTTCGAATCCAAGACCGAAATGGCCGACGTTGTCGCCCGAATAGACGGCTTTGGACATGGAGCGCAACACGAGCTCATTGACCAGGAACTCGACATTGGTGCCGTGCACTTTCTGGAGCAGCTCGCGGAGCGACTTGGAGGAGACGGTCGCACTCTCGCGACCCTTGCGGTCGAGCTTGAGGTCAAAGCCGATCTTCCTGACGAAATTCGCCAGAACGGTGACCCTCTCCATCTGCGGCGCACCGTGGATGCGGTAGATGACCGGATGCGGATGCTTGTCGTTTTCGGCGAAGGTCGTGGTCAGATACTCGGCCACCATGCGGTTGGCCAGGAGCATGAACTCCTCGATGAGCCGGTGGCTGCCGAGGCGCTCCTTTTTGATCACCTCGATCGGTTCACCCTTTGCTCCAAGCTTGAACCGGACCTCCTCGGTCTCGAAGTCGAGCCCGCCGTGGCCGAACCGCTGTTCGCGCAGCACGGTGCTGATTTTGTCGAGCAGCTTCAACTCCTTGACATAGTCCCCTTTCCCGGTATTCAGGATCTGCTGTACATCCTCATACGTGAAGCGTCGCTTCGAGTGGATAACCGTTTTGTGGAACTCGTGCTTCTTGATCTCGCCGGAAGCGGTCATCGTGAAGATGATCGAGAACGCCATGCGATCCACGCCGGGGTTCAGACTGCAAACCTTCTCGGAGAGGTTCGACGGCAGCATCGGGATGACCCTGTCAACGAGGTAGACAGAAGTGGCCCGCTTGAGCGCCTCACGATCGAGATCGGAATTTTCAGGCACGTAATGCGACACATCGGCGATATGCACACCGATCTTGTAGAGTCCCTTCGGCAGTACTTCGATCGAAAGCGCGTCATCGAAATCCTTCGCATCCACCGGGTCGATGGTGAACACCAGCTTGTCACGGATATCGAGCCGCCCTTCGAGGTCCGCCTCGGTGATCTCCTCACGGATTGCGCCGGCATACTTCAGGAGCTTATCGTCAAATGTCTCGTCGATGCCGAGCCCCCTGGCGATGGCGCTGACCTCGACGTTCGATTCGCCGGCCACACCAAGTATCTCGACGACCCTGGCCTGTATGGTGCCGTTCTTCAGGAACTCGAGATCGCCGGCGAGCACTTTGTCGCCGGCCTTCGCCTTTGCAGCCGCCTTGATCGGGACATGGATCTCTGGCAGGATCTTGCGTAAGTCCGGCTTGAGCACAAATCGCCGGTTTTCGCGGTGAAGCGTGCCGACGATGGTCACCAGCCGTCTCGTGACCACCCTGACCACCGTCCCCTCGCATCGCTGATGGGGAGACTGCCTGGAAACATAGGTTTCAGGCACCTTGGTCAGCAGGACCTCCACTTCGTCCCCATGCAGGGACTCACCGAGCTTCTCCTTGTTGATGAACACATCATCATCGAACCCTTCCACATCGACAAATCCGTAACCGTTCGGATGGGTGGTGAGTTTGCCGGTATAGGTCTGGTCGACCTTGTAGTGCTCCTTGCCGGGAAGCGGAAACTGCTTTGCCTCTACAAGATGCTCCTCATAGGTATCCGCCTCAAGGCCCGCCCAGCCATAGCATCGATCGCTGTCCTTGTCGACGACGCCATCCTCCTGGAGTTTGTGCAGCACGTACCAGAACCCTGGAAGCTGTCTGGATTCTCCGTAGCCCATCTTCCTGGCGAGTTCAACGGACCTGAAACGCTGGCCATCCTGATCGGTCAGAAAGGTGATGATCTCAGCTGCCAGTGAGCTTTCACCCCGCTTGAAAAGAAACTCGTTGATAAGGATATGGTCGTTGGCCCGCACTTTTTCGGCGCCAGGCTGGCTGTCTGCCTTGCTTCTCCTTCTCTTCTGGGGTCTGGTCTTTGACGTGTTACGCTGTCTTGCCACTCAATTACTATTGAAATTTTATAAATATGTCCTTGATGGAGCCCGGGAGAAAGCAGGCCCGGTTCTCTGGTTTCAGAACGCCTTGAGCCGCTCCCATCAGGGAGATTTGCCGGTATATGAGGAAATTCACACACCAGCCCTGGATTAACACCCTTCAGGCCATCACACGACAGGAGTGTCGCAAAACAGAAATAAGCAGGGTTCTGCGGGTCGGGCAATTATGACCTGTTGAAGAATAATATACGCAATTCAAATCCCCGAAAAGAATGTTCGGGATTCAGCATGGCAGACGCCTCGTAAAACCGGACAAACCTGACGTGGCGGGGTAAACTGAATGCAGCGTTCACGCTTCAGTGATTTCCGGTCGAAGAAAATGATTTAACCGATTCGAGGGTTGGAGTTACAAAGCAAAACAGGAGCGCTATGTGTGGTCGATTCGGGTTTTTCGAACTCTCCTTTTTCATTGAACAGCTCCGCCAGCTTGAGATTCCGTTCGAGGAGGCGACTGGCTTCGGTTTCCGGCAAAGCTGGAACATCGTGCCGGGAAGCGAGATCGTGACGCTCTTCGGGGGGCATGATCGCGCTGTACTGAGACTCGCCCGATGGGGATTGATACCGCACTGGGCGACCTCGCTACCGAAGATCAGGCCGATCAACGCCCGGGCCGACAGCCTGGCATCGAAACCTTTTTTCCGCCACATGCTGAACCGCAGGCACTGCCTGATCCCGGCGAGCGGATTCTATGAATGGAAATCGGACGCAAGTTCCGGGAAAAAGCCGTGGTACATTCACAGAACAGATGGAGCGCCCATGGCGATGGCAGGATTATGGGATGAGTGGCAGGAGCCGGGAACCAAAGCTTCTCCGGTGGCATCCTGCACGATCATCACGACACATGCGAACCGCCGGATGAAACCGGTACACGACCGCATGCCGGTAATCCTCGAACCAAAGGACTGGATGGGGTGGCTTGAGTCCGGCAACCCGGGCGCGTTCGGCCTGCTGAAGCCACCTGAGGAAGGAGTACTCGATCTTTACCCGGTATCTCAAATGGTCAACAATCCGATGAACAACGACCAGGGATGCATCAAGCCTCTCGAATTACAGGGGTAAACCGGGAGAGATGCGGGGTCAGAGCAGCCGCTGTGAAGAACGGATCCCGTCGACGAGATGCTTCACATCGACGATATCCTGAGGGCGGCCGGCTGCCAGCTTGGCTTCTATGAGATGTCGTCGTCCGATAAAAAAAAACTGGACACCGTCGACAAACATCGATTCCCTCTCGGCCCAGGCGTCATCGAAGGATACTCCGCGCAGGCTCAGCATATCGTCGATCCTGAGCGGAGGTCGACCCATCTGGTAAAAAAACCCTGGCTGGGAAAAATCCTCGTAGGTCATACCCGCGAGAGGCGCGCCATACTCCTTCAGGACTTTGAAGACAGCCTTCGCATTCTCAGGATCGGGGGCTGTCCAGATATCGATATTCCAGGTATAGCGGGGCCTCGAATACCACATCACGGCACAACCGCCGAAGATAAGGTATCTCACCCCGTTGCTGGCGAAAAGTCCGAGAAGTTCCTTTACTTCGGCCCTTGCCAGGATTGATTGTTTGAATCGGTTTTTCATGGTATCCCATCACGTTTCAATCAGCACTGCCTGGACCAGCCTTTATGGCGTTAGCCCACAGTCCTGAATTCAGGAAATAAACAGCAAACGCGCTTAAGCACTCGTTTCGCATCTGATAACTGCAAAGCCTCGGCCCGTATTCAAGGCGATCAGAACCCCGGTCTTCATCGCCGAATCAATCATCTGCCGGGCTCTCTGCAACGTCGACCATTCCGGCATCCAGGATCCCGCTCCGTTCTCCACGTCCAGTAGCAGAAAGAGCGTGCGTAAACAGACCATGTGGTGAAAGAGGTATTCAGACATGAGCCTCTCGTCAATCTCCCTTTGAGCTGATCATGATCTGCGTACCGATGACTTCGGGCATATCCAGCGATTTACAATAGTTCCTGCAAGAGGCGTGCCACAAGGATTACCCGACATGCACACCCCTCGGAACCGACTGAACCGCAACGACTTGGCACTCCTCCGCTACATCTGCCGCAAAATGAGATGACCCCTAACGTCTTGATTCGTCTCACTTTGAGAACCAATCATCACATTTGGAGATCACACAAATACGCGGCGGGTGAGAATGATCCCCGGAACCATGGGAAGCCAGAGCGTGAAGCCCCGAAGCAGGAGCGTTGCGGTCAAAGCCGTATCCACCCGGATCCCGAGCGTGACCAGAAGGGCGATGCAGGTTAGTTCAAACGAACCGAGGCCGAGCGGTATCAGGCTCAGCAAAGCGACGATGGAGGCCACGACAAAGCAGGGAAAAGCGACCAGAATCGTTACGGGCGTACCAAGGGCTTCCAGCATCGCCCATAGGGTTGCGGCATCCAGTATGAATACTGCACTCTGGAACAGGGTTGCTTCCGCGAGCAGAAGCGGTTTGCGCACCAGGTCATCGGGGGCCCCTGCATATGCGTCGAGCATGCCGGAAAGCTGTGGCAGGCGATTCAGCAGGCGGGTAATACGCGCTTGCCCCCCCAGGCGGTTCAGGAAAAGGGCCAGGCCCGGTATCGCGACCGCCACGACCAGAAAAACACCGGCCAGGAGCACCATCCACCGGTGCAGGTCATGATAGCTCCAGAGGAGAAAAAACGAAGCTGTCGCCACGATCACATAGGCGATATAGTTGGAGAGTATGCCGAACAGCATCACACCCATACCGAGCTTGCCTGCAACGTCCCGTTGCCTGAATGCGCCGACGATGAAAGCGATGCCGCTGATGCCACCCGAGGGAATCGCCTGATCGGCGAACAGTTTGGCGACGGCCAGTGGGACAAGGCGATGCAGGGGATAGTTCACTCCGCTGAACTTGAGGCCCCGATACCAGACAAGGGCCAGGGCGACATAGGTGCCGACCTGAAACGCCAGGGCAAGGATCAGCCACAGAGGGTTGAGACTCTTGAGCAGCACCAGGAAGCGAGTCAGTTCGACATAGTGCCACGCCAGATAGAGCAGGCCGGCGAATAGCAGCAACCCGGCGAACAACCCCCTGGCCAAACCCTTTTTCATGAGGCCTCGACCTTTTCGGTATCAATGTCCCTGAAAATCCGGATCCTGTACTCATCGCCCGTTTCAGGTGCATCTGAAATCGAAGCCGGAGGGCTGCCCGGGATATGTCTATCATAAGGATCCATAAAGAGATCAATATGCCGGAGAGCGTTGTTCGTTCCGTCCCTCCACGCCATCCTGGTCGGCACGGAACAGTATCAGGTTTTTTCACGTTCATCTGGACGATGAACGGCGTCGTCAACTATATTGTAAACAGTATCAGATAACCGACCCGAAACCCGATTATGTCGAAGCTCAACATCCTGGTCATCGACGATGAGGCGAATATCAGAAAAACCCTGACGGTCTTTCTTGAATCCCGCGATCATCGAGTCAAATCCGTGAGTGGTTTCAGGGGAGCCCTTGAAGAAGCAGTTCTGGCGAGGTACGACCTAGCACTTGTCGATCTCAGGCTCGGCACTGAAAGCGGGCTCGATCTGGTCCAGCCTCTCGTGAAGTCCTGCCCGTGGATGAAAATCGTGGTCATAACCGCCTATGCCTCGATCGATACGGCTGTTGAAGCCATGAAACGCGGCGCTGCCGACTATATCACCAAACCATTCGACCCGTCCCGTCTTGAAGCGGTTCTCGAACACATAGGAACGATGTGCGAAACGGAGCAACCTCATGCGGCGCTCCGGGATCTTGCCGGCATATCGACTGCTGACGCCTCTCTTTTTTCCAGAGAACCCTCGATGCAACGAACGTTCGAGCTTGCAGCCCAGGTCGCCGCCTCCGAAGCCGTAGTGATGCTTCTTGGGCAAAGCGGAACCGGAAAGACGGTTCTCGCCAGGGCGATTCACCGTATGAGCGGGCGGGCGCAGAAACCTTTCGGGGTCATCTCCTGCCCTTCGCTCAACCATGAACTGCTGGAAAGCGAACTGTTCGGCCATGTAAAGGGGGCCTTCACCGGGGCACTCAAGGACAATCCTGGCAGGGTAGCGGCATGCGAAGGCGGCACGCTCTTCCTCGACGAGATCGGCGATTTGCCGCTGTCCATCCAGCCGAAGCTGCTCCGCTTCATCCAGGAGCGGGAATACGAGCGCGTCGGCGACCAGGCAACGCGCAAGGCCGACGTTCGCATCATCGCGGCGACAAACACGGACCTGCGCAAAGCGGTTGATGAGGGCCGATTCAGGGAAGACCTTTATTACCGCCTGAACGTCGTCCAGATCGACCTGCCATCTCTGGCCGAACGTCCCAACGACATCGAACCGCTGGCCGAAAGCATGCTCGAATATTTCAACACCAGCAACCAGAAGGCCGTGCCAGGATTCACCCGGGAGGTGCTCGGCATTTTCCGTGAATACCCGTGGCCCGGCAACATCAGGGAGCTGCGCAATGTCATCGAACGGGCGGTAATCCTCGGCGGTGAAGAGCCGATCGGTATCGAACTCCTTCCCGAATCGATGTCAGCGAAAAAATCAGCCCTCCGGATAGGCGATCCGGTCTCGCTTGAAACGATCAAGGAGCAGCATATCCGGCGGGTGCTTGCTGAAACCAGTTCTCTCCAGGACGCAGCCTTGATCCTCGGAATAGACCAGGCGACGCTCTGGCGAAAACGAAAGCAGCTCGGCATCCACTGATCGCCATACCCTTGCATTATGCAATCCATGGCTCCCGAACTCATTGTGCAATGCAAGGGATCGAAGAGCCATACGTGACACGATGACTCCCGAAAAGTCTTTATCGGCAACGCTCTTCACCGGATGAACCCTGTTGGCCCGATTATTGTTCAGGCAGTGATGCACAACAGGAGGCACAACGACAACGCTGTGCGGCAGGATCGACCGTCTGCCTTCCACTAAACTCAATCCGGCATCGATGGCAATAAGTAAAGGGCTCAGACAGGCAAAAAAAATCCTGATCGGCGGTTCCAGGGATTTCAGGGACAGCAGGATATTTCACTCCATCTCCCTGACTGCATTCCTGGCCTGGGTCGGCCTCGGTTCAGACGGACTCTCCTCATCCTGCTATGGTCCGGCCGAAGCCTTCAAGGCCCTTCAGGGCCACCCAACCCTCGGAATCTTCGTGGCCATCGCCACCGGCCTGACCATCCTGATCATCGCATCGAGCTACTCACACATCATCGAGCTCTTCCCTTCCGGCGGCGGCGGCTACCTCGTGGCCAGCAAGCTCCTCTCTCCGGAGGTCGGACTCGTCTCCGGCAGCGCCCTGCTCATCGACTACGTCCTGACCATCACCATCTCCGTCGCCAGCGGCGCCGATGCCATCTTCAGCTTCCTGCCGCAATCCCTGTCGCCCTACAAGATCTGGTTCGCCGTCCTGGGCGTCGTGATGCTCCTGATCCTCAACCTCAGAGGTATCAAGGAGGCTGTCGTTCCCCTCGTGCCCGTATTCCTGCTCTTCGTCTTCACCCATCTGGCCGCCATCGTCTACGCCGTGGGCTCGCATCTGATGAACGCCGGCGTGGTCTACCAGGAGACCGGCGCCGAACTTTCAAGATCCTTCAACACCCTCGGCCTGTTCGGGGTGCTCTTTCTCATCCTCAAGGCCTACAGCCTCGGCGCCGGGACATTCACCGGCATCGAGGCCGTCAGCAACGGCCTGCCCGTGCTGCGCGACCCCAAGGTGGTCACCGCAAGAAAAACCATGCGCTACATGGCATGGTCGCTTTCGCTCACCGTCATGGGACTCATGATCGCCTACATCTTCCTCGATGTGCGGGACACTCCCGGCAAGACCCTTAACGCGGTTCTCTTCGAATCGGTCACCGCTTCCTGGGGCGGCATGGCCGGCACCTCCTTCGTCTGGATCACCCTGCTTTCAGAAGCCGTCCTGCTCTTCATCGCCGCGCAGACCGGCTTCCTCGACGGCCCGAGGGTTCTTGCCAACATGGCGATCGACAACTGGCTGCCCAGGAAATTCGCCATGCTCAGTGACCGGCTCGTCACTGAACGCGGCATACTGGTCATGGGCTTCGCATCACTGGCCATGATGGTCGCTTCGCACGGCTCGGTCGACTTCCTCATCGTGCTCTACAGCATCAACGTGTTCATCACCTTCACCCTTTCGCAGCTCGGCATGGTGCGCCACTGGTGGATTGAGCGGCATTCAGAACAACGCTGGGTGCGCAAGATTCTCGTCAACGGCATCGGTCTGGTCCTGACCACATTCATCCTCATCTCGGTGCTCATGCTCAAATTCAATGAGGGCGGCTGGATCACCATGCTCATCACCGGCGCGCTGGTCCTGCTCGCCTTCTTCATCAAGGGCCACTACAACAAGACCTATGAGACCCTGAAACGGCTTGACATCATCGTCGAGGCCGCCGTCATGTCAGGCTCGGACATCGACGAAAAGCTCCACCCGGAACCCGTCTGCAATCCCAAAGCCAAGACCGCCGCCATCCTCGTCAACGGATTCAACGGGCTCGGCCTGCACACCCTTTTCAGCATCTCGCGGCTCTTCACCGGGGTCTACAAGAACTTCGTATTCGTCGAGGTCGGCCCGATCGATGCCGGCAACTTCAAAGGGGTCGACGAGATCGAACACCTCAATGAGTACGTCAAAACCGAGAGCGGCAAGTACGTCAAATACATGAAAGACCACGGATACTACGCCGAAGCCTTCACCTCGATGGGGACCGATATTGTCGACGAAATCAACAAACTCGTACCGGAGATCACCGAACGATTCCCGGATATCGTATTTTTCGGTGGACAGCTCGTCTTCACCAACGAATCCCTCATGGACCGCTGGCTGCACAACTATACCGTCTTCGCTGTCCAGCAGAACCTCTACAACCAGGGCATACCGTTCCTTATCCTGCCCATACGGGTCTGAACGCATGAACAACAGCACGATGCACCGATTCGGGAAATTTTCACCATGACCAGCCTTCGTCACAAACTCGCGCTCGGATTCGGCGGGCTTCTGGCGATCATAGCGATCATGGCGATGCTGACCGTTCAACAGATCGACCGGCTCGGCAACGCCATCGATGTCATGCTCAAGCAGAACTACCGCAGCGTCACCGCAAGCCAGGCGATGAAGGAGGCACTGGAAAAAATGGACAACGACGTGCTGTTCTCTTTTACCGGAAGGCATAAAACCAACATCCACAACATCGGAGAGAGCGAGCGAAAATTCAGGCAGGCCCTCGCCATCGAACTCGGCAACATTACCCTGCCTGGCGAAAAAGAGAAGGCGGAGCGCATAGCCATGCTGTTCACCAGGTATGTTTCGACGCTTCACGAGGTCATGAACGACTCCACTCCCCTCGAAAAAAGAAGGGCGGCCTACTTCACGACGCTCCTGCCGCTGCTGACGGAGATCGGGACGCTGGCCCAGCAGATTCTCGACATGAACCAGGCGAACATGAGCGAGGCCAACGAATCTGCCAGACGGCTGGCGGCGTCGGCCCATAACCGGATAGTTGTTTCCATTATCGCCTGCACCGCCATCGCTCTGCTCTTCAGCTACCAGTCGCGCCGGTGGATCCTGAAACCCATCGGCAGGCTCATCGATTCCGCCAACGAGATCAGGAACGGGAACCTTGAGCTGGTAATCGAAACCGGATCGAACGATGAGATCGGTCAGCTTTCGGCAGCCTTCAACGAAATGGCGTCGACACTTCGCCAGGTGCGCAGGCGCGATGATGAAAAACTGCACCGGACGCGAAGGGCGACACAGGAGGTGATGAACATCCTGCCAACCCCGATAGCCATATTCGACCCCGACGGCAAGGTGGATGTCGCCACAGAGTCGGCAATCCGGCTCTTCGGGCTGACTCCCGGAATCTCATCCGGAAGCCTCGGCTACCCCTGGCTCCCTGAACTGCTGCAACGGGCCGCCAATGAAGGCCGGGCGGTAGAGGCTAACGGAATCGGCTATATCCAGAAATTCATCGACAACCGGGAGTTTTTTTTCAAGCCCGCTGCCGTGTCCATCCCCCCGCTTCCTCATTCCAGCGGAGTCACGGGCACAGTGCTCCTGCTCCACGACATGACCCAGGTCCATGAACAGAAGGAGCTGAAACGGGGAGTGGTATCGACCGTATCCCATCAACTGCGCACCCCGCTGACCTCCCTGAGAATGGCCATACACCTCCTCCTCGAACAACGCATCGGCGCCCTGAACGACAAACAGGCCGAGCTGCTCCAGACTGCCGGCGAAGAGAGTGACCGGCTGGCGGATATTCTCGACGACCTGCTCGACCTGAACAGGATCGAATCCGGTAGAGCACGGCTGAACCTGCAACAGATGAAACCCGACGTTCTGATCAAAACCGGAATCGAGCCATTGCTCTCCGAAGCCAAGGACAAGCACATCACGCTGCTGGTCGATGTCCCCCCAGACCTTCCCGGCATCACCGCAGACCTGGCAAGCATGGGCCATGTGTTCGCAAACCTCCTGTCAAACGCCATTCGCTATTCCCCATCCGGAAGCGCCATCACCGTCAGGGCGGAAGCCGAGCTGTCAGGCATCAGGTTCTCGGTGACCGATAACGGCGAAGGCATCGCGCCGGAACACCTGAAGCACCTGTTCGACCAGTTTTATCGGGTTCCTGGACAGGATGAGAAGTCCGGCATCGGTCTCGGGCTCTCGATAGTCAGGGAGATCGTCCGTGCCCATGGAGGTACGGTAGGCGTCGAGAGTACCCGAGGAAAAGGATCTACCTTCCATTTCACGCTTCCGGCATGAATGCCGGTATCAGTCCCCTACTCCCTGTCATGCGGCATCGACTGCCGGCTGACGATCAATCGTCATCTTCCCGATCGTAACCACCCCCGTGATGCTCTTCCCCATGCCCCTCGCCGCCGCTGCCGCTGCGATGACAGCGAACACAGTTCTGGAAATCGCGGATTCCCTCCTCCCGATGTTCCGCCGCGATTTTCGACGGAGAGTGTTCATGGCAACTGGTGCAGGTATACTTCTTGAAGTTGGCCCCATCGGTATGACAGCTACGGCAACTTGCCCTGTGGACACCGTCGAGCCTGAAGAACCGATCATGATCGAATCTTGCCGGCTTCCAGCGATTCGTATCGTGGCAACTTCCGCAACCTGCACCGGTGGCCCGGTGCAGGTCATCGGCCGGACGGTCAGCGCTGTGGCAGCTCACACACTGCTTGCCTGACGCCACAAACTTCCCGTGGTCGAATCCCGCCGGTTTCCAGCGCTTCGTATCGTGGCAACTTCCGCAACCGTCACCGGCGGCCCGGTGCAATGCATCGGCCGGACGGTCAGCGCTGTGGCAGCTCACGCACTGCTTGCCTGACGCCACAAACTTCCCGTGGTCGAACCTTGCCGGCTTCCAGCGCCTCGCATCATGGCACTCCGCACAGTTCGCCGTCAGCTGGCGATGCAACAGGTCCGCAGGCTTGTCCGCCATATGGCAGGTGGCACAGGAGGATGAAAGCTTCGCATCGAGCATGCCATGGTTGAACAGAACCGACTTCCAGCTTCCGGAGTCATGACATTGGGCACATTTTCCGCCCACATTAAGGTGTAGCGGATCTTTCGGAACCTGTCCGCTGTGACAGGCGTTGCAGTTGTTCGCCAGCGTCGGGGGGAGCGCATCGTGACGGAAGGCCCTTAAGGACCGTCGTGCATCTCGCCCCCGATGATCCGTATGGCACTCGACACAGGAAGCAGGGGCGAGCCCCTTGTGGAAATTCACCTTTCCGGCAGCCTGGCGCACCGGCACGCCGGATACCGTCTTGATGCCTATGCTCTCCGGACGGTGACAGCTGAGGCACTGGACCGACTTCACCCCGCCGAACGGGATGTGGCATGCCAGGCAGTCCCGTTTCAGCTTCTGGTGTCCGCTCATCAACGGGCCGGGATTAATCAGCAGATCGGGAAATGCCAGCACCAGCGCGGCCAGGATTATGCACAACGAAATGAACACAGCGAACACTTTCATCCGGCTACCTCCAGTTCAGGAAAAATGATATGGAAATCACATGTGAGATGGTCAGGGCCATCAGAAAAGAGACCAGGGGCATATGGATCGTTCGCCACTTTTCAAGGGCACCGACGGTCAGCGAGTCCAGAACGTGCTGAATATCCGGTACGTAGTCGTCACCTTCCGGAGAGTCGGCGATGCCGAGCAGCTTTTTTTTCTGCTTCACCTCCTCCCTGATCTTCCTGAGAAGGTACTGGCCGACGTGACCGCTGGCGGTCACGACCATCATGAGGCCCGTTGCCGCCCAGGGAAGCAGCGCGTTGAAATGAACTCCGGAATGAACCAGGATCATCAGGGTGCCCACCCATCCTGCGTTGCAGTGCATGCGCAGGAAAAACCTGAGCGTCCCGCTCCTGACAAGCTTCTGCTTACGCGCGGAATAGCCGAAGGAAACAATGAGGAAGAGTGTGCCGAGAGCTCCGAGATAGCGGCCTATCCAGGAAAGGTTCGCGACATGGAGGATGTAGTCGAGCGAAAGCGACGCAACGACAAGCAGCAGGTAGGAGATCGAGAGCGGCAAGGCTCTCTGGACAAGTACGGATTGCCACATAGTTCGATATCTGGGTTCCTGGAATAATCAATGAAACCAAGATATCCGAGACAGCTTAAATGCTCCTGAAACAGACCTTAAAAAAGGATTAATTCTTTCCCTGCGGGAAAGTCAATCGAAAGGTTGTCCCCTGGTTTTCACGGCTGCTGACTGCGACCACAATGTTCTGAAGATCCGCAAGCTTCTTGACGATCGAGAGCCCGAGCCCCGACCCCCCCGTGCTCGAGCTCCTCGATTCATCCACACGATAGAACCTTTCAAAAATGAGCTGCAGCTTCTCTTCGGGAATTCCTATACCATGGTCCGTGATGACACAGACCGGTTGTCCGCTATCGAAACGTGCACTTATTTCGACTGTGGTGCCTTCCCTGGAGTATTTTATGGCGTTCGAGAGGATATTTTCGAGCATCATCTCGAGCATGGCGGGATCAGCTTCGATCTTTCCGGATGAGACGCTCTCGATCTTGAGCGAGATATTCCTCGCGATGGCCAGAGGCTCCATCCTCGCCCTGAGCATTTCGAGGAGCGGCAACAACTCCATACGGACGATGCTCGAACTGGCCTTGCCGCTCTCGTAGCGGGCGAGCAGCAGCAACTGGTCGATCAGTCGGGCCATGCGGTTCAATTCGTCAAGGCAGTAACGGATCCGGTTTTCATAATGCGCGACATCCCTCGGCCTGCGGACCAGCACATCGAGAGTCCCCTTTACCACGGCAAGAGGCGTTCTCAACTCATGCGAGGCATCTGACGTAAACTGTTTTTCCCGATGGAACGCCTCCTGGAGCCTGTCGAGCAACTCGTTGATCGTGGCGCTCAGCCGGTAGAGTTCGTCACGATGCGGGGGAAGCGGAATCCGCCGGTCAAGGCTGCTCTGGGTCATGGTTTCAGCCGTCGAAATAACCTCTTCGATCGGCAGGATGCTTCGACCGGCAATCAGGCGCGTCAGCACGAAAAGAATGAGGATAATGACCGGAAAAGAGAGGAGCACGATGTATTTCAGGTCTCGAAGAACGATCATGGCGCTCTTGAGCGGAACCGCCACGATCAGGTATCCCTCGATCACCCCCCTGCTGTTGACCAGTGGCACCTGCACCTGGCGCACCGTCAACTGGCCGATCTCGGTGTTGAAAAACCGGACCCCGGAGTAGGATGGTTCAAACGACAGGACATTCTGGGCGAGATTGGCCGTCTTGCTGACCACAAGCCCGCTACTGTCGACAAGCTGGACATACTCCGGATCGATATCGGCGACTTTTTTCACCCTGTGAGGCTCCTTCTGACGGTCATCCCTTGCCACATCCAGTCCCAGCTCCTTCAGCCGGTCGAATTCGCAGACATCGTGCGACTGGATATGATCCTGGGAGAGGGTTTCGCTGACTTCATGTCGGAGCTCCTCGTCGAAATGCCTGTAGACGACCCTGTCGACGGTGACGAAGATGGCGAGGAACACAAAGGCCATGAGAATTGCCGTCGCGCTTGTGTAGTACAGCGCCATGCGGTTGCGCAGGCTCATGGCCGGAAAAAACTTGCGGGACAGGCTCCGTGAGCCTCGGTCGATGTCGTGCGGCTTGCTCACTCTGAGCCTTTGCTGGACTCGCGGATGATATAACCTATGCCCCTGATGGTCTGAATGAGGCTGTCGCACCCCGCAGCCTCGAGTTTCCGGCGCAGGAAATTGATGTACACATCGATGACCGATGTATCGGAGTAGAAATGGATGTCCCAGACATGTTCGATGATACGGCTTCTCGAACAGGGGCGATCCTTGTTGCGGACCAGATATTCGAGCAGTGCGAACTCCTTTGGCGTCAATGTCATCTCGCTCTCCGCGTAGAACACCTGGTGGGTAACCGGATTGATGGTCAGCGGGCCTGCGGTGAGGGTATCTCCGTCCTGCTGGGCGCCCCTGAGCTGCACCCTGATCCGGGCAAGCACCTCTTCGAATTCGAAGGGTTTCCTGATGTAGTCGTTGGCCCCGGTTTCAAGGCCGAACACGACATCATCAAGCGTATCCCTGGCCGTCAGAAAAATAATGGGCACATTTCCGCCTGACTGACGGATGTGCCGGCAGACCTCCACACCGCTGAGGCCGGGAATCATCCAGTCGACCATGATCAGGTCATAATCGTTGGTCATGGCAAGGTCGAGCCCGCTCTTGCCGTCGTAAGCGACATCGACGGCGTAGTACTCCTCTTCAAGTCCCTCCTTGAGGAATTTGGCGATTCCGGGTTCATCTTCGATAATGAGTAGTCTCATGCGGATTGTCCGATAGCAGCTATTGGTTAACGCTCGTCGCCGTCACCTTCACCCCGAGCTCCGAGTACGGCACCGAGCACGGCACGGCCCTCTTTGCCATTGCGCTCGGCGATCTCACGGAGAGTCATTGTGGTCGCCGCCGTGGTGACACCGATTTTTTCGAGCCTGGCGACCAGTTCCCGGGGGGTGGTTTTCGTCACCAGGGCCACCGTCTCGAGCGATGAGAACTCAAGGGCCTTCGCTGCAGCAACTGCGCCACCATGCTTCCCCTCCTCTTCACGTTCACCGAAAAAAGGAAGCACCGAAAGCACGGTGACCACGGCGGCAGCCCCCATGAGCGCCTGGGCGGTCTTTCTGGAGAAGTATCCCGTGAACGATTTCCAGTTGGAGATCGTATGCAGGCCTACAGCGCCAACAAGAAGCCAGCTGAGCCACTTGTGCACCGGTTCGATCATTCCCATTTCAATATCAAAAAAAATCAGAAGCCCCGTGACGGCGGATATCGTGAATGATCCGATAGCCAGCGGTGTAGCCCATGGTCTCAAGGTAGTAGTCATCATGCTCCTTACGTTCAGATGTGAATTGATTGCCTTAGGTCCGGCCTGCCCGGATCTTCAAACCCGGACCAACCAGCAACAAAGTAATGCCATGAGGCTTAAATGGCCCTTAGCCTGCAATTAAATTTCACTTAAAATCAGATCATCACCAACACGTTGCAAGATCGTGATCCGGGATGGAATCAATGTGACCGGAAGCAGGTTCAATGGGAGGTACCCTCGCTCCGGGAATTCGTGACGGAAAAAGCGCCTGAAGCAAAGGTATGGCATAGTGCACGGGATGGCGTGAGCGCAGCCATCCCGGACTCTCTCCTTCCGGATCAGAACGACCGTACAGGCCGGACAAAATTGCTGTCGAGCTTGTATCCAAGGTTATGGGCGCCGGTCCGGAAGCTCTGATCCCATGCATCGTTCTTGTCGCTTTCTGTTGAAGACCAGTAATAATACCTCTCGACGAACCCGCCGATGGCATTCCTGTTTTCATAAAGCCTGGTCAGCTCGTCCTTGCTTGGCAGACGCCAGTCGCTGAACCCGCCGCCACGGAATTGCTTGCACACCTCCAAAGCCTTATCCCATGTTGCCGAAGTCAGGTCCTCTTTTGCCGCGATCAGGCCATGAGTCTGGCCCGACACATAGCCACGATCCCCATGTTTGAAAATGTAGGCAACCTTGCCGCCACCATGACTTTCGCCGACGCGAAGCTGGGACTGAACAGGGGCGATCGCTGTCTCAGCGGCATATGCTGCCGGAATGGCTACCGGGGCAAGCACCGAACCAAGCAATACGATTTTCGCAAGCCCTTTGCCTGCTTTCGAGATGAAACTGCGAGTCATGTTCTTCATAGGAGGTCTCCCTTTCAAAATATTTTTAATTTTTTATCGTGACCGGACAATCGTATGAAACTGAAAGCTTCAATGACGGTCCTGCATGATTATCCTGATGCGGAACAGCGCTCCTGAATAGATGGCCTGATGTTACGCCAAGCCGAATCGGCCAGTCATTCCGCAATCGGTTCAATCAACGTATACATAATAGACTTCGATTCTTAAACGCATATTAACGATCGTTAAAATTCATCTTAAAAAAGAGAGTCCTGCTTCCGGACTGTCTCGTACGGTATGAAGCCGTCCATCGCACCAGTAAGAGTGACGAACGAGAAAGCCCCCTCTTGCGAAGGGGCTGTTTCCTGAAATATGCCGCTGAATCCAACGGTATCGATCTTGCCCGCATCACTGGCGCATCGACATCGAACCGGTTAGAGTTCAACGGTAACAGATGCACAGGTCACCTCTTCTCTTCCGCAGAGGCTTTGGCTACTCGGCTTTCTTGGCACCCGTCTTCGTCGTCGCCTTCTTCCTGGTCACCTTCCTGAAAATTCATACGCCGCCTGAACGCTTCTGTTTCAAATTGTTTTTTAACAGGCCGCGTTCAGTTAACGTAACCCGGCTGGAAAGTGGCAACCCGAGAGGGGTTGATTCCACGACAGCTATCGAACGATGATCGAGTCTCTGCTCATGTTCGATACGGGAAGCGGAACGGACGGATGTGCCGACGGCAGCGGATGCTTGTGATATTTCTTCTCCCAGGGCTGTAGCGATGCCGCGGTAAAGGCCCGGGGACCGGTCTTCACGCCCGTGATCTTGAGATACCTGCCGGGAAGAATCCGTGTGCCCGGAGTTACCTCGGTGTGCCCCATATCGACCGTCCATATCCGCTTTTTGTAGTCCATAACAAAAAGTCTGTGCCCCGATTCGTCACTGCGGATCACCTTTCCTCCCAGCCAGCCTTTCCTGGCCTGGGTCCACCGCTGTTCGTTGGCGTACACGAGATGGTCATAGCCGCTTACGTTCTCGATGAGATAACGGTGGATCACCTGGCCGACATCGAAAAGATTCAGGAGTCCGCTGAGGGTCAGACTCAGCAGCAGGGAGCCCCCGATCACACGAAGCGTGGGGTATCGATACCCTTTTTTGGTGTGCCTGAACCCGTAATATGCCACAACAATGAACAGCAGCAGGGCTATGAGCCAGAGGTAGGGAATGCTGTCGATCACATCATCGAGAAGCGGTTGCTGGGCAAGAAACCTGGTTATTCTTGCCTGATCGACCATAAAATCCTGATCCAGAAACACATAGATGGCCGTAGCCATCGAAATGCTTCCGGTGATGACGGAAATCACGGCCAGGATCCAGAAAACCGCACGTCTTGCAAGAAAATGCCAGCGTGGAATCGGGACGACCTTCCTCTTCTCGATTTCGTCGATGATCAGATCTGAACTGAACGGTATCATACGGAACTACCTCTAACTCTTTTCCAGAATGCTCTTCATTTTTTTCTTTGCGCGGCTGATCAGGGTGGCCACGGTGCCCTCCGGTATCTGCAGGATATCGGAGATCTCTTCATAGGATTTCTCTTCAAAAAATTTCAGGATGATCACCTCCCGGTACTTCGTGTCGAGCGATTCGACAGCAGCCTGAATTTCCCGGGGGTCATGACGGTGGTGCCCGGAATCGTTCACCCCGAGATCGCTGACCATGTTTTCAAGAAGAAAAAGGTCCGCCTCCCTGTCTAATACGGCTGGACGTATCTTTTCCTTTCGAAAAAAACTGATTATTTCGTTATGCGCGATCCGGTAGATCCAGGAAGAGAAGGGAAAGGAGTGGTCATAATCGTTCAGGTGAAGATAGGTCTTGATGAAAATCTCCTGAAGAAGATCCTGGGCCGCTGCGGAATTCCTGCATCCGAGCCGGATCACATAACGCATCAGGGGCGCATCGTAACGGCGGACGATCGCCGCGAACGCCTGCTTGTCATCAAGGGCATGAACTACCAGTTCCTGATCGTTGCAAGGCCCTTTTTCCTGATGTTCAAAGGCACTCGACATGGAACGTAAAACATTCAGGGTTTTAGTCAATTGCTCAACGGGACCAGTATCATTCGACGGTCCTGACAGGTTCAGCCTGGGGAGCCATCGTCATCCCCCCCGCCCCTCTTTGACCAGATGCCTGGCCTTACGGTTTCGCCTGAGCACAGAGGCGAGATAGAGCGCAATGGCGAGATTCACCAGAAAAAAACAGATCTTCAGCCAGGAAACACCCTTTGCAAGCTCATAGAGCTCGATCGGAAGATAAACGCAGCAGCTCACCAAAGCGAACCATTCGGCCCATGTTCTGGCGAACCAGAGCCCGTAAGCTTCAATGAACCTCATAGTTGAGTAGATCCCTGCGATAAGCGCGAACAGACGAAGATTGGAATCGGTCAGCCCGGAAGAGAGCGTACCGAAGATCCTGGGAAAGTGTTCTGCGGGGTCGAAATGCAGGTTGCTGACCAATTGTTCAGAAAAAGACTGAACATCACCGTGAATAAAAGCGAACAATGTAAAACCGGCAACGAGGACAATGATCCCCTTGGCGGCCTCCAGCATGGCTATGGCCCTTAGGCCTCCTATCGTGTGACTCTTCAAGTTCTTATGTGATACCGTAAAATTCCTTACTCCGGCTCCCGGCTTCCGCCCTGCTCGTGATCAACCTCGATGCAGACCACCATGTCTGTACCGCCATGTCGAAGGATGCATGG
>Ga0326726_10000903_pt1 | contig 27241 bp, 16 predicted proteins | sample MHFenrmetagenome_2_FD_207603 | JGI IMG/M metagenome (GOLD analysis project Ga0326726, IMG submission 207603) | Lab enriched peat soil microbial communities from Michigan Hollow, Ithaca, NY, United States - MHF15MN | ecosystem: Environmental > Terrestrial > Soil > Wetlands > Peat | place: USA... | reverse complement strand
CGAGAGGACTCATCGAGTTCTTTGGTCTTGCTGGGATACATATTCGACCCTTCTTCACCCGCGAAAACGAATGCGGAGATCCTTGCGGATATTCACGCTCAGATCTCAGGCCCCGAAGATCCTCTCCGCTTGTTGAGGCCCTATACGGGGCGCTATGCGGTCATATTCCACGATCCCACGAGGGATATTATCGTCCATGATCCCTATGGCGTCCGAGAGATCTACTATTGTACTCGACCCAATAAGGTCATTTGCGCCTCTCAGCCAAATCTGATCGCCGCCTATTCGGAGCCCCGGATCGGGTTCACTCGGGACCGGGACATCCTCTATTTCTATAGCCATGACATGAGGCCGATCCGATCCGGACGCTTATGGGTCGGCGAAGAGACGCTTTACCAAGGCGTGAAACACCTCAGGCCAAACCACTATGTGGATATCCGGTCCCTGACAGCCAAGCGGTATTGGCCGAACAAGAAATTCGAAAAGACCGATCTCAACAGGGCGGTCGAACTCGCCAGTGCATTCCTCAAGGGCTCGCTCCGGGCCGTGACGGCGAGATATAAGACCATGATGGCCGTGACCTCGGGCTTCGATAGCAGATCGTTACTGGCGGCTTCGAAGGATATCCATGACAAGATCTACTTCTTTATCAACAAGGAGAAGCATCTGACTGAGAACAGCCCGGACATCTGCGTTCCCAAGGAGATGCTCGGGCGGCTCAAGATCCCTTTCCACATCCATGATGTCGGCGGGCAGGTCGATGAGGACTTCAGGGAGATATTTCTGCACAATACGTTTTGGGCCATCGAGCTCCTGTTGCCTACGATCTATAACGTCTATTTCAAGCACCATCAGGACAAAGTCAACATCCTTGGATTGGGAGAGATCGGACGCGTGTATTATGGCCAGGCGCCGGGCAAGCTGGATGGTTACTATTTGGCGCGCAGCCTGAAGTATGGATCTTCCTATTACGCGACTTCACAGTGTGAGAAATGGCTGCGCGAGGCGTTCGAAGTCGCCAGATCATGCGAGATCGATATCATGCAATTATTCCTTTGGGAAGAGCTCATCGGCAATTGGGGCGTCGTCGGCAATTCGGAATCGGATATCGCCATCGAAGAGTTTGATCCGTACAGCAGCCATTATCTCGGTGAGATCTTGATGTCGTTCGATCGATCCCAAGGGGACCTCTTCATGGGAATGTACAACGAGATGTGGCCTGAACTCCTCGAACACCCGCTGAACCCGCCCGCGAGCCGCAAGGAGTCCGTCAAGCAATGGTTGGCGCGCCGCGGACTTTTCGTTCCGTTGAGAAGGCTGCGATATCGATACGATCGTTGGCGATTCCGTAGGATCTGGGCCACTCCCCCGGGCTGACGTTCGGTTTCACCCGATGCCCGGCCGGACAGGAGGCCTCGGGCTTCGCGGGGCAGCGGGCGCGGCGATAAAAGTTTACGCGTCGGTTCGGCTGTGACGAACTCTCAAGAGAGGGGGGCCTTTCTTTATCCGTCCCGTTTCCTCGATTTCGGAATGCGCCCCAGGAGGCGGGTCAAGGCATCCCCATTTCCCAATACCTTCGCGTGAAAGACCCAGGGGTGCATGGCCGCACGGGTCAGGTCCCGATGAAGCCCATAGGGGTCTGTCGTCGGAGTATTGAATCCGGAAATAATTGTCAGGGCGCCCTTGAAACCCGATTCGCTGAGAATGCTCGAAAGACTCAGATCGACATTTTCAGTCGCGCCAAACGGGTAGGCGAAATACTTGACTTCGCGTCCGGTGATCCGCTCCAAGTTCTTCTTGTCAGAACAGATTTCATCTCGGACCCGAGCATAATCCCCCAATTTAGAAAGCCGGCAATGGCTCAGGGTATGCCCGCCGACCGAGAAGCCGAGATCTGCGATCTTTTTCACGTCCTCGCGACTCAAGCAACGATCCACTCCGGATCGATTCCTGGGGGAGGCCCCGTCTTGGTGGGTGAATTCCTTTCGGTGCTTGTCCGGGGCGTCCAGAAAGCCAGAAGAGACGAAAAATGTCGCCGGCAATTCCAGCTTGCGCAGTGCGGGAAGAGCATAATCCATCCAATCTTTATACCCATCATCAAAGGTGATGCCCACGTTGATCCTATCGGATGATAATCGGCCCTCAAAGAAATCATCGAGGCTGATGACGTTCGTTCGAGCCTTCAAAAAAAGCAGATTGGTCTCGAACTGCATCCGCGTGGACGGGGGGATATCATGAAACGCCACGAACCTCGCGACGGGTCTTCGTCGGATCCGGAGCGACATATTCCGGATCGTGGAATAGCCAAGGCGATGAAGGAGCGCGATAGCGATTTCTTGCCGGGATGTCCTCGAACTCGATGTCTTCACACGTGATCCTTGTTGTCCCGTCTGATCCAGGAGGGATGCCCGCTAATCGGCAAGCAAAGCCCTTAAGGGATGGGGATAGGCATAGGGAGTATAAAACGCCACCCATTGAGAGCCATTCCATCTATACAGGGTTCCATTGATCGGACTGACCGGATTCATGCCGACATGGCCCGTCAGATCTGAGGTGCTCTGGTCCGTTGCCCAATATCCCTGTCCGACATAGGTTCCCGAGGCGGGCCGGTTCGCCAGAGTCCCTCCGGACAGGCCGCTGGGACCATTGGACGTATTATCCGTAAAATAATCCCTGTTCACCAGCGGGCAATCGCCCGTGTGTTCGTCTTCGATGACCGGGATCGGCGAGCCCGTGTATCCGATAAGATTCCTGTAGTAATAGCCATTATTGGGGTCTTGCGAATCTGGGCTGATCGTAGGACTCAGGCTAGCAGCATAACTGTCCCAGATCTTCGTGCCCAGAGTCCCATTTGATCCGCCCGTAAATACATTATATAAAAGCAAGCATTGCCCCCCACGGTGAGCCTCGAAATTGCACTCGAATCCGTTGGTGATGATGAGATTGCCGTAAACCTCCACACCGAAGCTCGAGTACATGCTTGCGTTGGGCTGGTTCCCGTGGAGATCAATGAGGGTCTGCCCTTCGCCGTGCATCGTGATCGTGTTGTACCGAAGGAGATACCGGCCTGAATATTGAGAATCGGTCACGCAGTTGTAGGTCGATGAACCGAGATTGTACTCGTTGTCTTCAAAAAAGATATTGTTCGAATCTCCGAAGACATATCTGAATCCCGCCGTGGCATAGCTGTCCCACCATGAAGCCCCGTATCCGGAATTAGTATTCCGCATCGGATAGGCGAAGGTATCGAACACGTTATTATCGACAACGCCATACAGGCCGCTGCGATACGTCAGGGCTTGATAACTCATGTTCGAGGTATTCGTATAGAAACGATTATGATCGATCCGGATTTTTGTCTGAACCGTGAACGGGGCCGATTTTCCGTCCTGGCCCAAGAACATGATGTTCCCCCCGTTGCCATTGAATGAAAATCCCGAGAGGCGGAAAGGGGTATTCAAGTCATAGTTGGACGGATAGTACGAAATGATGTACGAGCCCCCGCGGGTGATGATCGTGTTCCCGATCCCTGCGCCGATCAGGAGTATCCCCTTGCGGATATCCAACGCCGAATCCCACGTCGCCGATCCGGCCGGAACCAAAACCGTATCGCCCTCATTGGCCGCAGAAATAGCCGCGCGCACATCGGCCAAGGAAGCGCTTGCCGCCGTATGCGTTCCGGGGGATGTCGGCAGCACGCTAACGATCTGAGCCCCCGTATTGGAGGAAGAGCCGTTGCCGATGGTCAGGGCCACGCTATATGAGCCCGCCTGGCTAAAGCTATGGCTCGGGTTCTGCACGAGGCTGGTGGATCCGTCATTGAAGTTCCAAGACCAGGATGTCGGGGCCCCGCTCGAAGTGTCCGTGAATTGCACGGACCGACCCGCGACCGGAGACAAAGGGCTGTAATAGAAGGACGCCGTCATCGTCCCGCCGACATTGATTGTGCGGGTTGCGCTTTTCGAGCCGGTACTATTGGTGACAGTCAACGTCGTCTTGTAAGAACCCTCTGCGGAAAACGTGTGGCTCGGATCTTGTACGGTACTCGTCGTCCCGTCCCCGAAGTCCCATCTCCAAGAGGTCGGCGCCCCCGTCGAGGTGTCCGCGAACTGCACGGTCTGCCTCGCCACAGGAGAAGAGGGGCTATAACTAAATGAGGGAACTAATTGGGCGTGTGCCGGGCTGATTTGGCAGGAAAAGGACAGCAGGAGAGCCCCGATAAGGAGGCCGCCGCAACGACGATTGTTTAGCATTGAATGATCCGGACGCTTACCAATATTATAGCACAGGGCTTATCGAGCAGGCTAAAGCGTTTATTTCAAATAAATAATGTCCACAGGAGACTTGATTCCCGATAATGAACGACCTTTCGGGCGCCGGGACAACATCACGCAAGCCCATGACTTCCTTCTCATCGGGGGGAGGGCCTTCCCCCGTCTCCCAAAAGGGACCTCAAAGGGTGGGGGTACGGATAGGGTGTCCAAAACGCAGTCCATTGAAACCCAGTCCATTTGTAAAGGGTCCCTTGCAGAACGGCGGAATGGTTTGCTCCGACATAGGCCAAAATGTTCTTGAGATCTTGGTCCGTGGCCCAATATCCTTGTCCGACAGAGGTCCCGGAAGCCGGCCGGTCCGCCAACTTTCCGCCTGACATTCCGGCGCGCCCGTTCGCGGTGTCGTCCGTAAAATAATCCCTATTCACCAGCGGGCAATCGCCAGCGTGTTCGTCTTCAATGACCCGGATCGGTGGACCTGCATAACCCAGGATGTTGAGATAATAGTACCCGTTGTTAGGGTCTTGAGAGTCGGGGCTTGTCGTCGGGCTCAAGCTCTCGTCATAATCGTCCCAGATCTTTGTGGCGACATCTCCACTCGTCCCCCCGACGAACGCGTTACACAGCAATATCAGCTGACCACCGCGATGCGCCTGAAAGACGCAGGAGAATCCATGGGTGTCGGTGAGATTTCCATAGACTTCCGCCCCAAAGCTCGCATACATGTCGGCGTCGGGCTGGTTCCCGTGGATATCTAGGAGCGTTTGGCCTTCGCCCTGCATCGATATCGTGTTATATCGAAGCAGGTATCGGCCTGAATATTGAGAATCGGTAACGCAGTTGTATTTCGCAGAGCCGAGATTGAACGTGTTATCCTCAAAGAAGATGTTGTTGGAGTCACCCAGAATATAGCGGAATCCCGCCGTGGCCCAATGATCCCAATAATCGCTTCCCCACCCTGTATTGGTATTTCTCATCGGGTAGGCAAACGTATCAAAGACGTTACTATCAACGACCCCGTACAGAGCACCGCGATAGGTCAGCGCTTGATAGCTCAGGTCCGGGGTCGTTGTAAGAAACCGATTATGGTCGATCCGGATCCTCGTCTGAACGATGTAGGGGGCCGGCTTCACGTTCTCACCCAGGAACATGATATTCCCCCCATTCCCGTCGAAGGAGAACCCTGACAGGCGGAACGGAGAGTTTGATTCATAATGGGCCGGATCATACGAAATGATATACGGCCCCCCCCGAGTGATGTTTGTTTTCCCAATCCCGGCGCCGATCAGGAGTATCCCCTTGCGGATGTCCAACGCCGAATCCCACGTCGCCGATCCGGCCGGGACCAAAACCGTATCGCCCTCCTTGGCCGCGGAAATCGCCGCGCGCACATCGGCCAAGGAGGCACTCGCGGCCGTAACCGCTCGGGGGGACGCTGCAAGAGAGCTGTTCAGAAGAGTTCCGCCGGCCGGCTGGGACGGGTTAAGGACGGGCAGGATCGGCCCACATGATGCAACGTCCTCAAAAGCCTGGGTCGACGTTCGGGTCGGGGCGCTTATCGACATCTGCACAACAATAACAGCCGCCACCAATCGATAGGAAACCAACAACCTATCCGCCCTCCGGAAATCCATAGTAGCATATTTTCGGAAATGAATGAGCCGTCCCCTTCGAATTGGGATTTCGATTCTCGGGTCCGATATCATCCTGGAGAGCGGTCGCCGCTCAGGGATGGGCCGAATGGACCGACCCACCGCTCTGCAAAGCCTCTGTCCTACGAATAGAATCTTATTGGCCACGGAAGATCAAGGCCCGACAGGGCGTTCTCTTCCGCAGGGACGGCTCGTTCCAGAGTATTCGAAGGGTCCGGCTTCTGGAAGCATCCGGCTTTGGCGATCCCGCACTTCACCACGCACGGCACAGGAATCCTGCGTGACCGTTATCGCTCAGTCCGAAAGCAAGGCCCGCAACGGGTGAGGATAGGGATAGGGCGTATAGAATGTCACCCATTCAGATCCGGTCCACTTATAAAGGGTCCCACGAATCGGATTCGGCGGATTCTTGCCGACACAGTTCGTCAGATTCGTCGTGCTTTGGTCCGTCGCCCAGTATCCCTGTCCAATGTACGTTCCCGATGCGGGCCGGCTCGCCAACGGCCCGCTGGTTATCCCGATAGGCCCATTGCTCGTGGTATCGGTGAAATAATCCCTGTTCACGAGCGGACAGTCGCCCACGTGCTCATCCTCCTTCACCCCGATGACGGTCCCTGTGAAGTTATGTCTGTTCAACCAATAATATCCGTCGTTCGGATGTTGCGGATCCGGGCTCACTGAGGGGTTCAGGCCGTCGTCGTGGCTTTCCCAGACCTTCGTGCTGACGCTTGTGGAGCCCGTGAAAGCGTTGTAGAAGATCAAGCATTTCCCGCCGCGGTGCGCCTGAAAGTTCAGCTCGTACCCGTTGGTCTGAATGAGGTTGCCATACAACTCCGCCCCGAAGCTGGACCACATCATCACGCTGCCTTGGCCCTGATTTCCGTGGATATCAAAAAGGGTTTGGCCGCTACCGTGCATCGTGATCGTGTTGTAACGGAACAAGTATCTGCCAGAGTATTGAGAATCGGTGACAATATTATAGGTGGAGGAGCCAAGATTGAACTCATTATCCTCAAAAAAGATGTTATAAGGATCCCCCAGAACATAGCGGAAGCCAGGGACTTGCCAACTGTTCCACCACGACGCATTATAGGCCGTATTGGTATTCCTCATGGGATAGGCGAACGTATCGAAAACATTATTGTCGACGACGCCGTAGAGGCCGCTGCGATAGGTCAACGCCTGATAACTCATGTTCGAGGTCGAGGTGAAAAACCGATTGTGGTCGATTCGGATCTTCGTCTGGACCGTGAAGGGAGCCGATTTCCCGTCCTGGCCCAAGAACATGATGTTCCCCCCGTTGCCATTGAACGAGAACCCAGAGAGGCGGAAGGGGGTGTTCAAATCATAGTTGGACGGATCGTAGGAAATGATATATGAGCCCCCGCGCGTAATAACGGTGTTCCCGATCCCTGCGCCGATCAAGAGGACCCCCTTGCGGATGTCCAGCGGCGAATCCCACGTCGCAGAGCCGGCAGGGACGAGAACTGTATCTCCTTCGCTGGCCGCGGAAATCGCTGCGCGCACATCGGCCAAGGAGACGCTGGCCGCCGTATGCGTGCCGGGCGACATGGGCAGCACGCTGACAATCTGAGTCCCGGTGTTTGAGGCAGAGCCGTTGCCTGCGGTCAGGATCACATTATATGATCCCGCATTGGCAAAGCCATGGCTCGGGTTCTGCACGAAGCTGGTGGATCCGTCATTGAAGTCCCAAGACCAGGACGTCGGGCTCCCGGTCGACGTGTCCGTGAACTGGACGGACCGTCCCGCCACCGGGGACGCAGGGCTGTAGGTGAAGGAGGCCGAAAGCGCCGCCACGACGGTCACCGTCCGGCTCGTGCTGTTCGAGCCGGAGCTGTTGGTGACGGTCAAGGTGACCGTCTTCGATCCCACCGTCGTATAGGCGTGGCTGGGATTCTGGGACGTGCTCGTGGCCCCGTCGCCGAAGGCCCAGCTCCAGGATGTCGGGCTCCCGGTCGACGTGTCCGTGAATTGGACGGACTGGCTGGCGGCCGGGGACGCCGGGCTGAAAGTGAAGGAAGCCGATAGCGTCGAGACGACGGTCACCGTCCGGCTGGTGCTATTCGAGCCGGAGCTGTTGGTGACGGTCAAAGTCGCGGTCTTCGCCCCCACGGTCGTATAGGCGTGGATGGGATTCTGTAAGGTGCTGGTCGAGCCGTCCCCGAACGCCCAGCTCCAGGTGGTCGGGCTCCCGGTGGACGCGTCCGTGAACTGGACGGACTGGCCGGCGGCCGGAGAGGCGGGGCTGAAAGTGAAGGACGCCGAGAGCGCCGCAACGACGGTCACCATCCGGCTGCTGCTGTTCGAGCCGGAGCCGTTGGTGACGGTCAAGGTGACCGTCTTGGATCCGACCGTTGTATACGAGTGGCTGGGATTCTGCGCGGTGCTCGTGGCCCCGTCGCCGAAGGCCCAGCTCCAGGACGTCGGGCTCCCGGTCGACGTGTCCGTGAACTGGACGGACTGGCTGGCGGCCGGGGACGCCGGGCTGTAAGTGAAGGACGCAGAGAGCGCCGCAACGACGGTCACCGTCCGGCTCGTGTTGTTCGAGCCGGAGCCGTTGGTGACGGTCAAGGTAACCGTCTTCGATCCCACCGTCGTATAAGCGTGGCTGGGATTCTGGGACGTGCTCGTGGCCCCGTCGCCGAAGGCCCAGCTCCAGGATGTCGGGCTCCCGGTCGAAGCGTCCGTGAACTGGACGGACTGGCCGGCGGCCGGAGAGGCGGGACTGAAAGTGAAGGACGCCGAGAGCGCCGCAACGACGGTCACCGTCCGGCTCGTGCTGTTCGAGCCGGAGCCGTTGGTGACGGTCAAGGTGACCGTCTTGGATCCGACCGTCGTATAGGCGTGGCTGGGATTCTGGGACGTGCTCGTGGCCCCGTCGCCGAAGGCCCAGCTCCAGGACGTCGGGCTCCCGGTCGACGTGTCCGTGAACTGCACGGATTGGTCCGCGGCCGGGGACGCCGGGCTAAAGCTGAACGAGGCGGCCAGCGTGCTGGCCGGAGCGACCGTGACAGAATGAGTGACCGAGTTCTGGCCGGAAGCATTCATGACGGTCAGGGAGACGCTGTACGTGCCCGCAGCAACGTAGCTGTGGCTGGGATTCTGGGTCGAGCTTGTCCCGCCGTCGCCGAAAGCCCACTGCCAGAGCGACGGGCTGCCTGTCGAGGCGTCCGTGAATTGAATCGACTGCCCAGTAAGGGGTGAGCCGGGGCTGAAGGTGAACGCAGCCGAGAGCGGCGCCCCCACCGTAAGGGTCCGGTTGGTGCTATTAGATCCTGAGGCGTTGGAGACAGTCAAGGTCACCGTCTTCGTCCCCGTGCTGGCATAAGAGTGGCTTGGATTCTGGGCGGTGCTCGTGGTTCCGTCGCCGAAATTCCAGGACCAGGCGGCCGGGCTTCCTCCCGACATGTCCGTGAACTGAACGGTCTGTCCCGTTACGGGAGAAGCCGGACTAAAGGAAAAGGACGCCGCAAGCGCCGCCCCGACCGTGAATGTTTGGCTCGAAGAACTGGAGCCGGAGCCGTTCATGACGGTCAGGCTCACCGTTCTGCCCCCCGCAGCTGTGTAGGAGTGGATCGGGTTCTGAGTTGTGCTCGTCGTCCCGTCGCCGAAGCTCCAGGACCAAGACGTCGGATTTCCTGAGGACGTGTCAATGAATTGAACGGCCTGCCCCACCGACGGGGCGGAGGGGGAAAACGTGAATGACGAAGCCAGAACCGACATCGTGGCCACCGTCACCGTATGGCTGACCTGCTTGGCGCCTGTGCTGCAGGTGGCGATCAGACTGACCGGATAGGCCCCCGTCCTCAAGAAGGCATGGGACGGATTCTTCACGGTGCTGGTCGAGCCGTCCCCGAAGTTCCAAGACCAGGACGTTGGGTTCCCCGAGCTGGTGTCCGCGAACTGCACGATCTGTCCGGGGCCCGGGGTCGAGGGACTGAAAACGAACGACGCCGTCGCCTCGGTGGGCATGACGGTCAATGACCTCGAGACCTTCTTCGAAAGCGTGCCCTTGGCGGCAACAAGCGTGACCCGCCGGAAACCCGCCGACGCGTAGATATGGGTCGGATTCCGTTCGGTGCTGACGGTCCCATCGCCGAAATCCCATTGCCAGGAAACGGGATTACCCGTCGAAACATCCGTGAACCGAACGGACTGCCCGGCCGTCGGAAACGTGGGGGCGTAGGTGAACGAAGTTCTCAGGGTATTCGATCCCCTGTTCGCCAGACGGTCCAAGAGCGATGTGGATTTGGTCTGTCCGGCGGCCTGAACCGCTGAAAGCTGCAGGCAGAACATTGCGACACCCAAAGAGATGATGGTTTTAGGCAGATGATAAAATGGACGCACGTGAGTGGTCATGGTATGGCTCTCCTCGCCGGGCCAGACGGAGGCATGTCCTCCGAGCGGACCGACATCCTTCCCAATCTCATGGTATTCTCAATGCCATCAAGGATTCTGCCTCGGGGAGACCGGGCAAAAATCACCCTTTGAGGGGATTCCCAAGGGCATAATCGGCTGTATTGGGCTAGCTATCTTCGTGTCCCGTCCTCACCTGCCTTGGCCTGAGGAAATAGTCCGGGCCCGCCGTTAACGGGGCTTGTGGTCCGGAGGCGCAGACTGCTCATGTCCCTCCGATCCGGCGTCCCCGGCCACGGTCCCCTTGAATGGCGCAGAGCCGATATGGAAATCCGACCGCCTACCGAGGTATAATCCGGCTCCAATGATCATGAGAGGTGAGCAGAACGTGCTAGAAATATCCGAGCCAATCCTGGTCACGGGAGCTTCCGGCTTTATTGGCACGCGAGTTGTCCGCGCGCTCCTTGATAGGGGCTACCAAAATGTCAAGTGCCAGGTCCGCAGTACCTCCAATAGCGCGAGACTTGAAGAAGAGATCCGCTTAAGCCGCGGGCCGATGCATGCCCAGATCGTCCATGGCGACCTCTTGTCTCGGCGAGACTGCCGTGATCTAGCCAATAACGTGACTTTGATTTACCATTTGGCGGCAGGGACCAGTACAAAGGCATTTTCGGATGCTTACCTCAACTCGGTCGTCACGACGCGTAACCTTCTTGACGCGACGCTCGAGTTAAGATCGTTGCGGCGCTTTGTGAACGTCAGCTCATTCGCGGTCTATACGAACAGGAATAAACCCCGCTGGAGGCTGCTCGATGAGACCTGTCCGGTCGAAGAGCATCCCGAAACGAGGGCCGAAGCTTATTGTTATGGCAAGGTCAAGCAGGATCAACTCGTCGTCGAATATGGTGAAAAGCACTCGGTGCCTTGGATCATGCTGCGCCCGGGGACGGTCTATGGCCCAGGAAAGAAGACGATTCCGGGCCGCGTCGGGCTCGGCACGTTTGGATTCTTTTTGCATCTCGGCGGGCCGAATTCAATCCCCTTGACCTATGTGGATAATTGCGCAGACGCGATTGTCATGGCCGGACTCATGCCGGGAATTGAAGGGCAGGTTTTTAATATTGTCGACGATGATTTGCCGTCATCCCGGCGCTTTTTGCATCTCTATAAAACGAACGTCAAGAAGTTCGGTTCTATCTATCTGCCGCACGCGGTGAGTTATCTTTGTTGTTATCTCTGGGAAAAATACTCAGCATGGTCCAAGGGACAGCTTCCACCTGTGTACACTCGCCGGGAGTGGTCGGCCTATTGGAAAAAGACGCGGTACAGCAACCGGAAGATCAAGGAGACGATAGGATGGTCTCCGCAGATATCGACCGAAGAAGGATTGCACAGGTTTTTCGAAAGCCTCTCGAGATAATCTGGCGACCTCACCCTTTGGGGTGAGAAAGGTGGTGTTTTTATCACCCCTAAAATAGCCCCCGGGGGTGATAGTAGAGGTCCTGAGATTTCCCTAGTCTGAACCCGATATGAGAAGTTATAGATATATGTCCAAATATTGGACGCTGAAACCCAAAAGGAGTCATAGATCATTATGAACGTGCCCTTTGTCGACCTCAAGGCGCAATACCAGTCCATCAAGTCCGAGATCGATCCGGCAATCCAATCGGTCATCAACGAGACGGCTTTCGTCGGCGGCAAGCACGTCGAAGGCTTCGAGAGGGCCTTCGCGGAGAGGTTCGGGATCAAGCACTGCATCAGCTGCGCCAACGGGACGGATGCGATCTACATCACCCTGAAGGCCCTGGGCATCGGCCCGGGGGACGAGGTGATCACCGTCGCCAACAGCTTCATCGCCACTTCCGAGACGATCAGCCAAGCCGGGGCCCGCCCCGTTTTCGTCGACATCGACGAGTATTTTCACATCGACCCGGCCCAGATCGAATCCAAGATCAACGGGAAAACCAAAGCGATCATCCCCGTTCACCTCTTTGGCCAGCCGGTCGATATCGCGGCCGTCAAGGGGATCTGCGACAGGCGAAAACTTCACCTGATCGAGGATTGCGCGCAGTCCCATTTCGCCACTTATCGTGGCAAGAAAACAGGTACGTTCGGCGTGGCCGGCACGTTCAGCTTCTATCCCGGGAAGAACCTCGGAGCCTACGGGGACGGCGGGGCGATCATATCTGACGACAGCGATTTCGCCAGGATGGCCCGCCTATTCGCCTGTCACGGCTCCCTTCAGAAGTACATCCACGAGATCGAGGGGATCAACAGCCGGCTCGACGCCATCCAGGCGGTGGTCCTCCAAGCCAAGCTCAGGCACATCGATGACTGGAACAAAGCCCGGAACAGCCATGCGTTGGAATACGACGCGCTCCTCGGAGGGGTAAAGCAAATCAAGTGTCCGAAGCTCCGTCCGGACGCGCTTCACATCTTTCATCTCTATGTCATCCAGGCAGAGCGACGGGACGATCTGGCCGCCTTCCTCAAGGTGAAGGGGATCGCCACTGGCATCCATTACCCGACCGCGCTCCCCCTGATGCCGGCCTATCGCTATCTGAGGCACCAGTCTTCGGACTTTCCTGCCGCCTACGAGTGCCAGAACCGGATCCTGTCGCTCCCGATGTACCCGGAGCTCGCGAGCGAGCAGATCGCTTATGTGGCGGATTCCATCAAGGAGTTCTATGGAGAATAGGCGGGATTGCTTGATACCCAGATGTGTGCTAACATGAAAAATAATTATTGCATCAAGAGGCTGCCGTGGGGTGACTTTCTCGAGGATAGGGAGCGGGGATCATGATTAATATGGGGATCATCGGGTACGGCTATTGGGGCCCCAATGTGGCCCGCAATTTCCATGGCGCGGCTGGAGCCAAGCTGTCCGCCATCAGCGATCTCTCGGAAAAGCGCCTCGGCTTGGCCCAAAACCATTATCCCTTCATCATGGGGATGAAGGACCCCCTTGAGCTCATCCGGTCCACGGACATTGATGCGGTGGCTATCGTCACGCCGGTCTTCGCCCATTATGAGATGGCCAAGGCGGCTCTCCTCGCCGGCAAGCACATCTTCGTCGAGAAGCCGTTTACCTCGACAAGTGCTCAGGCTAGGGAACTCGTCGATCTCGCCGCCGAAAGAAATCTCAAGATCATGGTCGACCATACCTTCCTCTTCACGGGCGCCGTTAGGAAGATCAAAGAAGTCATCGACTCGGGCGAGCTGGGCAGGCTGCTGTTTTATGACTCGGTCCGGGTCAATCTGGGGCTTTTCCAGCACGACGTCAACGTCATCTGGGATCTCGCCCCCCACGACTTGTCCATCATGGCTAACCTCATCGACGAGAAGCCTGTGGCCATTTCTGCACATGGCTCCGTCCATTTCGAGGGCGGATTCGAGGATATCGCCTACGTCGCCGTGGAGTTCGAGAACAACGGCTTCATCGCCCATTTCCACGTCAACTGGCTCAGCCCGGTTAAGATCCGTAAGACCCTGATCAGCGGCGATAAAAGAATGCTCGTCTGGGACGATCTCGACGCCGACGAGAAGATCAAGATCTACGACCGGGGCGTCGATGTCAAGAGCGCCGATGGCGGCAAGAACGGCATCCACGAGCTTCTCGTGAGCTATCGTTCAGGCGATGTTCACATCCCCAAGCTCGAGGCGACCGAGGCTCTCAGGGCCGAGGCCCAGTACTTCGTTGAGTGCATCGAGAAGGATCGGGAGCCTTTCAACAACGGACATGCCGGACTCCAGGTGGTCCGTCTCCTGGAAGCCGCAGACGAATCCATCAAGAACGGCGGGAAGAGAATCGAGCTGTAAAGGAGTCCTTATGGAATTCTGCAGAGTTTCGCCCGACGTCAAGCTGGGGAAGGACGTCAAGATCTTCGCCTTTGTCAATCTTTACGGCTGCGCGATCGGGGATAATACCAAGGTCGGGACGTTCGTCGAGATCCAAAAGAACGCTATTATCGGCAGAAATTGCAAGATCTCGTCGCACACCTTCATCTGCGAGGGCGTGACCGTCGAGGATGATGTCTTTATCGGCCATAATGTCACGTTTATCAATGATATGTATCCGCGGTCGACCATCGAGGGAGGCGGGCTTCAAACTGAGGCCGACTGGAAGGTCGTACCCACTTTCATCAGGAAAGGCGCCTCGGTCGGCTCGAGCGCGACCATCTTGGCTGGTGTGACGGTCGGCGAGGGCGCGATCGTCGGGGCCGGAGCGGTCGTCACCAAGGACGTTCCTCCCTGGACTATCGTCGCCGGCAACCCGGCGAAGGTCTTGCGTCAGATCGAAACAAAGTAGATAATAAAGGAGCTCTTGGAAAGAGGGGTTTGAGCCGATGCTAAGGGAGAAGGAAGCCGTCGTCCGCAGATTCTTGATCATTGTGGACGCGTGTGTCCTTGGCGCCGCGTATCTATCGGCCGTCATTCTCAATAATCTCTTGATGGAAACTCCCTTCCCCCTCCTGAAGTATGGGTTCGCCATGCTTATAGCGATCCCCTACTGGTGCCTGGCTCTGTACGCTAACGGCCTCTACCATTCCATGCGGACCCGCTCCTATTTCGAGATCTTCTGGGCTTTGGTCAAAGCCGCCGCCGTGACGTTCCTGCTTCTCGGGACCTTCCTCTTTCTGTTCAAGCTGAATGTCATGAGCCGACTCTTTTTTCTCCTCTTTATGGGCTTCAGTTTTCTCTTCATTTGGCTCGAAAAGACGGCCATCTTCATGAGCTCGCACTATGTCCGTCGTCAGGGGCTCAACACACGTCGATTGCTCGTCGTGGGTACCGGGAAGAGAGCCAACGACTTCATCAAGAGGGTCGAACATCATCCAGAATGGGGATTTGAGCTGCTCGGGGCCGTAGACGACGAGCCCGGCCGCGGCGTCCATCAGGTCGGCCGGCTCAATGTGATCGGTACGCTCGACGACATCCCCACGATCTTCCATCGGGACGCCGTCGACGAGGTGGTCTTCGTTGTGCCCCGCTCCCGCCTGAACGCCCTGCAGGGCGCCATCGACGATTGCGAGACCGAGGGGGTCGTCGTTACGGTGGCCGTCGATCTCTTCGATACCAAGCTGGCCAAATCATCGGTCGGTGAGCTCGACGGTCTGCCCCTCCTCCATTTCAGCACCTGCCACGCGAAGGAGTGGGAGCTTCTGGTCAAGCGCATCTTCGATTTTGCAGCCTCTGGAGTGGGAATACTCGTGCTCTCGCCGCTCTTTCTCGTCATGGCCATCCTGATCAAGGCCACATCGAAAGGACCCATTTTTTTCCGGCAGAACAGGCTGGGGCTTGCGGGCCGGAGATTCACTCTCTATAAGTTCCGGACGATGCGTCAAGGCGCTCACGACGTCCTCTCCGACGTCACGGATCTCAACACCATGTCCACGCCGGAGTTCAAAGCCAAGAAGACGAGCTGGATCACTCCGGTCGGGCGTTTCATGAGGAAGTTCAGCATCGACGAATTGCCTCAGCTATTCAATGTTTTTGTCGGGCACATGAGCATCGTCGGGCCGCGACCGACCGTCCCCGACGAGGTTGAAAAGTACAAAGACTGGCAAAGGCGAAGGTTCTCTATGAAACCCGGAATCACCTGTCTCTGGCAGGTCAACGGAAGGAATAATATCGCCTTCGAGGATTGGATGAAACTCGATCTTGAGTACTTGGACAGTTGGTCGCTTTGGCTCGATACCAAAATCCTGCTCAAGACCGTGCCCGTTGTCATATTCGGGATCGGGGCTTATTGACAGATCTGGCGACCGAGTGAGAACCCGGGCGAAAAAAGGGGTCATGAGCACGAGAAGATTCCCTGTGATCAGCGCTTTGGCGGGCGTTCTTTGGCTCATTGGGGTGCCAGGTATTGCGTCCAGCCAGGGGAACACCTGGGCCGGAATCAGCCTGACGCAAATGGTCAAAGCCGCGAAGTGGAGGGTGGGCGCTCTCCGTGTCAACGGCGCCCTTGAGTTCAACAATGTCGGATATGATTCTGATATCTACTATGGCTACTTCGATGAGCCCGTCGCCGACTTCACTTTGGCCGCGGCCATGCCGGTCCAAATCCTCCTCCCGGTCGGTAAGAAGATCGTGTTGGATGTTTTTGACAGCCCTCAATATATCTTCTATCTCGACACAAAAGGGGAACGGAGCTGGAACAACGCGGTCAAGGGACAAGTTCACATCGCCATGGAAAATTTCTACATTCAGATCGGCGGGGGGCTGTCGAACGTCCGCCAGCGATTGAGCCCGGAGCTCAACCTCAACATCCGGCAGAAGGAAGACCGCATCAACGGGACCTTGCTCTGGCAGGCGTCGCAGGGACTCTCTTTCGCGCTCCTCTACGGAGGGGCGAAATACGATTATGGAGACGCCGAGATCGAGGGGATACCCATCGCCCAGACACTGAACCGGAACGAAAGTTATGTCGACGCCATCACGTACGTCCAGCCCAGCTCCAGGGTCCGGCTCTTCCTCGACGGCCAATTCGGGGATTATTTTTTTACGGAGGCCGCATCGAGATTCAAGGACACACGGAGCTACGGCGTTTTCGGAGGGCTGACGTTCATTCCCCAAGAGGGAAAGCAAAGGCCTATTGCTCCGCTGCAGGGAAGCATCAGATTGGGCTATAAGAGCTTCGATATCATCGACCCATTGGTCGCCGACGGATCCGGGTTCGTCGGTGCCGTCGATATCTCGGCGGGCATGTTCAAGAGGACCACCTGCCGGGGCTTTTTCTCGCAGGATTTCTCATTTTCCGCCTTCTCCACCGGCACCTTCTATCTCTCGACGGCGTACGGCGGCGGCCTGAGCCGCCAACTGTCGAGGCGGGCGATATTATCCTATGACCTCACGTTCAGCCGCAGCCGATACCCCGGGACGGGCGGCGAAGGCGCCCCTTCCGGCCGGAACTTCCGCTACACGACGCACTTGGCCGGCCTGCATATCATGCTGGCACGCCATGTGTCCCTGTCCCTTCTGGCAACGATTGCCACAAGGACACTGGACCAAGCGGCGAGGAAGATCAACCGGAATTTCTTCGGCATCAACCTGATTTACGGGTCGGCTCCCAGCACCGTCTCGGCGCCGGCAGGCGGAATGTCCCGCTAAACCTCGGTTCTCCCCTGGATTCTGCGACTAAATGGATATATAATGGTTAAAATGGTCAATGGGGTCGCCATGAATGAAAAAGCGTTTCACCTGGCCAGGTTCCTCTCCATGGTCGTGATGGCCGCCGGCATCGGCTTGTCGGCTCATCAAGTCGGTTTTGCCCAGGAAGAATCGCAGGCCCCCCAGGTCAACGATTACAGGATCGGTCCGAAGGACCTTCTCGAAATCACCGTTTTCGGGCTTCCTGAGCTCAACCAGACGGTCCGGGTTTCCGAGGACGGCTCCATCACCATGTCCCTGCTCGGGCGTGTGGAGGTCTCCGGACTAACGGCCCAGGAGCTCGAAAAGAAGTTGGCCGCGATCCTCGATAAGCAGTATACGAAAGAAGCCCGCGTCACGGTCTTCATCAAGGAGTACCAAAAGGTTTCGGTTCTCGGCGCCGTCGGCAGAGCCGGCCAATACGAGCTCGTCGGACCGACGACGCTCCTCCAGATCATCGCCCAGGCGGGCGGCCTGACCGCCCAGGCGATGAACGAGATCTTCGTTTACCGGCAGGCCCCGGACGGCAAACGGGAGATCATCGCCATCAATCTCGAAGACCTATCCGACGGGAAACCGGACCTCAATATCGAGCTCAGGCCAAAGGATATCATCACGGTTCCGATCGACCGGATGCAGAACGTCTTCGTCTACGGAGAGGTCAAGACACCGGGGGCCATCCCCTATCTGAGCTCGAAGAGGATCACGCTCCTCCAGGCCATCGCCCAGGCGGGCGGGCCGACCGAGTGGGCCAAGAAGTCCAAGGTCGTTATCAAGCGCAAGGACAGGACGACCGGCAAAGAGATGAAGATCAGAGTGAACCTGAAGAGCATGATCAGCGGCCGGGTCGCCGACGTCGTCCTCGAGGAAGGGGATGTCGTCATTGTCCCTTGAGCTGACACGAAAAAAGCGAGTCGATGATGCCCTCAGAACCGATCAAAGGCCCACAAAGCGGGCCGTTGGAGCAGATCCAGCATTATTGGAATATCATCCTCAAGTGGAAATGGACCGTATTCCTGTTCTTTTTCATCGTGGTGTTCGCGGCGACCCTCTATAGCTTTCTGATCCCTCCGGTGTTCACGGCCAGCGGGAGTGTCTGGATCGAGGACGACGCGAAGATCCTGCCTTTCGACGATGTTCAATCCTTCGGGGGGGGGACCAACCTCCCGAGCCAGGCGCGCCTTCTCCAAAGCCGGACCCTAGCGGCCAATACCATCGATAAGCTGAAGCTCTATGGGAACCAGGATTTCGCGGGAAAGCTGATCAAGGGCGAGAAGGCCCCTGACCCTACGGACCCGATCTTCAGGGAGTTGCTGATCAAGGGATTCCTCAGGAGCCTTGACGTTTCACCCGTCGCAGGGACGCGGCTCGTGGACGTCAAATACAGCAATCGCAATCCCAAGCTCGCCGCTGACGTTCTGAACGCCCTGTTCGAAGAATATATCGATATGATCGTCCGGAAGAGATATTCGGCCTCCGAACAGGTATCGGAGTTCCTGAACACGCAGATCGCGGACCTGAGGACTCAGATCGAGGAGAAGGAAAAGGAACTCAACCAGTACGGATCGGACAAAGATATCCTGCCGCTCACGGCGTCCGAGGCCCCGACGGTTTCCAGAATCAGCGAAATCAACAGCGCCCTGACCGCGGCGACGCTCGATAAGATCAACAAACTCAATTATTATAACCAGCTCAAATCGGCTCCGCTAGGCGAGATCCCGAACGCTCCGGAGGGAAGCCTCATCCAACGGTTGAGGGAGCAGTACGTCTCTCTTCGGCGCCAATATTCCACGCGCCAGGTCACGGTCAGGCCCGAATACCCGGAGATGCAGAAGCTCAAGTCGGAGCTCGACTCCGCCACGGAAGCCCTGCAAAACGAAACCCAGAACCTGATCCGGAACGCGTATGGCGATTATCTGGGCGCCCTCAGGCAGGAACAATCTCTTCAGAATCTGCTCAACGATCAGAAGGACAAGGCGTATAAGGCCAACAGCAATTCGGTTCTTTACAACAGCCTCAGGATTGAGCTCCAGAACAAAAAGAGTCTTCTCGAGTCGTTGTCCAAGAGGAAGAGCGAGACCGACGTATCCTCACGGCTCCAAGGGCTGGAAGCGCTCAATGTCTGGATCGTCGATAAGGCGGACTACCCTCTCCGGCCGGCTTATCCCAACAAGAAGAAGAACGTTCTGATGGGATTCTTGCTCGGGCTGGCCGGCGGCATCGGCTTGGCCCTCGGTCTCGAGTTCCTGAACAACACCGTCAAGACGTCAAAGGACCTTTCAAGTGCGATCGGCCTCCCCACGCTCGGATCGGTCCCGGCTTTCGAGGCCGATGCGAAGCGGAAGGGACCGATCGCGGAAATTGCGGCCATCTTATCCATGATCAAGGGCAAAGAGCGTCGGAACGAAGACCCGCGCCGCGCCAAGAAGAAGCGAGGTCATGCATCATTGGGCCGGGAGTGGCTCGGCGACGACGAGCCGAGCCTTGATAGGCGCGCCAGCAAGATCGAGCTCATACCTGTGAGGGAATCCCAATCGATCCAAGCGGAGAGCTATCGGTCCATCCGGACAACCCTGCTCGTGTCTTCTCCGCCGGGAAGGATCAAGACGATCCTGTTCACGAGCCCCTTGGCCAAAGAGGGCAAATCTTCGACCGTCACCAATCTGGGAGCCACCCTGGCGGAGGCGGGCAAGAGGACCGTCATCGTGGATGCCGACCTGAGGAAACCCAGGTTAGACAGGATTTTTGGGGCCGCGAGCAGCGGTGGCCCGGGATTGAGCCGCTTTTTGAGCTCCGATATCGATGCCTCTGAGATCGTCAGGGCGACTGATATTCCGAATTTGCATCTCATAACAAGCGGCCCCCTGCCGACGAATCCGATCGAGCTCGTCACGTCGGACCGGATGGATATCCTGGTCGCCTATTTGAAGCGGAACTTCGATTTCGTCTTATTCGACACGCCGCCGGTCCTCGCCGTTTCGGACGCCTTGGCCATGGGCCCGCTTGCCGACGCGATCATCCTCGTCGTGCGCGGCGGCCAAACCCCCATCCCGGCCATCAAGCAGGCCAAACAGAAGCTTGACGCGCACAAGCTCAAATGCCTTGGCATCATTCTCAACAGCGTCAGCCTGGTCGAACAGGAAGGCTACTACGCCAAGCAGTATTACAATTATTCCAAGTCCAAATAGGCTCTGCGATTCGCTCTTCTCGCGTCCAAGATCCTGACGGCGGCTCTGAGAGGATCAACGCGCCGGGGAGTCGGCGACGGCTTGCGGCGCCGGCGCATCGGCACGCCGCAGCCACGTATCCTTCCAAAAAACGAGGCAGCCTCGTTCGCAACCGCCGTAGGCTTTCCCGTCGCAAGTCACACCCTCGAGAATGACGGTCCTGCTGAGCGCCCGCATCTCCCCCGTCTTCTCGCTCATCATATGATTGACGACACGAAGGACGCGGAGCCTCCGGCCGCAGTAGGCCCATTGGCCTGGCATGAACAGGAGGCCCCGGCTCCTGCCGTCAGGATTGAGGGTGGCCTTGATCTCAGCCGTTGACTTCACCTCGACAAGTTCGCCCGGCAGGAGGCCCAAATCGTCTGAGGGGGCTGCGCCTAAGCGAGGAGAAGCCCTCTTCCGGGAAAACCCGCGGAAGAACCGCTTGAACGTTCTCCGGTGAGCACGGCCCAGGAAGTAGGCGGCGTACTCGACCGGGGAATATGTCCGTGATTTAAGTTCCAGGATATGCCGGAGGGGGTGCCAGAAAGGCAGAGGCTTCGTTGCCCTCATCAACTCGGTCACCTGGCATCCCTCATGGCACAGGAAGGATGGGAAGGAAGCATCCCCTCCGGAGCAGGCCGCGATCTCCGGGGTTTGGGGCGCGGCAGGCGCATTCCCGGCGAAGCGGCCATGATCGCCGGGGCCCGCAGGCCTGTCTGGCTCGGCCGGCGTCGGGCGACCCGCTGAATTGAGCCATGCGGTTTTCCAGAGGGGGAAGCAGGTACGGTGGCAGTGCCCGTGGGCTTGGCCATCACAGAGAGTGCCCTCGAGCAGAACGACATTCTCAATGCGCCGCATGCTGGAGCCGACGCCCTCCTGGATTAACTTGTGCACTCGGCGACGCACCGGGAACGTTTGCCCGCAATACTTGAGCATCTCGGGGAGGAACGGGAGACCTTCGAGGGCCCCGGCCGCATCGAGGGTCGAGGCGATCTCAGCGAAGGCGCGAACCGTAACGCGGTCGCCAGGGCGCATCCCGATCGTCTTCTTGGACAATGCATTCACCTCGCGAATGTCATTGCCTCATTCTAGCCGAGCCCTGAGGCCATGACAAGAGGTCGCTTCGGCTCAACCCGGTGGAGATATCCCCTGGAGATGGGCTAGATTCGTGCGGTGATATTCGTAGGAAAAGGTCGCGTCGCCTTCTTCCCGTCGCTACACTCGTCGCGATCGTTTGCCTATGGGGATGCGCGTCGTCTCAAGGCTGGACAAGTCGGCATGTCAATCCTGGCCGAACTCGCTGGGCTACCGTCTCGTCGGCACATAACCCGGCCCTAGTTCCTTAGCTCATTGTTCTTTGATTCCGGTCGGGCTGGACGGCGAATTGGGCGGAAGGAGCATCGGTCGGTGAATGACTTCCGATACCCGGCGAAGCCAGATCTCTTTCCAGAAAACGTAGCAACCACGCTGGCAGCCGCCATAGGCCTGTCCGTTACAGGTTATGCCCTCAAGGACGACCGTATTCTTGAGCGAGCGCATCTCTCCGGTTTTTTCACCGAGCATCCGGTAGACCGGCCGAAGAACGCGGAGGCGCAGTCCACAATATCCCCACATGCCTGGCAGGAAATAGAGGCCTCGGTTGAGTCCCCGGGAATTGAGGGTGGCCCGGATCTCCTCGACCGACTTCACTTCGACAAGATCGCCGCGCTTAAGACCCAATCTTTCTGGATCGGCCGCATCGAATCGCGGACCTTTGTCATGATGCAATCTTCCAAAAAGTCTTCCCAGAGTCCTTCGGTATATCCCCCCAAGGAGATAACGCAGATAGGCCGTGGGTTTATAGAGGCGCGAAGTCAAATCCCAATAATAGCGGCGGGGATCCAGAAGGCGGAGTGGGAGTGAGGCCGCCGTCAACGCCGTCGCTTGGCAAATGTGGCCGCGGGGAAGAAGATGTTCTCCGGGCTTATGACCGGCGATCGGGCTCCCTCTCGAATCCGGCACGCCGTCCGATGATCCTCCGCTTTCATAATCGAGCCATGCTGTCTTCCACAAGAAGAAACACATGCGTTGGCAGTCGCCATGGGCTTCGCCATCGCAGATCGTGTCATCGAGAAGGACAGTATTATGGATATATCGCAGCCCGCCTTTGCTGTCCCCCTGGAGGACCTTGTTGACGCGCCAGCGGACCATGAATGTCCGGCCGCAGTACTTGACCATTTCGGGGAGGAACGGCATGTTGTCGAGAGTCCCTGATCCGTCGAGGGTTGCTTCGATCTCGGGAAGACAGCGGACCGTTACGATGTCTCCGCGGCGGAATCTATTCTTGTTCGCCTTCTTGGATGGCATCATCGTGTGCCGCTGATGCCCCGATTCTATTTCAGTGTTAATGAGTTTTCAAGGGCTCGGGGCCCGGCGAACGTCGGCAGTCGTCCTCGCCACGGGAAACGCGAGTCCTTGAATTCCAGACAAGCTCATTGTATTCTCACCCCGGGCATGGCTCGAGTAAAGGAGACCCTTATGAATCCTCTTTTCCATTTCAGGGTAAGAACGATTGCGGCCCTAACCGCATTCATCACTCTGGCTGCCCTAACTTACGGATGCGCGAAGAAGCAGGCGACGACTCCCACGCAACCCGCGGAGCTGGCCAAGGCTTCGCGCGTCGACACGAACGGCTGGATCAGCGTGCATCTCGAAGGCGCGCCGCGCGAGATCGGATTCCAGCACGGCTGGCTTTTGGCGGCGGAGATCGACGACCTGCTGAAGGCCCTGACCCATTTCCTCGAAGGGTCGACGAAAAGGGAATGGGCGTTCTTCAGGGGCGCGGCGGAGCGGATGTTCTGGCCCAAGCTCGGAACGGAGTACCAAGAGGAGATCGAGGGCATCGCCGCGGGGCTCCATGCCCGTCTTCCCCGCTCCTCCTATGACCGGATCGATATCACGGTCCTCAACGGCTGGATCGAGCTCGCCTGGTACTATGTCCCTAAACTCGACGCCTTGGCCAAGAAGGGCTCCGGCGACAATAAGGCCCCCGGCTACTGCAGCGCGTTCATCGCCACCGGGAGCTACACGGAAGGCGGCGGGATCGTCGTCGGACATAACAACTGGGTCGATTACATCATCGGGGCGCGCTGGAACGTCATCGCCGACATCGTGCCGGCGGCGGGCCGGCGCATACTGATGGATTGCATGCCCGGGGCCATCCACAGCGGCGACGACTTCGTCATGAACGGCGCCGGGATCGTGGTCACCGAAACGACCATGGGCACCTTCAAGGGCTTCCGCGAGGAGGGCACGCCCGAGTTCGCCCGGGCGAGAAAGGCGGCCCAGTACGCGGCGTCGATCGACGACTTCGTCGGCCTAATGAGCGCCGACAACAACGGCGCCTACGCCAACGATTGGCTTGTCGGCGATACGAAGACCGGCGAGATCGCCAAGTTCGAGCTCGGGCTGAAGAACCAGCGCCTGTGGCGGACCATGGACGGCTATTTCATCGGATCGAACTTCCCGGGCGACGAAACGGTCATCGCCGAAGAAACGACGTTCAAGCCGGCCGACAAGGGCCAGTCCGTGCTCGTAAGGAAAGCGCGCTGGGAGCAGCTGATGGAGGAGTACAAGGGTTACATCGACGTCGAGGACGGAAAGCTCTTTGAAGCCGACCACGTCGACCTGGCCACGGGAAAGACGGGAACCAACAGCAACGTGCTCTGCGGCCACGTCGACGAGGATCCGAAAGGCACGCCCGAGTTCGGCTGGGCCCCCTTCTCCCCCGCCGGGTCGGTCCAGGGCAAGGTGACGTCGAGCGCCCTGGTCAAGGAGATGAAGATGTGGGCCCACATGGGCCATCCCTGCGGGCGTGACTTTGTCGCCGCGGACTTCCTGGCCAAGCACCCGGAGTTCGCGTGGCAGAAGCCTTACTTGAGAGACCTGAAGGCCTCTCCGTGGACTCTCTTCGAGGCCAAGAAGTAGCCTGACCGCGTCCTTCGCCGGCGACCCGGCCACCGCCGAATGGGCCGGCGATCGCCTTGGCTCATATCCCGTGAGGAGGGCGTCATGAGTATCCACCCCAGGAAACAAGCCTTCGGTCCGATCCTCGGCTTGGGCCTTGGCTGTCTTCTGGTCTGTTGCGGATCATCGCCGTCGGGGTCGGGCCAAGGCGCGCGCCCGGCTCCGGGGCAAGCCCGACCGCGACCGGCCCGCATCCTGACCAACCAGATCGGCTATGAGCCGCTCGCCGCCAAGAGGGCCGTCATCCAGGGCCACGCGGGCGACGCCTTCGCGTCGTTCACGGTCAAGGCCTACCCCGGCGGCGATCCCGTTCTGACCGGCAAGCCCGTCCACTCAGGCCCGGTCGGGAAGTGGAAGGACTGGGACTTCTGGACGATCGATTGGAGCGGGGTCACGTCGGAAGGACTCTACGTCATCGAATGCGCCGTTCCCGGCGCTCCCGGCGCGTCCGCCCGGCCCCTCCGTTCGCACCCGACGCTTGTCCAGCGCAACGTCCTGGCCAGGAACACCCTCTCCGACGTCATTTATTATTTCAAGGGCCAGAGGTCCTCCGGCCTCTGGGACAAGGCCGACCGGCGAATGACGTTCGAGGGGAAGCCCGGCGTCGTCGACATCCACGGCGGCTGGTTCGACGCGACCGGCGACTACGGCAAGCACCTTTCGCACCTTTCCTACTCGAGCTATTTCAATCCGCAGCAGGTCTCGCTCACGGCCTGGAGCCTGTTCATGGCCCTGCGGGAGCTCGAGCGGCGGAACGAGCCGGCTTTCCTCCAGTATCGCAAGCGCCTCCTCGACGAAGCCCTGTTCGGGGCCGATTACCTGGTCCGAAGCAAGGACCCGGTTGGATCGTTCACCATCACCGTCTCGGGGCGAGGCCCGGAGAAGAAGCCCGAGGACCGGCGGATCACCCCGAAAGCGGAGCGCCACATCATCCTGACCCCGGAGACCAAGGACCAGTTCCGCGACTACGGCCGGGAACGGGTCGCGGGCGATGCGGCTTATGAGGCCGGGTACAGGGAGGGGGCCGGTCTGTGCATCGCGGCGCTGGCGATGGCCGCGGCCCGGGGGGTCTCGGGCGCCCCCGGAATGGAGGGCTATGGGGCGAGCCGGGGCGAGGGCGAGTTCGGCAAGAGTGATTATCTCAAGGCCGCCGAGGATGCCTTCTCTTTTCTCGAGACCCGCAACATCCTCTTCACGAACGACGGCAAGGAGAACATCGTCGACGACTATTGCGCGCTCATCGCCGCCACCGAGCTTTTCAGGACGACGGGGAAGCCGGTCTACAGGCAGGCCGCCGACCGGCGGGCCAAGTCTCTGGCGGCCAGGTTGACGACCTGGTCCGCCGGCGAAGGCCGCCCGACCTACGCGAATTACTGGCGCGCCGACGGCGAGGGAGGCGACCGGCCTTTCTTCCATCCCGTCGACGCCGGGATGCCGATCGTCAGCCTGCTTGTCTATGACGAGATCGCGGACGAGATGGGGATGGCGGTCGCGCACGACGCTATCCGGAAGTCCCTCGGCTTTGAGCTCGCCGTGACGGGTGAGGTGGCGAACCCCTTCGGCTACAGCCGGCAGCTCGTGCAATCGAAGGCCGGGGCGGCGACCCGCCGGACCGCGTTCTTCTTCCCCCACGACACCGAGACCGCGCCCTGGTGGCAGGGCGAGAACGCCAGGCTGGGGTCGATGGCCGCGGCGGCCCTCATGGCCTCGAGGCACTTCCGGAAGGAGCGGGACGACCGGCGGACGGAGTTTGGCGACAAGCTCGAAACCGCCAATGCGGAAGAGGAGTTCCCGGCCCGCCTCGCGGCATTCGGACGGAGCCAGCTCAACTGGATCCTAGGACTCAACCCCTACGACGCCTGCATGCTCCACGGCCACGGCCGGAACAACATCGCCTACATGTTCTTCGATTCCTACGAATACACGAATGCGCCCGGCGGCATCTGCAACGGCATCACGGGCGGGTACGACGACCCGGGCGCGGAGGGCATCGACTTCGGCCTGCGCTACGCCCAGACGGGCAAGGACGACGACTGGCGCTGGGCCGAACAATGGCTGCCGCACGCGGCGTGGTATTTGCTGGCGATATCTATCGGAGAATAAGCCCAAGAAGAAGATCAAGACGGGGTCAGACCTGCATTTTTCACCCTTTTCGGCCCGAAGGGTGAAAAAAGCACGTCAGACCCCCTTGTTGAATTCGGCGACGGCGCGGAAGAAGGCGTTGAGATTCGCCAGCGGGGCGCCGGGCGGAATATCGCAGCCTGACGAGACGATGAAGTTCTTGTAGCTCCGGGTCGCCTCCAAAAGCGTCTTCGTCGCCTCGCCCGCCGCCTGCGGCGTCCCCTTCTGGAAGACCTTCGTCGTGTCGAGATTGCCGCTCAGGATGACCTCGGGGCCGACCTTTCCCAGCGCCCCGACGATGTCCGTTCCGGCGCCGAAATGGAAGACCCCCGCCCCCGACGCCAGGATCCCGTCGAGGTGCTCCATCCCGGAATGACAGTTGTGGAGGACGACCGCGAAATCGGAGGTCTCGACGGCCTTGATGATCCGCTTCACGAACGGCGTCGAGAATCGG
>Ga0326726_10000902_pt1 | contig 27252 bp, 21 predicted proteins | sample MHFenrmetagenome_2_FD_207603 | JGI IMG/M metagenome (GOLD analysis project Ga0326726, IMG submission 207603) | Lab enriched peat soil microbial communities from Michigan Hollow, Ithaca, NY, United States - MHF15MN | ecosystem: Environmental > Terrestrial > Soil > Wetlands > Peat | place: USA... | reverse complement strand
TATTAAAAGGTCGTACAGGCAGGAAAAAGTATTTAAGATCTCCAAGATGAGTCCTGTTTAAAATTTCGAGGGAGTATTTGAATGAGTTTGCATTAGAAATACCCAAAAAAGCAATAACTCCCTCTTTGAGACAATAATCGCGAAGACAATTCCAAATATCCTTTAAAATAAAAATATCCTTTCGATATTCCTTTTTTACAAATGATCCGCCACCAACTCCTATAATTATTCTCTCTTTCATTAATGTATAATAAAAAGGAATGATGGCAGTATACCCTGATATGGAATCATCTGATGAAAATGCAAGGCAGTGATAAGAAAAACCAAAAGCGTTAGAGCAATAATAAGTTCTTAAATTTTCCGGAGAATTATTCCTGTCAAATATATCATTAAACTCAATTGTGAGTTCATTCCATACTTTTTCACTTATTTCATTTGTTTTTAAGACTTTGAACTGCATCCCCGTCTAATCTTTTAAATTAGGTTTCCATTAAAAAACTTATCTGCATTTGAACAGTTGAAATCCTTTGAACATATAATTGCCCTTTTTGCATAATAATCATAATCATTTTGATTTCCCTTAATTCTTTTAATAAAATCTGCCATTTTATTAATTTCCTCCTTGTTACAGCATATACCAATATCATAACTGTCCACTAACTTTGAAAGTTCTGAGTTTTTGTCTGCAATGCATAATAACGGTATTCCCAAAGCAGCCAGATTATATACTTTACTCGGTACTCCCAGCTGCGCAGCTGGTTTAGAGATAGTGACAACACCAATATCTGCAGCAGGTAGTGAGAATTTGAATTCTTCTGCTGGTAAAAGGGGAAATAATTTACAATTGTTAAGTTCTTTTTGATTTATCAAATTTTCAACGGCTTTATATTTCCACCCGCTGCCTGCAATAATAAATTCTATATCATTATGATCTTTCAAATAATCAGCCAAATCAATTAATGCCTCAATATCATGACCTGGAGCAAGATTTCCTGAGTACATAACAATAAATTTATCGATCAGATCATTTTTTTGAATAAATGGGTTTAATTCTTTTAATATTTTATCTCCTGAAAACAATTCACTATGCCAGAGTGGTATTACTTTTATTTTTTTCATATCGCAGTATTTCGATAATGTCTCTGCCATACCATCTGAAATAGTAAAAACGTTTTCTACTTTTTTGAAAATACGTATGTTAAGATTACACCATATCTTATTGACAAAATGTTTCTCTGAAATAAACCCATCACTTACCAGTCCATCAGGGAAAATATCATATATTAGAATATTTGTCTTATTTCTAAGTAATAAAACAATTAAAGGAGAAAATGGTGGATTACTAGTTAAGAATATTTCATGACTCCTATATTTTGTTAATATGATAAAGTAAACTCTAATAGTAGTAGCCAGCCAATAAATTAATCTACTGAGCTTTCCTCCTTTTTTATATTCTGAAATATAGTTTACGACTACTTTTTCATCCAGAGGCGTTTTATGTTCATTTACCTTCCCGGTAATCAATGAAATGTGATCATAGTAATTTACAGAAGCATTTACAATATCTATAAATAAATAACCAGTTAGATGGTTGACAAATACGATGCCCCTTGTCATTTAGACATATTTTTCAGTTTATTAGAAAGTTGAAGATTTTTATTGGCTCTGACATTCATATTAAACAATGTAATAGCTCTTTTTTCATGCGTTTTCTTAGTTACTTGCCGCTTTTATGATTGGTTTTATCCATTTACCTAAGAAAATTAATCGACTGTCTCAATAATTATACCTTTGCTTTAATCAATTGCTATTGGACAGTTGCTTATATTTCTCTTACCATATGTATGCCATAAATGAATGTTTCCAACTTTAATGATATTTATGTCGCGACATATGTGGAATTAGACCATTTTACTGTATCAGACCTTAGTCAGGCATTCCAGGAGCTCTACTCAGATAATATTTGATGTTGATATGACTTAGACAACCTTTCAGCTACTTTCATCAAGTTTGTTGGAATATCTTAATAAGTTCCCTTGCTGATTCCTTGATACGTTTCGAGTAATCCTCATAAAATACATCATTCAGATTCCTTTCCGGGCAATTCATTAGGATTGATACTAATTCATCGGGATTTTGTGGATCAAAATAAACCCCATCTTCACCAAGTTGTTCAATATTTATATTTAAATTTGATGCAACAACAGGAACCTGTAATGATTTTGCATCCTCAATTACTGTGCTCCAACCCTCAAATAAACTCGGTTGTAAAACTGCCTGCGAATGCCTCATTATTTGCAACTGGTCACTCCTTGAAATTACACCAAGCAGAGAAACCTGATCTTGAAGTTTATTATCTTCAATGATACTGTGAAGTTCAGATAAATAAGGCGAATCAGCAGCACTTGGAAACTTCCCGGTGATGACCAGGTGCTTTCTGATACCCATTTTTTTTAGCTTTACAAGTGAAAGGAGAAGTACTTTATGATTCTTATGTTTATGAAACTGATTTGAAACTAAAAAGTACTTTTCAGGTAAATTGTACTTTGCCCTTAAACCATCAATTTTCACATGCTCTAGATTATCAATTACTGAGACAAAATGGAATATATGAATTTTTAGACCTTTCCGTAGATTAAAAAAACTGGTTAAATCATTAAAAGCTGCCTGGCTTGAAAGTACCATATCATCATTATTTCTCAGCGCAAGTCTGATACGCACATTTCTTCCTATAATTTGTATTTTTGAGAAAAACTCTGGATAATGTTTATGCTGAAAATCTGCACACCATGATACCAGTTTAACGTTCGTAATGGTTCTGACCGGGAAATCATACAATGGATAAATAGCATTCAAAGAATAATTGCTTATTATTTCTTTAATGAAAAGATTTTTCCTAAGCAATAACGATTTTAAATTCCCCTGAACAATCGAAGGGAAAGTCCATTTAATAAGATTCATGTATGGATATTTGATTTCGTCGAGAAACATGCCCAGATCAGGCCTGTAAAAAAAATATATTTCAGGCTTCTCTGTGTCATCCAGGAAATTCAGGGTATTTATAATATTTATAATATATTGTATGCCACCTAACCATGAAGACTTAAAATTAAACAAAATGCCGATTCTTAGTTTATTCCTATCCACAGATCTAAAATGTTTAACGTGTACGATTATTTTTAGGTTTGGATAATGTTGTATAAGTTGGTTCCAGATTCTAATTGATTAAATATTAGTAATCCTAACGATCTAATTTCAATTTTCGCGATAATATCTTTTTTTCGTTTGGATAGTTCCATGCATCCCATGGAAAATGTTCTCCATTACTCCACTTGTTCCAGCGTTCCAGATCAGATTTAAGCATGATTTCCGCCAGTTCGTTGAATTTGATTTTTGGTTCCCAACCAAGTTTAGCTTGACTTTTGTGATAATTTCCTTTAAGAAAGTGCACATCTACCGGCCTCATAAATCGTTCATCAATTTTTATGTACTTTCTCCAGTCAAGTCCTACAATATTGAAGGTAACTTCTAAAAATTCTTTTATAGAATGTGTTTCATTTGTTGCAATAACATAATCATCAGGTGCTTTTTGCTGCAGCATTAGCCACATAGCCTCGATGTATTCAGGGGCATAACCCCAGTCGCGTTTCGCATCAATATTCCCGAGTTCAATGAAGTCTTTAAATCCAAAGCTAATCTTTGCCACAGCATTTGTTATTTTGCGGGTAACAAACTCCAGCCCCCTTAAAGGACTTTCATGGTTGAACAGGATACCGTTACAGGCAAATAATCCGTATCCTTTTCTATATATTTTAACCATACTATGTGCATATAACTTTGCTGCAGCATATGGGCTTGAAGGATCAAACGGAGTCTCTTCGGATTGTTCTGTAAAAAGGTTATCTCCAAACATCTCACTTGTAGATGCCTGGTAGAATTTGACATCAGGTGCAATGTTTCTTATTGCTTCAAGGAACTTTACTACTCCAAGTCCGGTAATTTCGGCAGATGCCAATGGTTGTTCGAATGATGCCCCAACAAAGCTTTGTGCAGCCAGATTGTAAATCTCTTCAGGTTTAGCGATTTTAATAGATTCAATTATTGAATAACTATCCAACAGGTCAACTGGCAATAATTCAATCTGTTCAAAAATCCCAAGATTTTGTAATCTCCAGAAATTCGGAGTGGAAAGCCTTCTATATGTGCCGAAAACCTTATACCCCTTATTTAATAAAAACTTGGCCAGGTAAGCTCCATCCTGCCCAGTAATGCCTGTAACAAGAGCATGCTTCATAAGCTATATTTTTTTAAACTAAAGGATTAAAGTACAAATTACATGTGTTTGTTCTAATCCACTCATAATAATTTTTAAGGCCAGAAATTATGTCAACTGAAGGTTTGTAACCAAATGATTTAAGTTTACTGATATCCGCAACCCAATTGACCGGATCTCCTTTTCTTGATTCACCTGAAAAAGTATAAATGACGTCATAATTAAAGAGACTTAAAAATATTGAAACAGCATCTTTGATCATTATTTCTTCACCATTTGCTACGTTTATCACATCAGCCTTAAACGATGAAAATTCATATACGATCTCAATTGCCTTAACAAGATCAAGCACATAAATGAAATCCCTTGATTCCTTTCCTGAACCGTACAAGGTAAAAGGGACACTTGTTTTTGCCTTATTATATAAATCCCAGAATAATTGTTTCTGCTGCCCGATTCCATAAACGGAAAATATCCTCAGTGAACATGTTTGTATTTTATAGAAATCATGAAATTCCTTGCATATCTGTTCAGCTTGAAGTTTATGAATTCCATAGGGAGAAATTGGATCAAGTCCGGTCTCTTCCTTAACAGGCAAATGCTTCGGATTTCCATATACTGCTGCACTTGAAAGATTTATGAACCTACAGTTGGGCTGAAATCTTTTAATTGCATTCAGAATCTTATAAACATTTACAGTATTTAAATAATAATCCCGCAACGGATTTTTTAATGAATCCGGAACACTTGCTGCCCCTGAACAATTTATACACACATCATATGTCAGGTTTTGGAAAACGGCACTATAGTCAGTACTTGAGGCATCAATCTGAAAATACCTTTCTGAATTCACATAATCAACCACAACATCAGCACTCCAAACCTCATAACCTTTTGCTTGAAAATAATTAAGAAGATTATGTCCGATAAAACCTTTTGAACCAATAATAATGACTTTCATTAGCCAAATCTTAAATTAAAACTGCTAATCATAGACTTTCTGGTTTGACATAATTTATACAGTAATAAATCTGTAAAAAGACTCACAAATTCTTTCACTGAAAAATCTTTTGATGCTCTCCCTGGCATTTGAACCAAGTTCTTCTCTGAGATTGTCATCCATCATCAATTTAGCCAGTTTTGATTCAAACATGATGTAATCGAATAATGGGATTAAGTATCCATTATGACCGTCAGTAATCATTTCTGAAGGGCCGGCTACGCAGTCAAACGCTATTACAGGGAGTCCGGCAGACATAGCTTCACCGATCGCATTGGGAAAACCCTCGGAACTTGAAGTAAAAGCAAAAATGGAGCTTCTAGAATAAATCTCTTCTATATTATCTTGTTTTCCGGTGAAAACAACTCTTTCATCGATATTAAGATCTTTTGCCAGTACTTTTAGCCGCTCCAAATTATGCTGCTTTAGATGATCATAACCGACAATAATTAATTTCCAGTCAGGCTGGCTTACTTTAGCAAACATTTCTATAAGCTTATCCTGGTGTTTGGTCTTAATTAAACGACCAACCATCAGAACTTGTTTTTCTCTTTCAGATTTGAATTTTGCAGTATCAAAGTCTTTAATAGGATTACCAATCACAGCTATATTAGGATGTTTGTTTTTCGAAAGATATATCTCTTTAGCTTTTTCAGTCTGAAATATCAAACCCTTGGCCCTGGGATAAAACCAATGACGAAGCTGATCTTGAAACCAGCCAAGACTCTTGTCAGGCTGGCTCCGATCAGATACAAAAGCTTGATATTTCAGACCAAAAATTGATAGTAAAAGGAAGTTATTCCAATATTCACCAAAGCTTAATATACTGTAAGGATTAATCTTTTTTATCGTGTTTCTTAAGAAAAATAATGTCTTAAAAGTATAAAACAGACGCCATTTGTTGTTAAAACTAAACGAAGGTTTATAAATTATTATACCTTCCGGTATTTGATAGAAAATCTCCCTAGTAATGCCGTAAAGGATCAAATGGGATTCGATATTTTTCCTTATTGCGAAGTATCCGGCAAGTTCAGTCATTACCCTTTCCATTCCTCCAGCCTGAAGTGAAGGAATTACCAGACACAATTTCTTCTTCTCAATCATCTGTGTATCCTACTATTTTTTAGGCTTTCCTTTCCTCTTTCACACTTTTAATAAGATTCTCCACCATCCACCCATAAGGATTAAATTTTCCCTCCCGCCATGTCAGGTCTTTTTCCCAGTAACCCGGACAGGGATCATAGCCGTTTGGAGAGAAACCATAGCTGATCTCAACTAACAACATATTGGTGTTATCATGAACAAAGTCGAATGCCACACACTGAATTTGCAGTTTTTCTGCAAGATCAAAAGAAAGTTTTATAGTCTTCTCATCAAAGAGTTGCCTGTCATATAAAATATTGCCGCTTCCGGAAGCACGAAAATCGTTGACCCTGACCATCCGCTTTATGGCAAAAGCTTTTTCACCTACCACCACAATACGTATATCATGGTCATTGTCTGGTATGAAGTCCTGGAAGTAGATGTATCCAATTTCCCTTCCAGCCACCCTAGAATACTCCGTTGTATGTGCCAAACGGATAATCCCCTTCACTACATCCCATAATATTGTCTTTCCTAACCGGTACTTCCGGAATCTTTCCTTAAGGTTGTCCCAGGCTTGATATTGCTTAAATCCTCTCCTAAATGCCTTATTTATTAAATGCGTTGCTTTCTTCTTGGATTTTACCAAACGCACATTATCCGATCCAGCTCCGTTGCGCAATTTAAAAACTTTTGGGTAACTGGTTTGGTTTGCCCACTCAAGTGCTTCCTGCTTGCTGTAGAAAACATAAGCAGGTGCTGAAGGAGCACCGATCGCTTCAAGTAAATACTTCTGCCCAACTTTATCATCGAAATGCCAGACAGTATTAAAATCAGGAAAGACTTTTTTACCTGAGGCTTGAACAGAAAATAAAAGTTGTTTCGCAAACTTGCTTGCTTTCGGGCTTTTGTGATTGAAATGCCACATGAGAGCGTCACAATCAGACAACTGGCGCATCACATTAGTAGAATAACAATCCACTAGCTTGTAGCTGATATCGTTAGCTTTGCAGTATGCAATCCAGCGATCGCTGAAAAAACCGTTAGTTTCGTGTATGCCTATTTTCATGACTGGTGTCTAAATATACTGAGGCCCATATCTCAAAAGAGACAATTACCCATAAAGCTTCAATTTCGTTATATTTCAGGTTTCTGATATCCGAAAACCATTCGGAGGCAAGCTCATAATTGAATAATCCCCTTCCTTTGATGCCAGGTAATATTTTATCCTTCAGATATTCTTTGAAATTTGAATCCAAAAAATACTCTCTGACAGGGATGCCGAATCCCATTTTATCCCTGAATGCGAAATCATTACCAAAAGTATCTGCAGTCATCTTCTTAAGAAGATACTTTTCGCTATTATATCCCTCCGGACTTTTTCTTAATAGGAGATACTTTTCAGGGATGGTAAATGAGTTTTCAACCACTTCATTATCAAGAAAGGGTACTCTATTCTCAATCGAATGAGCCATAGACATTTTGTCCTGCCTTATCAGCAGATCAGGAAGATATGAAAGCATTTCATATTTTACCTGCCTGTCAAATAGTGATCCGGTTAGCGAGTTGTACAAAGATATTCTGCCATTGGTGGCTCGATCTTTACAAAAATCTGCTTTCAGCTTTTTTGCCAGTGCCGGCGTAATAAAAGCTGTTGCCATTATAGCCCTGAGTCTATGGTCAAAATAATCAGTAACCTGCCATGGATGCCTTAGATTCTTCTTAATCTCATGAAGCAATCTTCTGGTCATGAAAGGGAAACTTATGTCATAAAACCTGCCATATCCTCCAAAGACCTCATCCGCTCCCTCACCGCTTAACAAAACTGTCACATATTCCTTTGCCTGTTGCGACAACTTATATATTGCAACTGTATTCGGATGATTTATAGGCTCTTCCAGATGCCAGGCAACCCTTTCAATGTTATCAAAATAATAATCTGAATCGAGCATGAACTTATGTGAAGTTATACCAAGTTTTTCAGTTACACAGTTAATATATTTCTCTTCACTAAACCTCTGGTCGTTGAAAATGATCGAGACAGACTCAAAGTTTCCTTTAGTACTTTTCCTGTTGGCAAGCCACGTAACCAGGGATGAATCTATACCGCCTGAAAGCTGGCATCCCAGCTTTACGTCACTCATCAGCTGACTTTGAACACTTTTATTTAACCAGCCTTCCAGAATTTTCCCATAAGAACTAAGATCACCCATGACCTTCACAGACCGTACAAAATTATTAATATTAAAATAACACTTGATGGCAATCCTTTTTCCATGTTTGAAGGATATATAACAACCAGGCTGGAGTGACAGTATATTCTTAAGCAATGTTCCATGCTGATTATTCCGGAACAGCAGGTATTCATCGATCTGATCCTCTTCAAGCCTGAAATTGAATTTATCAATAAACATGAAGCTCTTCAACTCAGATGAAAATGCAAACGTGTCAGTTGTCGAAACATAATACATCGGTTTTATGCCAAACCTGTCACGAGCAATAAGAATTTCATTGTTCCTCAGATCAGCAACCACTATCGCAAACATACCGTTAAGACGGCTCAGCATTCCATCAAATCCATATCTGAGATATAAGGCGAGGACTATTTCAGTGTCTGTGGTGCTTTTAAACCTGTAACCCCACTCTATCAGCTCAAGCTTATAATCGAATGCATTGTAGATCTCCCCATTAAGCGTCAACAGGACTTTGCTATCCGGACTTGTCATTGGCTGGTGCCCATTCGATGAGAGATCAAGTATGCTGAGCCGGTTGAATCCAAGGACTCCTTCAAAAATACCATCTATCACCTGTGGTTCTCTATTTCCTAGCTCAGCTGATATCCCCGATCTGAGATTGAAAACCATTATACCTGAATCATCGGGACCTCTGTGTTTCTGTTCATTCAACATCGAGATGATGCAAGTAGTATCCTTGATTGGCCTTAAGTTAGTGTTTATATAACCTGCTATTCCACACATAATGTGAAGTGAGTATCTCGACTCTCTACGCTTTACCAATTAAAAGTACAAAAGAACTATTCATATTGCTTCAGCAGTCTGAGTAATACTTCACGATGTGATTCACATTTAGTAATGTTCAGCAGAAGCAAACGTTTTCTTCTTGACATCAGCTTAGGAAAAAAACCTCTCTTCCTGAGAGCGGTAATATATTTACCGAAATATGGTTCAATAAATGCATCATACATCGGAAACACTGATTTACAGTATTTTTGAAATTCAGCTTCAAGGAGTTCGTCATCAGCTATTATCTGATTAATCCGGCCTAACTCTATATTGAAAGCTTCTCTCTCTTCTCCATCAAGATGAAATACCCCTGCTTCTTCATTACATTGCTTTAGCGCTATTATTTCGAAGTCTATCTTATCTGATATATGAAGCTTTACAACATAGCCTTTATTCCATCCTGAATTAATTTTCCCGGGCCAGTCATAAATAAAATTGCCCAATCCATAAAATATTGGTTTTGAATTATAGATTTCATAACCCGAAAAAGCATGTGTGTGATGTGAGATCACGACATCAGCGCCCTGATCAATTAAATATCTGTATAATTTTTTTGTCCGGGGTGTAGGCAACTCGTAAAACTCATTACCTGCATGTAAAATGACAATTAGATAATCATGGAATTGCCGTGTTTTTTTAATATCATTAACACACTGCACGGAATCCAACGGATTGCAGTTGAAAGAACCATCCCGTGTCGAGAGAAACTCATTGTCAGCAAAATTCAGGATTCCAATTCTTTCCCCTTTAATATTTAAAGAGCATGGTTTCGCAGCATCTTCCTCTGTTTTACCGATACCAACAGTATCAATGATGTTAGCTTTACACAGCTCAATTGAATCGATAACTCCCCTGTTATCATAATCCATAATATGGTTATTGGCCATTGTCGCTAGATGAATATCTGCATATTTAAGTATTTTGATACAATCCGGATGAGCCTTCTGGTGAGGACCCGTTTTTGGTCTTGCAGATTCAGATTCTGTCAACGGGCACTCCAGGTCAGTAATATTCAGATCATTCCCTCGAAAAACATCGATAAAGTCATTGAATATTGCCCCGAAGTCCTGTTTAAGAGCCATTTTTTCAATTCTGTTTATCGGACAAAAATCACCAGTTATCAGTATTTTAATATCATTATTATTCACGACTTTTATGGTATCGAAACCATTTCCATATTATAGATGTCTACTACCGACCTCTTCTTTCTTGATTCTACTTTTGCTTACTTCTTATCACACAGGATTCAACACTCATAACTTAGTCTCTAAATCACTGAGTTTCTTTTTCCTCCGAAATCATGTCCCCCAACTGATCGGATGTCATAAACTCCACATCAGGCCAGTTTTTTATGATACTATTTAATAGATCATTAAATAATTTAAGATTGTTACTTCTGTTTTTTTCATCTAACGAACCTATGAAATTTATGCGATGAGCACTTATCACTGCCGGTTTCCGCCACCTGAAGGCAATATTGATGCGGTTCAGGCAATCTCCTACCGGATCAGAGTTTTTTGAGAGCGATGGTTCAAAAAAGCAATTTCGGATCAGAAAATACTGTCCAAAGGCATTTCTTTTTCCTAAAAAATGATATTTCCTCCTGTAATTTCCGAAGTTACCTGTAGGGACCAATTGAACTGTAAGCCCCTGGATATATCTGATTCCTTTTACATAAAGCGTTTCCTCAATTTCGCTGTCCCAGGTATAACATGGAGGTATAAATGACTTAGACCCGAATCCGAAAATCTTTTCAAAAAGATTCAATCCTTCTGCAAGACTTTCCTTCATTTTCTCAAGGTCATCAGGTTTATTATAATCGAGGACCTCCATGAAGTTATAATCTCCATCTCCAGAGAAGGTTGTTCCATTATCAAATGTGAACATAATCTCTTCTGACTTGGTGATGAGCGCATTCATCCATCTAACGACATTAACATGTTCACGGCCATGAAACTGGGGATGAAAGATCCCATCAAAATTGCCCTGTTTCCATAAGACTTCAACCTTATCATGGTTAGGGTATCGTTTAAGCGTTTCTGTAACAGGTTCAAAATAATAGTTCGAGAAATCTGATAGCCTGATCTTCTGAAAATCCGGATTCCCAACAACAACATTAGCTGTAATTATCGGATGATTTCCAACAGAGTCATTGTGCGAATATAAAATTTCATATAGCAATGTAAGGTCATCATTGCTTTCAAGTGTATCAAGACGATTGTAATCACTTCCGGTAATATCAAGTCCCTTTGAAATAAGCTTTTTATAAACTTCGCATGATGGCATCCTTATGCTTCCCCAATCGTCACTTTCAATGACCAGTATCTTCCGTTCGGTCCGCCATCCCGGGATATTGATTAGATTGTTAAAGAATCTGGACCTAAGAGTGGAAACTGATTTATCCATTTTTGATGAACTCGCCAAGTTCAGCTGATGTAATAAACTCCGCATCAGGCCAGTGTTTCATGATTTGGTTTAGCAGTATACTTAATTGTGCAAGACCATTTTCGCGATTATGTTTATGCAGAGCACCGATGTAATTAACTCTGTGTGAACTAACCACTGCAGGTTTTTGGAATCTGAATGCTGCTGAAATTTCACTTAGACAGCTGTCCGCCCAATCCTTTCCGGGATGGCCAGGTTCAAAGAAACAATTGCGGGTGACAAAAGTAAGTCCGGATTTATCCTTTTGACCAAGCCAGTGTAGCCTTTTTCCCGTTCTACCTTGACCCAAAGGTTCAACCTGTATTTTGGGAACTGACAGAAACTTTATGCCTTCATTCAAACAGACCGTCTCAAGCTTTGAGCTGAAAGGACCATTAGGTGGGACAAAGTAGACGGCACGGTAGCCAAAGAGCTTTTCAAAAAGATTGAGACCTGAAACTATTACCTCTTTGTGATAATTTAGATCAAACGTGTTGATATAATCAAAAGCTGCCTGAAATTCAACTTTAATCTCAGGATTATTCGCTGTCGATATGCCCCACATGCCATGATTAAAAGTTATCATTGCTTTTTCATGCCTGGCCTTCAATGCTCTCATCCAAACATTAACGTTCAGATGCTCACGGCCGTGGAATTGGGGAACAAACAACCTTTTTTCAATGCCTTCCTTCCAAAAGGTATAAGAATTTTCACAACCATTGTACCTCTTCAATGTTTCTGTAAATGGTTCATAAAAGTATTCTGTAAAATTAGATTGGCGTATTTTTTCAAAATCAGGATTAGCTACTACAGAAATTGGGGTTAACACTACTGGTTTGCCCACACTGTCTTTCACCGAAGATAGCACCTCAAACAATGATGCCAGGTCCTCAGCAGTTGAAAGGGAATCGTATTTATTGTATCTATACCCGTCATCGGATAACAGATCGATTCCCGCTTTTAACAGATTATCAAATATTTCATTTGATGGCATTCTGACGCTTCCCCAGTCATCTGATTCAAATACAACAAGATGTCGTTTAGTTCGCCATCCGGGAATGTTTGATAAATTCTTTAAAACAAATGCCTTTGCTGAGTGCTTAACCATCAATAAATTATAGTTTAGTGGAATAAGAAATCAGAAATCGATAAAGCAGGGACAAGCAAAGGTAGTCCTAATCCGGGTGTAAGAATCCATGCACTGATGCTATCAAAACCCAGTCTGAAAGTAATAGCAGCGTACAAGACCATGGGGAATAATCCAAGCATGGTAAGCAGATTGACTTTATTCCCGGGCAGTTTCAGGAAATATAGGAAGACATATAATGTGGCAAACAGAAAGAATATAATCTGAAATCGACCTCCAAAAGATGGAATACCTTTTCCAAAATTTACGAATGACAGGAAAAGAAGCAAAAAACTAAATATGTTTCTTTCAGCTTTTTCTTTCATTAGGTTACCAGATTTAAGTTGTATGACAATTATTGCTAGTAAAAGATAATAAAAAACCAGATCGTTGCCTATCTTCATAAACCATTTAGATTGTTCTAAAGCTTCCCGTGCTCCCATCACATAGCCTTCGTTGGCATACGTTTCAAACCTGTTTTGCAATGAGCCCCCTAATTTCAGGGATATTGATTGAAAGACCGGAGCAATTAACTGCGGTAAAACAAATGATGCAAGTGCAATTGGTATATAAATGAAATTACGGTTGCCGGCAAAAAAATAAATCAGAAGAACAGCGTTCGCTGAAAGAAAACTAAAATGTACGAGTGATGATCCTAAAGCAATTAATAAATATCTGGCATCACGATATAAAATAACATGATAAGCTCCATAAAAGAAAATCCATGTTGCAGTCCACATTCTGAAACCGTTTATTGTGGTAATTGGTAATATTATAATAAAGAAAGCCATGAATATCATCGCATTCCATCCAGGCTTTTCCCGATAACGATTATATAATTGGTTGATAGATTTTAAATAAAAAAAACCGAATATAGCAGCATAAACTGCAAATAAAACACTATGATTACTCGTAAAACGTGAAACAATAAAAGAAATAAGTGGCGCTATTATATCAACTGTAGTTCCAGTAATGTACAGTCCACCCACAATTTGAAAAAAATTAGAGAATGGTAATTCAGCAATACTCTTCAGATACAATGCATATCTCACAGAATCAGCGTCCGTATTGCCCAATACGAAGGTAAGGCCATAATAAATAAGGAACATGTAAACTACCTTTCTTGACTCTTTTTGGTCGTAGTTTGTCAAAGCTACAAGGAAAGCTATAAAAGGCCACAGCAAGAATAAAAACAGGTAATATTTGCTAAATGAATTAGGTAAGCGGAATAATTGACTTGAATAGCTTTTATTCATTAATAAAGCTTAATACATTATAAGGTCCAAAAAAATCTTTGAAATATTCTTTATATGGTAGTGTTCAGGATCTGGCAAGAGCATCCTTTTTCTGTAATCTCTTTTTAGAAATGCCAGCAAGTCTTCCGCATTAAAATTCTGACAAATATTTAATACTGGCCGGTTTGCTATGGCATAGTCAATTAATTTACTGGGAGAATTCAGTGTTGTATTGTTATCAAAATTGACCAGAAAATCCATTTTAGTCAATGCTTTCATAAGTTCACTTCTGGGAATATAATCCGATATCATAAGCTTTTTATTCAATTTGACTTTGTATTCCTCCAGTAAATCAGGTTTATTCGTATAAACAAGAAATCTGAAGGGGAAGGTCAGATTTATAAGGTAATCCATCAATGGTTTTGGATCACGGGCGCCTGGCAAAAATCCGCCCGCATAAGCAAATGTGGGTATATCGTTTACAGGTTGTTCAATCTCTTTCTCATTTAGGTCAAAATCAAATCCTTGAGGGATAATCCTGATTTTATAATGGAATATAGGATAATACCCTCGAATGGCAGTTTCAATTGGAATTGAAATATAATCAGTTTTTCTGCAAAACCACTTCTCCAGGTACCCAAAATAAAATGGCTTTCTGAATGAATCCAGCACATCACCCATATACGGATCCCCGCAATCAGCTATCCACGTACCTGCAATCCGGTGCTTTTCTGATCTTGACCATGCCACTCCCCAATGAACCGTGTAAGGTACTGCAAAAGAAATCATCATATCATAGTCATTTTCGCTTTTAAGAATGTTTTTTACCTTAAAGATCTCTTCAATATCCGGGTACTCAAAAAAGGTCAACAAGGTCCTTGATAAAACTCTACTTAGAAAAGAAAATGGCTTTTGTTTATAATAAGGAACTTTCGGGAATCTTGATTTTCCCCACATCTTAATTGTTATATTGTACGTATTCAGGAAATCAACGTAATCATGATCCCTGAATTTAGATATCACCACTACTGAATGTCCCTGCCTGCAAAATTCCTTTGCCAACTCAGTAGCCCTGTAACTACGAGGTGATATCTCAGGATAGAATCCATTCGAAACGAGCAATATTTTTTTCTTTCCAGTCATTTCATTGGCACTAGCCTCTCAACCCTAGGAACTTTTTTATTCGCTCACTTCTCATAACTCATTTCTTACAGATCAAGGAGCTTCTCCACTATCCTCTCTGCTGCCTTGCCATCCCATAATTCTGGTATTCCTCCTTTCTTCCACTTGCCAGCAAATAATTTATCCATTGCAGACTTAATGGCAGAAGGTTTTGTCCCGATTAATTCATTTGTGCCAATTGTAATTGTTTCAGGTCTTTCGGTATTATCGCGAATTGTAATACATGGTATTCCAAGAACGGTTGTTTCTTCAGTTATCCCACCTGAGTCAGTAATTATTGCTTTAGCATTTTCAACCAGATAATAAATTCAAGATAGCCTAATGGTTCGGTGAAGTAAAGGTTCTTTATACATTGATGACGAGAGGGGGAGAGAGCGAAAGAATGAGATTTGGAGATATTATTAAAGTCAAGGCTGGCAATAATTTTGGCAGTACGGGGATGAACCGGGAATATTATAGGAATACCTCTTGAACCATTAATTATTGCACAAAGCAGATTTTTAAGCTTCTTTTCTTCATCAACATTTCCGGGCCGGTGAAGAGTCATAACCAGGTATTTGCGTTTTGTCAGCTTCAATTTATCCCATATTTGTGGTTTTATAAACCTATGCCGGTAAGCTAAAAGTGTATCAATCATTACATTGCCTACAAAGAAAATTCTCTTTTCAGGTATTCCTATTTTGTGCAGGTTCTGGTTAGCCATTTCAGTTGTTGTGAAGAAAAAATCAGCAAGACAATCTGTGACTATACGATTGATCTCTTCTGGCATGGACAGATCATATGAACGGATACCTGCCTCAATATGTGCTACCTTTGTATTTAGTTTCTTCGCAACAATACTGCAGGCCATTGTACTATTTACATCTCCAACTACAATAACTAGGTCGGCCGGATTAGCGATTAGTTCCTTTTCGAATGAAACCATAATTGCTCCAGTTTGTTCTGCCTGGGATCCACTGCCGCAATTCAGATTTATATCCGGCTCCGGTATATTTAACTCCTTAAAAAAATTATCTCTCATATTATTGTCAAAGTGTTGACCTGTATGTACAATTCTGTACCGTAATCTTTTATCTTTGCGCTTTACATTTTGCATAGCATGAACAACCGGGGCTATCTTCATAAAGTTAGGCCTGGCGCCTGCAACAATGGTAATTTTCATATTCAAAAGAATATATCGAACCGATTTTATACCTTATTAGTAAATAAATCATTAAAAAGCTGAAACCATCGTGGGCCAATTTCTTCTATGTAAAATCTTTTAGAATATTCCCTTGCTCCAGATGAAATTCTCTTTCTCAATGCTGGGTTGCTTAAAAGTTGCTCTAATTTTGCAGTATAATCAGACATATCATCGGTTGGTATAAGTATCCCGGTTTCTTGATTAATAACTATATCTTTAAGCGAGGTCCAATTATTAAACGTTATAGGTACAACTCCAAATTGCATTGCTTCAGGTAATACTAAAGGAAAACCTTCATAATCTGAAGTCATACAAATAATAGACGCCTCTTTATAATATGGTACCGGATCAACAAATCCTTCAAACCTGACATTTATTAATCCTAACAATTTAGCCATTTCTTTAACTTTTATCCTATCAGGTCCATCGCCCAGAAATAACAATTCCCAATCAGGGAATTTGTTTTGTAAACGAGACCAGATTTGTAAAATCTTGTCAGGTCTTTTCGGTGACATCTCTAAAATCGCAACGAAAAGAATTTGTTTCTTTTTGAAGTACGAACCTTCATTATTGTAAGAAACACACGGATTATTAAAGGCTTCAATCTTTGAGGAATTAATATTCAGTTCTTTTAATATCTGTTTTTTAAACTCATCTGATAAGAGTACCAGCTTATCACTGTTTTTTAGTAAAAAACAAATTTCTCTTTTCTTTTTAAAAAGCTTAAGATAGTGGATCGCAAGTGGGAATGTTTTAAAAATAAAGACTCTAAATCTTCCAGATAAATCAGTTGTTCTATTTAGTCCATTCAAAGGATCGGTATGATATAATGAGATTCTTTTTGCAGGGTGTTTCCCTGTGTTCAACCATAACTTGGAGCGGTCATTTGAAGCATCATGATTAATGACTATGTCTATTGAAAGCTGATTTAACAGCTTGTGGTAATAATCAAGATTAACATACGAAAAAAAATCTGAATCCGGAAGATGGTATATTTTAGCTGGAAATGTGTAATTATCTTTGTCGTCATATTCAAAGTTCAAATAATACACGTTATGTCCATTACTGACGAAGTATTTCGCCAAAGTGTCGCAAACTCTTGGAACGCCTCCTTGAATGGGATTTAGCCAATTTCTATAGCAGAACAATATATTCATGTAAATTTTTATTTAGCTCTACTTACTGGTGAATCTTTTAAGGTTTAAATTCCTAACAGGTCGTACTTAGACCTTATAATGAAAATTAATGAAAAACATGAAAAATATATTTTAAAGGACACTAAACTAGGTTTGCAAGTGCTTTTTGAATTTTCTTAGGTCAAGGTTATGAAAATTGCTTTCATTTAGAATGAAAAATAATTTCAAAAATATACTGAATGGCATCCGGAACCAAAGGTGCCTCACATAATTAAGGCAAACCAAAGCAAATCGGATCATTATTAAATTTTCTAAATTATAACATTGAATCTTTTCAACCATTCACTGAATAAAATTAGCCTCCAATAAGTATAATCAAATGGCAGTTTCCCATTAACCATATCATCAAAATACCTTAAAGCTTCAAGCTTGATTATTCCATTTGTTACAATTATTGCTTCTGAAATTTTACTCCTGAATAATCCCGGATTTTCTTTTTTTACCCAAACCTCTTCAGGTGTTGTAAATCCCATTTTATCTTTTCTGTTTTTTATTTTCTCTGGCAACAGATTATTCATTGCTTCACGCATAACTCTTTTAGTGATCCCGTCTTTTTCAAGAAAATCATCTGGTAAATTATATGCAAATTCAACAAGACGATGATCGAGAAATGGAACCCGTGCCTCAACAGAATGGGCCATTGAATTCCGGTCTTCCCAACGGAGATACTTTGGGAGTGTACTAAAGAAAGTCAAATGCTCAGATATTTCAGGCACAGTAATAAAACCAACAGGAATAATATCATAAGGATGTATAGCCTTAATTTTTAATTTATCAATATTTATTATCCTCTTAATATTATCTGCACTGCTCTTTATCCTAGCAATCCTTCTTTTTACAAATGATGGGAACAAATGGGAAAGAGACTGCAATAAAAGATTAGAAAATGAAACTGGATTTATTTTTTGCAGATTTCTAATATCAGCCAGCATGGAAAATATTCTTAGATGCTTAGCCATATTTGCATATCGTGATATAGTAAATTGACCATATCCACCTAAATACTCATCAGCACCCTGTCCATTCAATAAAACTTTAACGCCATTCATATTGGCTAGTCTGAATACATTATAAGCCAGAAAAGCGCTTTGAGACTGATAGGGTTCATCCTGATGCCAAATAATATCCTGCGTCATATTAAAAACATCTTTAAGCTGTGGATAAATAAAATAAGCTTCAACCTTTGTATGATTTATTACAATATCCATCCATTTCTTTTCGCTGTATTGTTCGTCTCTTGAACATGAAGAAAATGTTTTTTGAAGTGCTTCGATTCTGTCAGCACGCAAAATACGGTTTACTTCACATACAATCGCAGAAGAATCCAATCCGCCTGACAAAGCAGTACCAACCGGTACATCTGCATGAAGATGTTCTTTTACAGCTCTTTCAAAAAGCGTTCTAAAGATGTTTGAAGCTTCAGTAAATGAGCCTTTAAAAGGATTTAAATTTAGCAAATACCATTTTCTCAGATAGATTCTACCTGTCGCATCAGGTCTGATAAATTCTAAGGATGATTTGAAACATGTTCCACCGGGCAGTTGGAACACACCAGCGAACATAGTTTCATCAGTATGGTCAGTAAATGAATAGATTAGCTGGTCATAGACCCTCTGAGGATTCATTTTTGATTGCCATCCATCTAATGTTGTAAACTGTTTTATTTCACTGGCAAAATAAAAATCACCCTTTGTTGAGAAATAATAATACAGAGGTTTTATTCCGTAACGGTCGCGGGCTAAAAATAACTCATTTTTATCTCTATCATAAATGGCAAATGCCCACATGCCAACAAACTTGTTAAGACATGCTTCGCCCCACTCTTTATAGGCAGCAAGTATTGTTTCAGTGTCGGTTCTTGTTTTAAAATGATAACCTGATTTTTCAAGTTCATTTTTAATGTCCTGGTAATTATAGATTTCACCGTTATAGATTATCCAGTATCTGCCATTTCCATAAGACATAGGTTGATGACCCGCCGGAGTAAGATCCAGAATAGATAAACGTTTATGACCTAAAGCCATGGATGAAAATTGAGTGTGGCTGTATTTGATGTTATCAACCGGGCGGTACTCTGTTTGTGTCATCCATACTTCGGAAGGAGTTGTTTCTCCGCCTGCCGTAGTTATTTTTTGCTTTTGTGTCAAAAATAAGAACCCTTCATCATCCGGTCCACGATGATTAATAAGGTCTGTCATTTTTAAGATTGTGGTATTTGGTATTAAATTACCCTTCCGTGCAACAAATCCTGCTATACCGCACATTTAAAGTCTGTGATTTTATTTTTATTAAGTTGTGGCAACAATTTTTATTATCAAGATTTTATTCTATTTATCCGTAGACGGAGAGAATGAAGCCCATCTATTAGAAACTGGTAAAAAAGTAAAAGGCAAATAGATTTGTTATATAAATATCCTAATGTTGCATATAGTTCGTTAGCTGAATCTAGTTTTACTTTTCTTAATCCTGATTTAATAAGCTTTCTCTTCAAATCGCCCAATCTCTTAATACTGAAAGGTTTTCCTCCAGACGCAATTACCAACGCAACAAACTGAATAATTGGCTGATTTAAGAAATCTTTTTGTTTTTCATTCAAGTTTGGCTTCTGCTGAAACCTTTTTAAATTGTCTGCTGCCAGCAAAAAGCCATTAGTGGCCTTTTCTGAGTGAAAAAGATTAGAATTTGTTGCCGAACCCTGCCGTGTTGTGCGCTGATAAAAAGTGTGTACGTCAATAATGCAGCGTTCTGCAAGACAAAGAATACGAGCAATGAACTCACCGTCTTCAAGATAGGGCACATTAGGTAAATAACGGAGATTATTCCGATTCAGGAAGTCTGTTTCAAAAAGCACTGCCACCATCCTGTCGGGATCATTTCGCCCATCACCTCGAGCCAAAAAGTACACTTCAAGTCCGGAATAAACTTTGTTTTTGTACAGGTCATTAATAACAACTTTGTAGATTATGCCCTCTTTATTCAGGATTGTATAACCAAGGAAAGAGACCTGCGCTTCTTGTTCATCGGCTTTTTTCAAAATGTTGGCGAAACAATTTGTATAGACATAATCATCAGGATCAATGAACAATAAGTACTTGCCATTAGCGTTATCAATTCCCTTGTTTCTTGCACACGAAACTCCATGGTTCTCCTGATCAACCAGGACAATATTATCAAACTCATTCTGCATATGTATCACAACTCTGCGGCTGTCATCCGGTGATCCGTCATTAACACAGATGATCTCATAATCATCCTTGGGTATGTCCTGATTCTCAAGGCTTCGCAGACACCTTTCCACATAAAGTTCTACGTTGTAAACAGGAACGATGATTGAGAGGCGTTTCATGAAATATGAATTGCGAGAATTGAGTCGTGAGTCATGGCTTGAAGTTTTTAGCGTGAAATGTAGAGAGGCAAATTAAGAGAAATAGCAAGGAGTATTAGGCTTCTAAGGCCAATTTTTTACATGTAAAATTCATTGTCTTTCAGATTCTTGTTAAGATGTTTTTTGAGATTGATATAGTATTTGAACGGATTCAGGTATGATGTAAGAAGAGCCAGAAGAAATCTGTACGGCTTTTTGTTCCTGTTAAGCAAATCGCAACGGAATATCTGAGAGGCATACCAGTAAAAAAGTGCATTACATCTGATATCAGTAGGCAGATATGAATAGGTGTATGCCTTCCGGAAATCATCCGATTTAAAATATTTAGGATTGATCAGGTAAGGGATATCAGTATTATTAATGGCTTTTAGATGCCTGCGGTAATTTACAGTCACTTTGTCCATGAAATAAAGTTTGTGGCCATTCTTTGTTAAATTCAACCATAAGGGGTAGTCTTCGTGCATTTTGAACCTCTCATCGAAGCCTCCAACAGAAAGAAGTAATTCTCTATTCAGAAACACTGAAGGTGAAAAGTGTATCCGGTCAGAGAGCAGCAGCATTTTGTACTGAGACTCGGCACTTCTGCCCGAAGCCATTATGCCTTTTGGATTATTTGGATCACCGGGGGTTGTTTCAACCAGATTCTGAGGTTCAAATGTATCTCTGTAAATCTCAATCCGGGAGAACAATGCCTTAACCTCGGAGCGAGAGGTAATCCATGACATATTATCTTCAATACAATTTGGTTTGAGAGTGTCATCAGCGCCGAGGAATTTTATCCAATTGCTCTTTGCAGCATACAACCCGCGGTTTGCATTTGCCGAAACGCCGGTGTTTTTCTCAGATACAAGAATTTCAGAACTAACAAATCTCTGCCCGTTTTCACTTAACCATTTGTGGCATACTTCGACTGTATCATCTCCGGAGCAATCATCAGTTATAATCAGTTCAAGCTCCTCCCAGGTCTGTTTTGAAACACTTTTAAGCGTTTCGACAACAAATGGGGAGGAATTGTAAGTTGAAATGATGACGGAGACTAGAGAGCTCATGCAGGTAATATATATATCTGAAAACTAGTTATTATACCTTTATCAATCGCTTGAATATGGTTCTATTTTTTCAATTTACTTGAAATATATGACCTCAAATCCATTAATTCATTCAGCTTTAATAATGAGAACAAAGTTGCCAGTCCTAAAACAATAATACCCGCAATATATCTGTAAACTGTGCCTGGAATAAAAACAGTAAGAAAGGAAACAATAATAAATCCATAAGTAATTAATAATCTCACGTAAAACTTATTTGGAAAACTAAAACGATATTTCCATTTTAAAACAGAGTACGATACAATCATGCCAAGTAAGTAGGTTAAAATGAATGAGACCCCTAAACCATTTAAACCAAAGAAATAGTAAAAAAGAAGATTCAGCAACAGGATTATAATTCCGAAAATGACTTCTATTGTCATAAATAATTGGCCATTGCCCTTAGCGAGGTAAACATATCCCATTGCCCATGATACTGCTTTAAACTGCATTCCAAGAACTGTAAGATTTGCAAACATAACAATTGGCAGGAAGGCAGGAGTATAAAGGATCCGGACCACCAGAGGCATAGTAATAATGAGTAGAGCCAAAAGCGGAGTCATGATTAGTAAGGCCGTCTCCCCCTGCTGCCTGACAAGTTCCTTTACTTTATCATCATCAGCGTGAATAGCTGATAGACGTGGGAAATAGTCCGTGGCCATCGCTGTAAAAATAATCCCAGTATATTGACCAACCACCCCCCATCCTGCATTATAGAGACCAACCTGTTCAACACTGCCCCTGTTACTAATGAACGCATTTAAAATATATGCAGAAAGAGATGCCATAAATCCGGCTATGGTCATGAATATGCCCAACTTGGCCATCCCAAGTCCTGAAGTAAAGGTCTCTTTATAAGTTAATTCAATATTTTCAATTATGACCCTGCGTGAAAAGTACCAGGAGAGAAACAGACCAGTGACCGCTGTAACTATCATTGCCGGCACAATGCCTTTAACCCCGAACCAGTAATATAAAGGTATTGATGTAGCTAAGCCTAGCGCTGATCCAATAACACCGGCTTTTGCCATATCCTTTAATCTCCGCGTTCCCTGTAATATTGCAATTTGGCCTTTACTGATTGCTTGCAGGAGTAAAGTAACTGAAAGCCATACAAAAGCCCATGTATATTCTCTATTACCAAATGTCCATTGGCTCAGCAAAGGAGCAAAAGAAACAGTAACAACTGCACCCAGCAACCCATCAAACCAACACCAACGTCGAAGTGTTTTAATAACTATGGCTATTCTCTTTTGATCTCCAGTTCCATGTGCCTCGGACACATCTCGTACAGCGCTGAAAGCAATCCCAAGGCCGGTAATCGATATGATCAGGTTTAAAGGTGCATTTAATAATCCCATAATACCTACACCGACTGTTCCTAGCAGTACTGCGACAAACTTGACCCTGACTATTCCTATCAGAATATTAATAATCTGAACGCCCCCGAAAAGAGAGGTTGCTTTAAAGATCTGGCGGTAGGAAGATTGACTATCGGTCACAGACAGAAGTAACGATTAGGAGATAGAAAATGATGGTTACTTATTTTAATTCTTTAATTCCATTCCACTTTACTATTCTAGTCTACATAATTGTGCCATCTTCACAACTGGCATTTTAACATCTAAAGTTATTAATCCTTTCCACTACTTCCTTAACCTCAATATCAGTCATAACCTGGCTCATGGGCAGACTCAAAACTTCCCTATCAATCTTCTCAGTTATAGGATAAACAAAACTATTTAACTCTTTATAAGCCTTCTGTTTATGTGGTGGTATGGGGTAATGGATTAGGGTTTGAATCCCCTTGTCAGCAAGATATTGTTGAAGCCTGTCACGGTGCGGGTGGCGGATAACGAATAAATGCCAGACAATATCCATGTTGGTGTTTATTGGTTGCTTTTTGCCAGTTATCAGGTCAGCATACTCAGTACCGCGTGCCGCATACCGCGCACCGGGTAAAATAATATCTGGATTGACAATGTTATCAATGTAATATTGAGCGATTTCACGGCGGCACTGGTTGTCGGAATCAAGACGTGGTAACTTTATACGTAAAACCGCTGCTTGGATCTCATCTAGTCGTGAATTCAGACCCTGATAGTCATGAACATATTTTCTTGTTGAACCGTAATTCGCCAACGCTTTCACAATTGCAGCAAGTTCCTTATCATCTGTTGTAACTGCGCCACCATCTCCCAAAGCTCCAAGATTTTTTCCAGGGTAAAAGCTATGACCGGCAGCATGCCCTAATGATCCCGTACGAATGAGAACAGTGGGTTGTGAGTATCTATCCATTTCATCCTGCACTCTGCACCCTCTTGTCTGTGCCATTATCATTGCTCCTGCTGCTTGTGCATTATCTTCAATTATCTTTAGATTGTATCTCTTAGCAACCTCTTTTAGTTTTCTCGACCAGCATGCCTGACCATAAAGATGAACTACCATAATAGCCCTGGTGCGAGCTGTTATATACTGTTCAATAAATGAAAAGTCAAGATTATAAGTACTAATGTCAGGTTCAACAAGAATAGGTTTAAGACGGTTATCGCTGATGGCAAAGATTGACGCAATGTACGTATTTGCCGGGACGATCACCTCATCCCCCTCCTTCATGACCCCCATTTCAATGTAGGCTTTAAGGATAAGTCGTAAAGCATCAAGTCCGTTTGCGACACCTATGCAATATTTTGATCCAATATACTCTGCATACTCTTTCTCAAAGACAGCTACTTCATCGCCCAGCAAAAACCACCCTCTTTTGATAACACGGTCGATGGCATGGGAGATCTTCGGCTCAAAGCTTTCAGTAATCTTTTGTATATCGAGGAATTTAATCATAAACTTAGCATCTTTTCTTTCTCAGTATCTGTAAATGATCTAATTAATTTGGCAGGTCTGCCACCAATTATTGAGAATGCGGGGAATGATTTATTTACAAAACTGCTAGCCGCAACAATACAAAATTCACCTAAAGTTACATTCGGCATAATAATAACACTTGCCCCAATCCAGCAATTACTCCCGATGTATATAGGCCCTTTTTGGATAGGAAATATTTTTTGCATAGCAGGTGATGCATTTGGACCTGAATCAACCATTATATTTACATTCTGAGCAATGCTGACGTTTTCACCTATTATTATTTTAGATTCAAATCCATTTATTATACTGTTCATCCCAATATATGTATTTGCCCCTATCTCAAGCTGGTTATCCGGTCCTCCATAAATACTGCATCTCTTTGATACTTTCACTCTATCTTTTATAATCACATTGTTAAAAGTGGTTGACGGATCAATTTCAACATTTAATCCAAGTGTAATATTTGCAAATTTCATAACTCTGATTTGTAAATAAATGATTTGATTACTGTGTAAAAATAGATCATATCTTGTTCTTTTAGAGCTTGATGCTCAGGTAAAAAAAATGATTCTTCTCCATAAAACACACTACATTGAACACCATGAGCATAAAAGTATTTTTTCAACTCAGATAGATTTATGTTATGCCCATTAGTCCTAAACATAAACACACCTGGAATTGTGCCATTATCTAATTGAAATCGTTCTTTAAAACCTAATGATTTAAACTGGCTTAACATAAAGTTATAATTAGATATTCTATCGCGAATTATATTTTCCTTTGACTTTATATGGTGAGACAGAACATTTTTGATATATCGAAGTTTTTCCTGGCAAATTTGATGTCCCTTTTCTAATCTATTTGGAAAATTTGATAATAATAATCCGCCAATTTGCAGAGGAAACATTTTTGGAAAGCTATAGATGACAAAGTCGCCTATCTCTCCAACGTCTTTGTCCTTGTCTTGTGAAAAAAATGAGCCTGCACAGTCTTCTATGATGGGTAATTTGTATTCCTTAAGCTTACGGAGGTTCAAATTTGGATATCCAAATTCATGATTGACAAAAATCACCTTTGTTTCAGGGACTATATTACGCGACCACTTGCAGAACTTCTCAATTTCTTTTGTCACACATCCACTGATATAAATATTACCAGTGGTTGTAAGAATAGAAACGACGTCATCTTTTTTTAGGTTATAAAAATTTAATGCGATATTTATGGCTTTCCGTCCATTTTCAGTATAAATAAAATCTTTTTTAACAAACCTCTCTTTGAAATAATCATCAATGAGATCACTATATGGTAAACAGTGATTTATTGATAAATCTTGTGTCCGAAATGGTCCGATTCTATAGCAAGGCATACTATACGGATCTGGGTTAAGAACAAACATTATTATTATTTTAATATTTTAAAGCCAAAAAATACAATTTGGAATTTGCAGGATTATCAGATCAGGAATTATCTAATTACTCTAATAGGTTTGCCAAAAGAACTTATACCGTAATGATGAAATCGATTCATGGCTTTCCTTAAAGCGCAAGAGTCCTTCATTTGGATTCCCAGACTCGGTTGAAATCCCCAGGTCTACGTACTTAAATCCCAAATTCTTGTAATAGGACCAAAGGTTGAATGCCAAATAATCCATTGCCCTTAATGGTCGACCAATTTCGTTGTCACCCCAAAAAACTCCATAACATATTTCCGGATGGTTACGGTAAAATATTGCTGAAGCTACAATTGTTCGATCTCCCGTAATTACTTTTAAAAAATCGACTGGCCACAAATTACCTGTGTCCAATATATTCTTAAAGGTCATAAAAATAGGACGGTCAAATTTTACCCGATTGTGACAAATAAGATCATAAATCTCCTTTTTCTCTCCTGCATCAGAAGCTAATTCAAAGGAAAGTCCATTTCTTACAGCCTGCCTATAATACTCCCTGCTGTTTTTATGTGTAAATGTTCCATGAAACTTCTGAAGATTAACCCAATTTGTCACTTCGGGAACTTTTAATTGGAATCCGTTACGAATTAATGAGTTAACGGTTTTTGCGTTAAAAGTTAGATGATAAATATCCGGAGGTAATATGATTTCAATTCCTTTTAATCCTTGCGACATAACGTATTCTTGCAATGAGATTATAAAACTATCTATTATGCTTATATAGATAATTTCATTGCGA
>Ga0326726_10000901_pt1 | contig 27278 bp, 19 predicted proteins | sample MHFenrmetagenome_2_FD_207603 | JGI IMG/M metagenome (GOLD analysis project Ga0326726, IMG submission 207603) | Lab enriched peat soil microbial communities from Michigan Hollow, Ithaca, NY, United States - MHF15MN | ecosystem: Environmental > Terrestrial > Soil > Wetlands > Peat | place: USA... | reverse complement strand
TTCGATATCGCGCTGCGTCTTCTGGCCGCGGTCCATGAACTTGTCCACGGCATCGAAGAGTTGCTTGCGGCGGCCGAGCGAATCCATGGCGCCGCTCTTGATCAGCGACTCCAGCACGCGCTTGTTGAGCAGGCGCAGGTCCACGTTCTCGCAAAAATCGTAGAACGCTCGGAATTGACCGAGTTTCTTGCGTGCGGCGACGATGGACTCGATGGCGTTCTGACCGACGTTCTTGATGGCCGCCAGCCCGAAGCGGATCGCCTGGCCATGGGGCGTGAAGGTGGCGTCGCTGACGTTGACGTCCGGCGGCTCCACCGCAATGCCCATTTCGCGACATTCGTTGATGTACTTCACCACGTCGTCGGTGCTCCCGGTCACGGAGGTCAGGAGGGCAGCCATGAACTCGACCGGGTAATGCGTCTTCAGGTAAGCAGTCTGGTAGGCGAGCAAGGCGTAAGCCGCCGAGTGCGACTTGTTGAAGCCGTAACCGGCGAACTGCGCCATTAAGTCGAAAATCTTTTCAACCTTGCGATGCGGGTGGCCGCGTTCGGTGGCGCCGCGGACGAAGCGGCCGCGCTGCGCCGTCATCTCTTTCTCAATTTTCTTGCCCATGGCGCGGCGCAGCAGGTCGGCTTCGCCCAGGGAATATCCGGCGAGGCGGTTGGCGATCTGCATTACCTGCTCCTGGTAGACGATCACGCCCAGGGTTTCGCGCAGAATCGGCTCCAGTTCCGGCAGTTCGTACTCGATTTTGCGGCGTGCCCACTTGCGCTCGATGAAGTCGTCGATCATGCCCCCCTGGATGGGTCCAGGGCGGTAAAGCGCGTTCAAAGCGGTGAGATCTTCCACCGTGCTGGGCTTGTAACGGCGCAGCACGTCGCGCATGGGGTGCGATTCAAACTGGAAGACGCCGCTGGTGAGGCCGCTATGGAAGACCTTCTCGTAGGTTTCTTGATCGTCGAGGGCGATCTTGTTCCAGTCGAGTTCTTCGCCGCGCGTTTGCCGGACCAGCTTGAGGGCGTCGTCGAGAATGGTGAGCGTGGTGAGCCCGAGGAAATCCATTTTTAGCAGGCCCATCTTCTCGATGGCCTTCATATCGAAGGCGGTGACGATTTCGTCGTTCTTGGTCTTGTGCAGCGGAACCAGATCGATGAGCGGCTGCGGTGAGATGACCACGCCGGCGGCGTGCACGCCAGCGTTGCGCACCATACCCTCGAGGCGGCGAGCGGTATCAATCAACTCCTTGACCTGGGACTCAGTTTCGTAGGCCTGTCGCAGCGGCGGTGAGTCGTCGAGCGCCTTGTCCAGAGTGATATTCAGGGTGGCGGGGACCATTTTGGCGATGCGGTCCACATCGCTGTAGGGAATCTGCATGGCGCGGCCGACGTCCTTGATGGCGGCCTTGGCCATCATGGTGCCAAAAGTGATGATCTGGGCCACGTTGTCGCGCCCGTATTTCTCGGTGACGTAGTGAATGACCTCGCCGCGGCGGTTCATGCAGAAATCGACGTCAATGTCGGGCATGGACACGCGCTCGGGATTCAGGAAACGCTCGAACAGCAGTTCGTGCTGGAGCGGATCGAGGTCGGTGATGTTCATGGAGTACGAGACCAGCGAACCGGCGGCCGAACCTCGTCCCGGGCCGACCGGGATGCGGCGCTCCTTGGCCCAGCGAATGAAGTCCCACACGATCAGGAAATATCCGGAGAACTGCATCTGGCGAATGATGGCGATCTCGCGGGCCAGGCGCTGTTCGTAGTCGCTGATGTTGTGCTTGAGCCGGCCCTGGCGCTCGACCTCGCGGACGGTATTCAACCGCCGCGCAAAGCCCTCGCGCGCGATGTGCTCGAAATAGCTGTCGAGCGTGAAGCCGACGGGGACTTCGAAATGCGGGAAGGGATTGCGGATTTTCTCCAGCTTCAGGTTGCAGCGCTCGGCGATGTCGAGCGTGCGCTGCAGCACCTCGGGTGTGTCGCCGAACATTTGTAGCATTTCGTCGTAGTTCTTGACGTAGAAATGCCGCGTTTGGAATTTCATCCGGTTGGTGTCCTGGATGTACTTTCCGGTCTGGATGCAGACCATCACATCCTGGGCGTGCCAGTCGTCCTCGCAGAGATAGTGGCTGTCGTTGGTGGCCACCAGCGGCAAGGCAAGCTCGCGGCCCAGCTTGTGCAGCGACGGATTAATCGCCTGCTCCTGCTCCAGCCCCTGATTCTGAATTTCCAGGTAGAAATTCTGCTTGCCGAAGATGTCCGCGAACTGCCCGGCGGCTGCCTTCGCCGCGTCGTACTTTCCTTCAATGAGCCGCTCGGCGACTTCGCCCTTCAGGCAACCGGAAAGGCTAATCAGGCCGCGCGCGTGCTCGGCGAGAAAGCGCTTGGAGATCCGCGGCTTGTAGTAGAAGCCGTGCAGGGAGGCCTCGCTGGTGATCTTCACCAGGTTGCGATAGCCCTCTTCGTTCTCGGCGAGCACGAGCAGATGGTTGTAGCTGTCCCCATCGGGCGGAGTGTGATCGGTGCGGTGGTCGTCCTTCTTGCACACGTACAACTCGCAACCGATGATGGGCTTGACTCCGGCGCTTTTGGCGGCATGGAAGAAACTGAAGGCGCCGAAGATATTGCCATGGTCGGTCATGGCGACGGCGGGCATGCCCAGTTCCTTGACCCGCTTGACCAGCTTGTCAATGTCGCAGGCGCCGTCGAGCAAAGAGTAATCGGTATGAAGGTGCAGGTGGACGAATTCGGGCATCGGGTTACCTTCAATTCTATGGGTCAGAACCGAGGTTGGGAAGAACTACGGGGTGTGGAAAACGATGAACTCTGTTGATATCCTGCCCTCCAGGGGCAGACTGTGATAAACGGCTGCTCTGCGCCGAGTAGACGGAACAGAGTAGGGCGGACGGCACTAAGGCCCGCATTCCGCATCCAAGGAAGCAATTCCCCAAGGAGAGGCAACAACCATGAAGAATTTAGCCGTGCTTCTGCTCTCGTTTGCGATCAGCGGGTTTGGATTTGCCCAGGCGGGCACCAACGCGCAGTCGAGCACTGCAACAACCACCAAGACCCAGACCACAACCAACCCGAGCGGAACGAGTACCACGACCACGACCAAGAAGCATCATCGCAGGCACAAGAGGCACAAGAAACACAGGACCACAACGACAACGAAGACGAAGACCCCGAATTCGACGACTACCACGACGACGCAAACGCCGCCGAAATAGTCTGTTAGTTTTGGGCGTTAAACGTCGTCTTCCCCTGCCCGCACGTCCTGAAAGCCTGATCCAAAGGCGGGACGCGTTCGGGCTGTGCGGACAAACTCGTCTACGTTGGTCTAGAAATTCACCTTCATCTGTCCGAAAAAGTTGCGTCCCGGCTCCGGAACCTTGATTCCTGAGGCAAAGGGATCGCGGTAGTACGAGAGGTGCTCGTAATAATAGTGGTTGAGTAAATTATCGACCGCGAAGCTGAAGGACAGCTTGCGATAGCTCATGCCGAGCTTCACATCCATCAATCCATACCCGGCGGTCTGCGTTTCCTTCAAGTCTCTATCCACGAGATTTTGCCGTGCCACGCCGGTTCCACTCACCTCAGCGAAAGCGAATCTGCGTGTGTAGCGCAACGCCGACCATGCGCGCAGCGCCGGCATCTCCGGCAAGTTGCTGTCCAGCACGCCCGCCTGTGGCTTGCGGTCATTAACGCCCTTCGCGTACGAGCCGCCCCCAGTCAGTGAAAACCCCGCGGGCAGGCGGAACGCATAACTGAGCTCCCCGCCGTAGATGCGGGCGTCCACATTGGTGTAGGAACGTGCCGTTGCCGGACCCATGGCCATGGTTAGCCGTGGCTGATTGTTTACCAGGATGTAGTCGTTGACGCTGGAGTAGAACAGGGTCGGCTTGATGTAGGAGGAACCGCGGCGGAAGATGGCGCCCAAGGTGGTTTCGGTATTGCGCACGATCGGCAGGTTGGGATCGCCCACGTTCACCGCAGTCATGGAAGTACGACGAATATAGCGTTCCTCCGCATCCGGGATCCGCCCGGTTGTGCCCACTCCGGCGAACAGTTCCACCGAGTGCGGCAGGCTGAGGGAAAGGCGCGCGTTACCGGAGCCGTAGTTGTCGGTAGCGCTGGTGCTACGGGTGTTCTGGTAATTGAAGTACGCATCCGTATTCAGGCCCGGGACGCCGGTGGACATGGTGGCATGGTCAAAGCGAACGCCGCCGGTGAGCTTCAGCCGCTCGGTAATCGCGTGATGAAAGTCGGCAAATACGCCGAGAGCATTGGTGTCGACATTGGGAACACTAGGGTTCGCTGACAGCATCATGCCCATTCGCATATAGCCCATCATGTTCCAGTTTCGGTGGTAGCTCTCGAAGCCGAAGGTCAGGTCGCGTCCTGCATCGGCCTCGATGTGGCCGCCGATTGCCCGCGAGCGCGCGTTGGCCGACATCATCCACGAGCCCATCATGGCGCTCTTGCGGTAGCTGTCACTCATGAAGTGAACGACCTGCGTGATATACGATTGCGCGCGGATAGCACGTACGACGCCGGTCAAGTTGGTGATCTCATACTTGACCGAGGCACGGTCGGCGTTGTCGTAGTCGGAGTCCATGCTTGAGTACGGATACAGGATCAACCCGCTTTGCTGCCGTGTGTAACCCAACGATAATTTCTGGTTCTCAGTCGGCTTGAATTCGGTCGCGAGCCAGCCCGTGTTGATGCTGAAAGCATGCTCGGAGCGCGCAGCGGAATTGAAGTTCGCGTAGTCGAGGAAGGACCTCCCGGAACCGTCCTTGTAGGGGTCGGATACGCGGTAGGAATACCCGGCCAGCGCGCGGAACGCGTTGTTTCCGAATGAAGTGGTGAGGCTCGGGTTGTAATACCCGAATGAGCCGAAAGTCATGCTGGGGGTAAGCCGCCAGCCGAGCGGCGGGGTCTTGGTCACGACCTCAACCGTGGCGCCCAGGCTGCCTTCGCGAGAGACGTCGAAGGCGCCCTTGATGACATCCACGCGCTCCACTTCGGCGAAATCCACGTGCTGAGCTGCCGGGTCCATATGTCCAGGACATGCCCCGTAGATGCGTGCCCCATCAATCAGCACATTCACGTTGTTCTGCTGAAAGCCACGCACCACCACGTCATTGGCAATGCCAGCCTTGCGGATCTTATAGACGCCGTCCACTGCGGTGAGTGCTTCGCCAACATCCTTCGCCGGGCTTTCACGAACCTCGCTCATGTCAAGTTGGTCTCGCATGGGCTGGCTCCTGGCGTCCACATTGATGCGTTCCACGATGGCGGCAATCTCCAGGCGAACAGAGACCACAAGATGCGCGGCCGACGCGAAATCGAGCGCTCGATCAGCGGCGGCGAAGCCCTCCGCCGACACGCTGAGCCGCAAATTGGCAGCAGGAAGCCGGTCGTGGTCAAGGTGAACTGAATAATTGCCCTTGGCGTCGGTCCCGGCGGTTGCGATCAGGTGATCGCCCGCCCAAAGCTGCACGACCGCGCCCGCGATCACGGCTCCAGAGGGATCACTGATGACTCCATGAACTACTTCAGCCCGCGCCTGGTAGCTCAGGGCCAGCAGGCAGATAAATATCGCCACGACAGACAGCGTCTTGCATTTCACAATCGCCTCCTTAATAAGGACGAACCGCAGTCAATTAGGACAGGAGCAGAGAAACCAATCCCCCGCCAGAAACGGGACTGGATTAAGCGAGGAAGAGAGGCGGACCGCGCTTGTGATGACTGCGCGCTTCTGAGATGCGCGCTTGCAGGACCGTCTGAAGAATGGCGGCCGGGCACGAGATCGGCTGGGCACAGTACGCAGAACGTGCCGGGACACCCAAGGCATGCGGCGCCGCAGGCCTGAACAGAATCGACCGATAAGGACACAGATCGGCTGCGCCTCGGACGGTAGTCTGGTCCTGGCTCGGCGACCGGACGGCCGCCATCATGGCGCAATGGTGCTTCCCGTCGCGGCGACAGCAAGCGGGCAGAGAGGACTCAAGGCTGGGCTGAAAAAATGGCAGACAGACCGACAGCAAGACGAACAGGAGCATCGCCAGTGCCGTCGCTCGCACCATAATGAAAGAGCATATGGGGGAAGACCCACCGGACCCATGAATGCTATGTCAAGAATCTATCGCTGCAAATGATATGGGTCACACTACCCCGTGACAAAGCAAGATCGACTGCGTGCAGTCGGCGGCAAAGCAGACTACTCCCTTCGCTGCGTTCAGGGTCGGAATGACAAACTCCGAGAGCAGAGGCAGGTAAAACTGAACCACTGACCTACTTCTTCCTGCCTTTTTTGCCCTTCTTCGGCGGGGGCCCCTTTTTCGCCGGGGCTTTTTTCGGCTGCGGATTGGGCGTGGGCGCCGGTTTGGAAAGCTTGGCAGCGGGTTTCTCGGCTTTCACCGCAACGGCAGGCGCGGGCTCGACGGCAGCCTTGCCTTTGAGCTTGTCTTTGTCCTTGCCCTTCTTGCCCGCAGCAACCGCCGCAGCAGGTACTGGAGTTGTGGCGGCTTCGGCTTTTGCTCCTCGACCCTTCTTGGGAGGCGGCGGAGGCGGCGGAGGAGGCGGGGCGTAAGGCTTCATGAACTTCAGGATCTCGGTGCGCGAGCGCAGCTTGCCGTCGAGCAGCAGGAGGAACGCCTCCTGCTCGATCTTGGGGTAGTCCGGCAACTGCGGCGTGATGCGCAGTTCCGTCATCTCCGGCAGCGGAAGCTTCTGCCGCACCTGCCGCCATTTGCCGAAGAAATTCTTGAGCTTCTGGGCGACCGCCTGCTGGCGCGTCGTGGCATCGAGGAAGATGATCGTCTCCGGCTTGGCCTCCGAAAGCAACTGCCAGGTGCGCGAGGGCGTGGCCGCTTCCTTGCTGGTCAGCCGCTTTGCCAGCTTGGCGGCATCGTCTTCCAGGTTGCGCCATGATTCCACGAACTGCCGCCGCGCGATCAGCTTCTGCATGTCGCGGATATCGGAGTCGCTCAGGCGGCGGGCGAGGAAGTACATCACCGCCGACGCGATATCCACGCTGTAGCCGAACTCCTGCATCTGCTGCCGTGCCTTGAGCAACTGCGACAGCCCTGCCGTATCCACCTTGGCCACCGACCAGCGCGGGTTCAGGACCTTCAGCCAGCCCTCTTTTTCCATCGCACGCATGATGTGCAGCGGGTCATCTTCGTAGGCCAGCGCCTCGATTTCCTGCCCGATGGCGCGGTCGGTGATGTTCTCGATGTAGTTGCCCTCTTTGGCCGCGTCGTAGCGCGCCTGGGTGCGTTCGTCCAGCGGCCAGTGAAAGCGCGCGGCGAAGCGAGTAGCGCGGATCAGCCGCGAGGGCTCTTCCAAAAAGGAATAGTTGTGCAGGATGCGGATGACCTTGGCCTCGATGTCGGCCACGCCGTTGAAGGGGTCGAGCAGGAGCCCGCGCGATCCCGGGTTCATCGACAGCGCCATGGAGCTGATGGTGAAGTCGCGGCGCCGCAGGTCTTCGGTGATGGTGGCCGGTGTGATCCGCGGCGGCTTGCCCGGTTTCTCGTAGGCCGCTGAATATGCCATCCCGATTTCCGCCCGCACGTTGCCGGAGAACAGCACGTAGAGCGACTTGGTGTCGTCGTCAGCCCCTTCAATGACGGCGCCCGCCCGCTCCAGCTCCTTTTGTAATTTGAGGGCGTTGCCCTGGACGGTGATGTCGAGATCGCGGATGAGAAATCCAGAGATGATGTCGCGGATGGTCCCGCCGCTCAGGTAGATGTTCATTTCCTGATTGCGAGCTACATCCTGAGCCAGGCTCACGGCGCGTTGCTGCTCCGGCGTGAGCCGGGTTTCCATGGTGTAAATGTAGTCGGCCATCGTGCTCTTGAAGCCGGCGCCGCGCAACGCCCTCAACACACGCGTCCGGCTGCGTCACAAAACAGGGGTGACGACTGCCGTGGTCCACGGCCCCTTCCGGGACCGCATTTTGGCTGTAAGTGACTAGTTGCGAGGCACTTACGTGCGCAGCTACACGGCCGCGAACGTTTGACCATAACACAAACGTTGACCTTTTGGCTACTTTGCCGCGTTCGGCCAGCTTTCGGCACACAAAAAATGCGAGAATTGCTTTTCGGCTGCGCGGCGGAAGCCCGCCGCAGCCCACATCGCATGCCTTCGACGCACAAAAAAGTCGTGGTCCGCAAACTCAATCGCGACACCCTCAATGGCTATGTGTCCACCGAGTTCATCGTCGAGGGCAAAGTCGAGATCCTGAATACCTCCGGCAACGTGGTGCACATTGACCTTGAGGACATCAAGGGCATCTACTTCGTGCGCGAGTTCGGCGAGCCCGACTCGCTGCGCAAGACTTTCACGACGCGGCCTCGGACCGAAGGCTTGTGGGTACGGCTGCGCTTCCGCGACAACGAGGTGATGGAAGGCATGATGCCCAACGACTTGACGCTGGTCGGCCCTGACGGATACCTGATCAACCCGCCTGACACGCGCTCCAACACGCAACGCATCTTCGTTCCCCGCAGCGCCCTGGCGCAATTAACGGTGCTGGCAGTGATCGGGGCAACCGCTGGACGCCGGCGCCGCCCGGCCGCCGCTGCGGACACCCGCCAAGTGCCCATGTTCTCGGAATAGCGGCCAATGTGTACCGCCGCGCCGCGACCAGTTACACTAGCCTCCACTGTCTATGAAACTCTCCAAGATCGCTGCCAGTGTAGGCGCTCGTCTCGACGGTGACGACGTGGAAATCACCGGCGTCGCAGGCATCGAAAAAGCCGGTGCGGGACAACTGACCTTCGTCGCTAACCCGAAATATGCTGCCGCCGCGCGCACGACCGGCGCCTCGGCGGTGATCGTCAGCGACGACTTCCCTGCCCTCAGTGCCGCCACGCTGCGCTGCCCCAATCCCTACCTGGCGTTTGCGCAGGCGCTCGAGCTTTTCTATCACCCGCCGCGTTACCCGGCGGGCATTCACTCCACGGCCGTGGTGCATCCGTCAGCCAAGATCGGCAAGCAGGCCTCCATCGGCCCGTACGCCGTGATCGGCGAAGATGTTGAAATCGGCGAACACTGCGTGCTGCTGCCGCACGTTGTCATCTATCGCGGGGCGAGAATCGGTAAGCGTTTCTTCGCGCACGCCCACGCCGTGGTCCGCGAATTCTGCCAACTCGGCGACAACGTGATTCTGCAGAATGGCGCCGTGGTCGGCGCCGACGGCTTCGGATTCGCGAAAAACGGCGGGCACTGGCACAAGATTGTGCAGTCCGGCGCAGCGGTTCTCGAAGACGACGTCGAGGTTCAGGCCAATGCTTGCGTCGACCGCGCCAGCGTGGGAGAAACCCGGGTCCGGCGCGGCGCCAAGATCGACAACCTGGTGCAGGTTGGACACGGTTCCGAGGTCGGCGAGGACAGCCTGCTGTGCGCGCAGGCTGGGCTGGCGGGCTCCACGGTGGTCGGCAAGAACGTCATTCTCGCCGGGCAGGTGGGAGTCGCCGGACACTGCAAGCTGGGCGATGGCGTTGTCGCTACCGCGCAGAGCGGAATCCCCAACGACGTGGAACCGGGAAAGATGGTCAGCGGCTATCCCGCGATCGATAACCAGCAGTGGCTGCGCTGCGTTGCCGTGTTCAACAAGCTGCCGGAACTCTCGAAGGCGATCCGTGCCGCGGCCCGCCCTTCTGCTGCCGCCGCCAAGACCAAGGAAGAGAAGTAGGCGTCCCCTTCAACGGACCAAGGTGCCGGAAGGCTGGAGCTTGGAGCCGGTTCTTGGCATCACGTATGATTGACCGCCTGATCCATGCCTGACCAGCCGAGCGCGCCGACCGGCAAGACCACGGGCAAACCGATTCGCATCCTCCTGCTCGATGACCTGGAGGACAATCTGATTCTCCGCTCCACCATCCTGCGTCAAAAGGGGTACGAGGTAGTGACCTCTGCTTCCATTGAAGAAGCGGAACAGAAACTGGGCGACATTGACATCGCCGTGCTGGATTACCACCTGGGCGCGGGAAAATTCGGCACCGACGTGGCCGAGGTGCTGCGGCAGAAGCGTCCGCAGGTGCCCATCATCATTCTCTCCGCCACCCTGGAACGCAAGTTCGGCGGCATTGCCGACATTCACCTGCTCAAGGGCCACAGTTCGGTGGACGACCTACTGGGCGCATTGCGTACCTTCGAAGCCAAACGCCGGGGAAAACCCGTCGTCGTGGATGCGCGCGATTTCTATTACCGGCGCATCTCGGAGGCGATCGGCGATGACGTGGTGATGGAAATCCTGGACCGCGAGGGCAACTGGCTGTACGTGAATGAATACTTCGCCAAGCTGTTCGAGAAGAAGCCGCAGCATTTTATTGGCAAGAACAAGTTCGAGGAGTTTCCGGATGCCGAGGAGTGGCGCGAGATCATCCAGACCGTGGCCGATACCCGAGAAACCTACATTGACCGCGGTTTTCGCGGCCTTCCCAACTTGCCGCGCAAGTCGCAACGCTGGACCTGGAATGTGCTCGTCTTCCCCATCAAGCTGCACAACGATCGCGATGGGGTCGTGCTGAGCGCGCGATTGATCGAAAAAAAGGGAATGTGAAGCGCGATCAGGTCTTTTCCCGGCAAATCAGAAAATCGCAAATCACAAATGGATGACTTGGTGATCGGGACAGCCCGAGCGGGCCCCCGCGTACAAGGTGTGCAGCAGTTCGCGGCCGTGACGCGCCAGGAAGGAGACCCCGGCGATCTCGCGCTCCTGCAGATTCTTGTTGGGGAACAGCACCGTGCTCAGCCAGTCGGCGTGGCGGCTGACTTCCTGGTTGCGGCGGAGTTCCGATTTGCCGGCCCGGGCGCGCAGGCGGCGCAATTGGTACAGCATCTTCGATCCGGCACGGCCGGCGGCCTCCACCAGCGTGGGATCGAGTTTCTCCAGCGAGCGGCGGATCCTGTCCAGCGACTCCACAACCCCTTTTTCCGCTTCCGCGAATTCGCCCTCGAGTTCCCCCGGAACGCTGCGCAGCGCCAGCAATTCGCGAACCACTTCCGGACCATGGAACAGATCGGCGAGGCTGACTTGGTACTTGCTCATCGGCCGCTGCGCCCGCGCGTCGGCCAGCGTGGCGCTGAAGCGCGGCAAGACCGGGGTCACGCGCCCCAGCAGTTCTTCATAAACCACGGCCACCTGCGCAAAGTACGCCACTTCGGCCGGACCTCCGGTGTAGGCGATGGTCGGCAGAAGGTAATCCTCCACCACCGGCCGCAGCAGCACATTGGCGCTGAAGCGGTGCGGCTCGGCCGCAATCTGCGCCAGCAATTCTTCCTGCGACACGCGATCGTGCCCGACGACGAACCCGCCATCGCGACGGTGTATGACCTCCCGCGCGCCGTTGCGTTTCTCGAACAAGAGAGTGGACGACGGCGTGACCTTCACCTGCTCGTGATAGCCGGCGGCACGCAGATCCTTGCCGCGCGCCAGCAGCGCGTTATCAATTTCCTCCGCGCCCACGACGGTGGCGCGGTAGACCGGCTGGGCGATGGCGTGCAGTTCGGGATCGGAGGCGTCCAGCAGGATCACGCCCCACTCGGCGAATAACGAGGCAAACAACTTCGCAAACGCGCTGCCCAGCGTTTCACCCGGACGGTACGCGGCTCGCAGCAATTCGGTGATTTCGGTGTCGCCGAAAATTTCCGCCGCATGCGCGACCACCGAATCGATCTCCGCCCCGAACCTCACATCGCTGATCGGCGCGTTGGCCGCGGCGTGCGATTCGGTCACCAGCTTTTTCAGCTTGCCTTCCGCGCTAAGCAGGGTGGCATGGTTGACCTCGGCCAGATCGTGGTCCTCGGTCGCCAGCCAGAAGATGGGGACGCAATCAATGCCCTGCGCCATCGCCTCCTCGGCAATCGCGACTGCCGAGAGCGCTTTCAGCAGCGAAAACAAGGGTCCGCCGAAGAGTGCTACCTGCTGTCCCGTTACCGCGGCAGCAGCGCCGGAGCGCAGCCGCGCGATGCTTGCCAGAGTCTTTGCGGACGCGCCGAGCGCGCGGTTCTGCCGGTCGAGGATTGTGGCCACCCGCTCGCGCCGATCCTGGTCGTAGTGCAGCGAGCCTACGACCTTCGGCAGCCAGTCGCGCTGGCGAGGATTGTAAGAATAAAAACGCTGGACCCGCTCGAAATCGTAGAGGAAGTCGCGGAAGAGTTGCGACGAGTGCGGAATGGCCGTGAAGGGGAGACAATCGGTCGGCACGGCAGTTGGATGAACGAGCATCGTCAGTGGATACGGCAATTTGATTGTAGCTGGATGCGCGGCAGGGATGATTCGCTCGGTTCGTACGACCAAGGGCAAAGTCATTTCCGAATGTCGATTGACGATTGCAGATTCGCGGGTGCAGTGTCTAATCGACAATCGGCTCTCGACCATGATCGCGAGTTCCGCGCCCCGAATCCGTACCGCTCTGGAAATCATCCAATACATTGACTTCCAATTGCTTACTGCCATAATTGGAAGTGGCTCTTTGACGGCAGAACCCTTGTGTAGCGCCCTGCGCCCAGGCCCCCAGGGGCCGTGAACGGCGAACGGCCGCAAGGGATCTTCCGCGTATCAGCGAGGTACCCGATCGCGCGCAAAAAACGGCGCGCGCCGGGGACCGCGCTTGAAAGGGGGGCGTCACGGCTTCGACGGAGATGCTTGCGGTAGAGAGGCATGCCGGGGTGCACACACCCGTAATCGCGTGCAAGACGAATAATTGCCAACCAACAGCTGGCATACGCTGCTTAATTAGTTAAGTAGCCGTCCTTCACGGTTTCGCCTACGGGCCGTGAAAGGGCGTCGCACAGTAGGCTGGCTTCCGCGTGCGGTCCGAGCGCGGAAGTAAGACCCAGGACTAGCGGCTCGCGTTTCTTGTCGTGTTCTGACCGCGGGCGGCGAAAGTGTCCCTTGAGTGGGACGCGTGAACGCGACTAAGTATGTAGTCTCTCTGCCAGTAACACCTTCGGACGCGGGTTCAACTCCCGCCGCCTCCACCAATCTCCTGCGCCAACCAAAATCAACTTCCTGCCGCGTGGCGAGCCGCGTCCAGGTCCGGAAGCATTTCGAAGAGCAGGTCGACCCGGCACATCTTCAGCAATGACATTACGCGTTCCGGCACGCCCGCCAGGATCAGTCTCCGACCGTTCTTCTGATGTGAAACATGCGAGTTCACCAGCACGCCAAGGCCGGCGGAGTCTACGTAGGGAACGCCGCTCAGATCCACGATCGTCGTGGTGCTCGAAACATCGCGCAATTGGCTTTGCAGGTCAAACATGGTCGCTAACACCAATGGACCCGTAAGCCGCAACACGAGTTGTCGATCACCGTTTTCGCCAATCCGGTCAATGGCAAGCGTTTGAGACATGATGGAGGGGAATTCTACCCGGCGAGGTGCCTGCGTTTGTTAACGGCAGGTTAATTTGTTACCCGCAGGTTAATTTGCCGCGATCGGTGAGGCGGTCGTCGCGTTGGAGGGTGGGACTGCCGGAGCTTGTCCAAGCACTTGCTGCAGGATGTCAGGGATCTCGAAAACCGCGCGGTTGTGATATGTGGCCACGGATTTCTTCAGGGCTTCATAGCGGCTTAACAAGTCGGCAATCCCGTCATTGATGCCGGCAAAGCTGCGCAATACCACTCCGAACTGCCGTTCTTGTACCCATTCGGCGTTGTATCGCTCCTGCGGAAGCGTCCAGGCATTGCGCACAACAATCACGGGCAGACCGCACGCCAATGCTTCGCTCACGCTGCCTGGTCCGGGTTTGCCGACGAAAAAATCAGCGAGGCGCATGAAGTAAGGAATCTCGGTTGTGAAGCCCTCGATGTAGCAGCGCTTGCGCCCCTGCAGACCAGCCATCTTGGCCTTCAGCTTGTTGTTCCGCCCGCATATGTAGATCATCTGGAGAGGATAAGGGTAGTGTTCGATCCTGGCGGCAACTTCCAGCATCGCATCCGACCCCTGACCACCGAACAGGACTATGCCGGTTGGACACTCGGGATCCAGCCCTAGCCGCTGCCGTTCTTGGCCGCGGTCGATGTCGACAACTTCATAGAATTTAGGATTGATGACCATTCCTGACGTCTGGTAGACACGCCCCTTGTCGTGCCCGAGCGCGCGCGCCTGTTGTACGGCACGGTCGCTGCCGCAGATCAGGACGTCCGATTCTCGCTCCATCCAGAAATGCGGCGGATAGTTGGCCAGATCGGTAATGATGGTGACAAACCGAGCGCCGGGTAAGGCGCGCTTCACGCTGATCGCCAGCGCTCGGTTGAAGTGCGGGATGACGGATACGATCACGTCGGCGGGATTGCCCCGCCAGAACGCAACCAGACCTTCCACTGCCCGATTATGCAGCAAGCGGATCGCTGCCTGCAGTACGCGCAGCAGTTGTGGCGTGCCCAGCGTCCATCCGCCCGCGATCATGCGATTGTAAAAATCCTCCATGCGCAATCCCGTCAACCGGCGCACGAAGTCGTGTTCCTCCAGGAGTTCCTGGAGATTGAGGGTGAATACGTCCCACGGCCTATTCTGGCGTTCGATCACCGCCAGCAACGAATTCATGGCGCTGCGGTGCCCGCCGCCGGCGTCGAAGTACACAAACGCAACGCGGGGCAATGTCACTCCGACCTCCTCGTGTTCGGCTTGAAGTTTCCCTTCTAACTTGGCCGCAACCAGGCTGAGCGGGCGCTTTCGGCGGGTCGAAAAAGTTGCCGGACCCGCTCGGCAATCTCTGGGCTCCATTTGGACATGACCGCGTGGGCACCGAGGGAGTAGAAATACTCGGCCTCAAACGGATATTGGTCCTGCGGATTGAGAACGATGCACGCTGGACGAGGGCCGCACGCCGCATGGCGCAGCACCCTCGCGGCATCCATGTCCGGCGGATGATGGCCGATGACCACCAGGTCGTAGGTCGAATTCGTGAGCAGGTCGTTCAGGTGATCGGCGCGCCAGGTCACAGTCGTGGCGAATCCTGCGCTTTCCAGCAGATGCTCCAACCGGAGGAGCAGGTCTTCGTCATGATCAACAATAAGTATGCTGCGCTGCGAATGCATGGGGCTCCAGTTGCTGGGGAAGATTGCGCCAGCGACGAGCAGGTTCTCCACGTCGCTGGTCCTCCAATCGCATGTTAAGGTGAATTGTAGGTCACGCTTGTTGCACCAATATTGATGCACTGTGAATTTTCCGTTAAATGGGTGTAGAAAGTTGGTTCCCCCCCAAGGTTCGCATTAGCTGGCCGGCACCCAAGGCGCGGGTTCAGCAGGAGTTTCATCGAGAAATTCATCTTGCAAGTCCGGCTGAAGATCCGGGGGGATGAACTCGCCCACGCGAGGACCATGCTCATCGATCGCGGCGTAGGTCAACCGCTCGTGGATCCAACACCCGGTATTGAAATACTGTGCACCGTATTCATTGGCGTAATGCGGCACGTGAGTGTGCCCGCAGAATACGACGTCGATGCCACGCGACTGAGCCATGGCCAGAGCACCGGCAGCGACCTTCGGGGTCATGCGAAGCCATCGCGAATTCAGCCGGTCCAGCAAGCGAGCGATCTTGCTGTCCCGAAAATCGACTTTTTGGATCTGCATGTAGATGAATTCCCCAGCGGCGCTTAGTAAGGCGTTGTCCACCAGGAAGCGATCGAACTGATGTCCATGGATTCCGAGGTAGCGCACACCGCGGTACTCCCATCCATACTCCTGGTACACGCGCACGCCGACCAGGTGCGACATTAATTGCGCCAACCCATGATCGTGGTTTCCTTCCACCCACACCACCTCGACCCCGCGTTTCGGGTTCGAGAGTTTGCGGATGAGTGAGAGGAATTGCCAGTGCTGCTTTTTCAGCCGGCGAAAATTCAGATCGCAGAAAATATCGCCCAGCAGGATCAGCCGGTTGAAAACCGCCGACTCGAGAAATTGCCTGGCTTCGCGCGCGCGGCTGACTTCGGAGCCCAGGTGCAGATCGGACACGATGATGGTATCGGCGATGACGGTGTCCATGCACCTATTAGAGTGCACTTCGGTTTAACGCTTGATGAATGCGCGATGAATTGTCTGCAACAGTGCAGGCCGGAACCTCCATCGTCACCCCCGGGACTGCAATGAGAGCGGCATCTGCTCCCGAAGTTTTGCGGGTGCCATTTAGGAAAAAGGCGACTCGGCTTTTTCCCGGCTTTTTAACATGGCAGTAACAATTGCGGACTAAGCTGCGGATGGAGGCGGCCATGGCGCACGGTGTGGGATCTTAGGTGCGCAGCCAACCGCGTGAGCCCTAACTTTTTTAGCCAAATCGCTCCGTCCTTGTTGCCTGCTGCTTGGCAGCAATGATTGGTGAGCTGGATTTGGGCGATAATTCTGTGAATCATGTGTCCGTGGTGGGAGGATTCGGTGACCGCTAATACTCAAGAACGGATTTGGTTTCATCCGCCGAAGTTCTGGGCAGCCACGAAGAACATGCGTAAGGAAGAGACCGAGGAACTCATTACCAAGGTATTGCGTATGGCGGAAAACGCGGAAATTGATCGCCTGCGGCAGTATCCATTTATATCCGTGGGGCCTTATAAGAAAAGCCACGTGGTCTGACCCCACCACCCGAAAAGCTCCGCCACTTTCACACGGAGGAGGTGCTCGTGTTGGCGGCGGAGGGTAGTGTCGGCACGGCCGTTTACAAACAATTTACCGTCCCTTAAAGATCCATTCACATTCCACGCCTACGATCAGCTTGAGCATGAGTGTCACGCCAGAGCGCGACAGCAAGCAAACGATCTTCGTGGTCGAGGATGATCCCGACGTAAGCCTGCTCATCCGGACCAACCTGCAGAATGCCGGCTTCAAGACCGAGCCGTTCTCCAACGTGATGTCGGCGCTGGCGCGGGCGAAGGTCGAGCCTCCGTCTCTTTTTCTGCTCGACATCATGATGCCGGGCGAAGACGGTCTCGACTTCTGCGTGCGGCTTCGAGCCATGCCGCAATTTGCCACTACCCCAATTATTTTCTTGACCGCCAAGACCAGCGAGGATGACAGGATTCTCGGCTTTGAATGTGGAGGCGACGATTACATTACGAAGCCATTCAGCCCGCGCGAGCTGGTTGCGCGGGTAAAAGCCGCGTTTCGGGAACAGCAACGGGAAGCCGAGGTAATCAAGATCGGCGAACTGGAAATCGACCGGGCAGCGATGTGCCTACGGGTACGGGGCGCCATCAAGCCGACGACCACGGTCGAGTTCCGCATTCTGGAGGCGTTGGCACTTTCGCCGGGACGCGTTTTCAGCCGGGACAGAATCCTTCGCATCGTGGGTAGTGATGCATCCGAGGTCGACATCCGGACGGTGGACGTGTTCATCAGCCGCATTCGAGCCAAGATCGAAGACGATTCACGCAATCCGGCATATCTGCGCACCGTGCGCGGCGCGGGATATCGCTTGGTCGCGCCCGCCAACCTGACGTTGCAGAACTCGGCGTGAACTACGCCGGGGTGGCCCGATTTGGCATAGTTCTTGCACAACACACGCGCGCCATTCACATTTCTGTAACACAGTTTGAGTAAAATCGTTGTGTTCAAATGGTTCGCGTCAATCTAGAGAATCCGCGGCTGTTCATCAACCGCGCCGCATCGTGGCTTGCGTTTAACCGCCGCGTTTTGCAGGAAGCTGAAGACGAGCGGAATCCGTTACTGGAGCGTCTCAAATTCCTCGCCATCACTGCCAGCAATCTGGACGAATTCTATGAAGTCCGCGTCTCCAGTCTCCTCCAGCGGATTGAGGAAGGCACGATTGAAGCGGGACCTGACGGACTCAGCGCCACCGAGGAATGCGAGCTTGTCGCCTCCGACACGCACAACATGGTCGAGGCTCAATATCGCTGCTGGAACCAGCAGTTGCGGCCGGCGCTGGCGCAGCACGGGGTGCGCGTGCTCGCGTTGGGCGAACTGGACGAGCAGGCGCGGGCATTTGTTACCGAGTACTGCGACCGCGAGTTGGACCCTTTACTCACGCCGGTAACCGTGGATCCGGCTCACCCGTTCCCGCGCGTGATCAACAAGGCTCTCTGTCTCGGACTGCTGTTGAAGCGGCGCCGCCGTGCCACCACCTACATGGGCGTCATCACCGTTCCTCGCGCCTTGCCGCGGCTGGTGCGATTGCCGAAAAGAAATGGCGAGGACGAGTATGTTTTCCTGGCCGACCTGGTGGCGCTGCATGCGGCCAGTGTGTACCGCGGATACGAGATCGTATCGGAAGCCGCCTTCCGCATTACCCGCAACAGCAATCTTTACCTGCACGAAGAGGAGTCGCGCAGTCTTTTGGAGTCTGTCCGGACGGAACTGCACAACCGCCGGAAGGGCGCCGCGGTTCGACTTGAGATCGAAGCCGATGCCAGCGTGGAGATTGTGGAACGGCTGCAGAGGACTTTTGAGCTGCAGGATTGGCAGGTATTTCGCACCAACGGTCCCGTAAATGTCTCGCGGCTGATGCACATTTACATCGCAACCAGCCGGCCGGTCCTGAAGTATCCGGCATTCGTTCCTCGCGAACTTCACCTCGGCCCGCGATCTCGAAATCTGTTCGACGAAATTCGCCAGCGCGACATCCTGCTCCATCATCCCTATGATGCGTTCGATACGGTAGTCTCGTTCATCGAGTCTGCCGTTACAGATCCAAACGTGCTTTCCATCAAGCAAACACTTTACCGGACCGACGAAAAGTCCCCGATCGTCCAGGCGCTGGTCGAAGCTGCCACTACGAAGGAAGTAACCGCCGTCATCGAACTCAAGGCCCGTTTCGATGAAGCCCCAAATATCCGCTGGGCCAGGTACCTGGAGGATGCCGGGGTGCAGGTCTTTCACGGCGTTGTCGGCCTCAAGACGCACGGCAAACTCGCGCTGCTGGTCCGCAAGGACCCCGATGGAATAATGCGCCGGTACGCACATCTCGGCACCGGCAATTACAACGCGTTCACCGCCCGCCTCTACACCGATTTAAGCTTGCTGACAGCGAATGAAGAGATGACGGCGGCGGTCCATAACGTCTTCAATTTCCTAACCGCCTACGCGGAGCATCCGACCTACGCGCCGCTGCTGGTTTCGCCGCTGAACCTGGCCGAGAAGACGCTGGCGCTGATCGCGCGGGAAGCCGATCACACGCGAGCGGGACGGCCGGCGCGAATCATTGCAAAAATCAATTCCTTGCTGGACAAGAGCGTCATCCAGGAGCTGTATCGCGCCTCTCAGGCCGGCGTTGAAATCGATCTGGTGGTGCGTGGCATCTGCGCCCTCCGGCCTGGAGTTCGAGGCGTGAGCGACAACATTCGCGTGCGCAGCATCGTTGGACGGTTTCTGGAGCACAGCCGCATCTTCTATTTTGCCAACGGCGGCGACGAGGAAATCTATCTCGGAAGCGCCGACTGGATGGCGCGCAACTTGTATCAGCGCGTGGAGGTTTTGTTTCCCATTCTCGATCCGGCGCTACGCCACCGCGTTCGCTACGAGATGCTGGAAGCGTTCCTGCGGGACACGTCCAAAGCGCGGCTTCTGCGGCCAGACGGGACCTATGTGCGCGCGGATGCCGGCCGCCGCAAGACAACAATTCCCTTCTCCGCCCAGGACTTTTTTATTGACCTGGCCGCGGGCAAACAAAACCCGGAGTCAATTCCACAACCATCGGCGCGCCGGCGTCAGCGCGCCCTTGCCTCGAAAGCGAAGTAGCACGACATGACTATTTATTTCTTGCGACATGCCAGCGCCGGCCAGAGTAAGAAGGATTCCGCCGCGGACGAGAAACGCCCGTTGGATAAGGAAGGCATTGACCAGTGTCGCTACACGGGAAGGACGCTGGCTGCCATTAACGTCCAAGTCGACGCTGTGATCTCCAGCCCGTTGAAACGGGCCTCGCAGACCGCTTCTCTGGTTGCCAATGAGATCGGCTATGAGGGCAAGCTGCAGTTGCACCCCGCCCTCCGCCCGGAAGCTGGTTATGAGGCTTTTCGTGAGCTTCTGGATGAAAACTCAAAACGCGACGCCATCTTGATGGTCGGGCACAATCCCAATTTCAGCCGTTTCCTGAGCCTCCTCATTTCCGGCGGGAGCACCGACACATGCGTCGATTTGAAAAAGGGAGCGGTCGCAAAAGTAGACGTGAGCGGCAGTAGACCGGGAGTTCTGGGCTGGTGCCTGGTGCCGAAGATCGTGCGGGCGATCTATGAGACCACGGCCACCAGTTCCCGGCCAAAGACGTCGCGGAAATAATCCCGTTCTTTGTCGAGGGCCCACAGCTCCAGGTCCGCCCCGCCGCGCCCAGTCCTGAGCCGCAACCTCACCCGTCCAGGCTCCACTCCGACTTTGACATCCTTCACTGCGCCGCGCCGCCCCTGATCCAGCGCCCGGGCGAGACGCAGCAGCAGCACTGCTTTCTGCACCATGTTTCGTTCGGGAGCGGACAACGGGCGCATCGGACGGCTGTCCACGGTTGGGCGCGACCTGCCAACGTAACGCGCTATCGCGGCGATCAATTCCCGCTGGTGCAGCGTGTAGCCGAACAGCTCGTAATGCGAGATGATGTAGTAAGTATGCCGTCGCCGTCCCGCCCGATTGACATAGGAACCGACTTCCTGCAGCATGGCGGCAGCCGCAAGCCAGTCCGCGTACTCGGGCGGCAGTCCGTGCACGCTCTTGAGGCCGTTGAACAGGGCCGCTGCCAGGTCGCGTACCCGTTCGGAGAATTTCAAATCCACGCTGAAATGTTTTCCCGCGTCGACCAGCGCGTTCTGCCGTTGCGACTCGATCTGGTGGCGAAAGCGGGTCTCCCGGTCGTAGTCAGCGACCATCTGCGCCAGCAGCCCGTCACGCAGCCCGAGGGGCGAATAGCGAAAGCTTGGCAACCGCAGACGAGCCAGGAGCTCGGCGAAAACGTTTGCGCCGGCGATGATAATCTCGGCGCGACGCGGCCCGATGCCGGGTAATGCGAGCCTTTCCGGGAGAGTCTCGCGGCCTAACTCGCGCGCGAGGTCCTGAACCGCGGGGCGAGGTACCGTGTTGGGGTTGTTACTGGCCCGCGACCTCCACAGCCCAGCCAGGGCCGCAGCCGTGCCCGAAGTGGCGATCGTAATCTGAACGTGGTCCGCGGCAATCCTTTTCTCGACCCGGCCGACCTCCTCGGCAATAAATTCCCGCAGCCGTTCGAGCTCCTTTTTCTTGGGTGGGTCATGGTGAAGGAATTCCTGCGTAAGCCGTACTGCACCCAAAGGCAAGCTGGACATCTGCTTGATTTGACCCTCGTGGGAAACCGTCAGCTCGCAACTCCCGCCTCCCAAGTCGATGAGCAGGACCCGGTGCGGCGCCACGCGCGTGCCCGACATAATGGCGAGGTGAATCAACCGGCCCTCTTCCAGGCCGGAAATCACCTCGACCGCCCATCCGGTCGTGGACCGGACCCAATCGACAAATGCGTGCGCATTGCGCGCGTCCCGCAGCGCGCTGGTTGCCACGACGCGCGCAAAATCAGCACCCTGGGTTTGTGCCGCACGGTGGAATCGGCGCAAAACTTGCATGGTTTGCTCCATTGCTTGCGGATCGAGCGCGCCCGTGCGAAAAACGGATTCCCCTAAGCGCGTGACTTCGCGGTCTTCGTGGATGACCTCCAATCGGCGGCGCACCAGTCGGGCGATTTTCAGCCGCACCGAGTTGGCGCCGATATCAACGGCGGCGAATGTGGGGGTGTGTGTTCGCCTTGGTTTGGACAATACAGCCACGCGATCACCGCTTACGCAGCGCCGGCCGCTGAACTCTTGGGTAGAGCGTATGTGGCCGATTCAGAACGGGCCGAAAGCGGGGCTTTCCTGGAAGCACGCGTGCTGGCCGCCAAATCGAGGAGCTTCTGTTTCGCTTCGTGCGTCGTCCGCAGCGCGCCGATAAACTTGGACCGGCGTTGCGTGCGCAGCGCCGATAACAACGGTGAGGCCGAGCCCTCAAGGATCTGTTCCGCCATTTCCGCAAGCGCCACCCAATCGTGCCACTGCCCGATACTATCTTGAATGCGCTTGAGTTCCGTGATCACCGCCTGCGACCGCGCAGTGTCTGGGTCCAGCTCAGCGAGGTACCGAACGCGTTTGCAGCGGAGTCGAAACTCGTGCAGGTTCGCCTCGTCCAGGTGCGGATAGCGTTCCGCGAGCCCCTCCAACCTGCGCAGAGCGATCTGCGTGAAGTCCTTCTTGGGGCTGCTGGACCGCTTGCCTGAAACCACCGTCATGCCTCGCTTCAGGCGGCGGGTGAGCCCTTTCGACAACTCGTCTTCAACGGTCGCCACCAACTTGCGCTCGCGCTTGGCGTGCAAGTTTTTCACATGGCGCATGAGGGTAGCGATGTCGCGACGACTGCCATCCAGAGTGACGCTGCGCAAGGCATCCAGTTGAACATCGATGTCCCGTACTTTGCCGGCGCGCCGCCGCAATCGCGCGAGTTGCTTGAGCAGTTTCTTCGTCCCGCGAAGATCATCCGCTTTCCGTGCCGCGATCAGCGTTTCGATGCGACGAATCGTAGTGCGAAGTTGATGCACCGTCTCTGGGGTCGACTTCGCTGAGCTTCGCTTTGTTGTGGCCGCGAGCTTCTGAAACAGCTTCCTGGTGCGCTGATCGTCGTACATGGTGGACTTGAGTGCCACGGGGCATATTACGATACCGGACACACATGACGATTGCAACCATTACGGCGCGATTCGAATTCCCGGCTCTGTCGGCGGCGGCTTCCATCACGCCGCTGCAATGGCCGCTTCCTCAGCGCTGCGCAAAAGGATGACCGTGGCATCGTCTTTCAGCCCGCATTTGCCGCTAAACTGCTGAATCGCTGCCATCAGCTGCGACACGCTGCAATCATGAGCCGCCATGAAATCGTGGAGGCGAGCGCTGCCGAATTCCTGGTCCTCGCAATCGAGCGCTTCAGAAATCCCGTCGGTGTAGAACAGCAGGCGGAAACCACGGCAGAGTTTCACGGTGTGCTCAGTGAACTCACTGGGAAGCAAGCCCAGCGGCATGCCGGCGTCGGTGTGGAGCGGGCGCACACCGGTTCCATGGCAGAGCAAGGGCCACGGGTGACCCGCGCTAGCGAAGGTGAGAGTGCGGCGCGCTGGATCCAGCACAGCGTAGATCATGGTGACGTAGCGGCCGGTGGGTACGTCGTCGAGCAGTATCTGGTTGACCCGCGCCAGCACCTCGCCCGGGCCGCTCGCCAGAGGCGCCAGCGAACGCACAATGCCGCGGACGGCGGACATGAGCAACGCCGCAGGCATGCCCTTGCCGGAGACATCGGCGAGGACAATCGCGACCCGCCCTTCCGCCAGCGGAATGTAGTCATACCAATCGCCACCGACGGCGCCTGCGGGTACCCAATCAGCCTCCAGACGAAAGCCGGGGAGCGATGGCGCGCTGTGCGGAAGCAGGTTCTGCTGAATGCGACGGGCCTCATCCTGCTCGTCACGCAAGCTCTGGGTCTGACGGCGCTCTTGCTGGATGCGCTGTGCGTTGTCGACTGCCACGGCGATGTGGCCGGCCAGGGCCTTCAGGATTTCGATTTGCGCCCGGGGAAACGCGTCTATCTCGTGGTGTGACGCGCCGAAAACCCCGATCACTCGCTCGCCCACCTTCAAGGGAATGATGACCTCGGAACGAGTATGAGGTTCGCATGCTCGGTAATGAAGCTCCTGCGAGACATCGGGAGCGTAGTGAGCCCTGCCGGTGGCTACCACCTGGGCAGACAAACCCTCGGTGACTGGCCAGCGTTCGCCCTTCCTGGCCTGGGTGCAGCCATGCACCGCAGCGAGATGGAACTTGTCACCGTCCACCAGCAAAATGCTGGACTCGATGCAGCCAAAATCTATCGCAGTGCGGTGCACGATGGTGTCAAGGAGATCGTCGAGTTCGAGGATGGAGCCGATCTGTTGTGCCGCCTTCTGCAGAGATACCAACACATCCACGCGGCGCTGCTGGAAGATTGCGGGGGGTGGGGCAAAGGGAAAATGACTGGAAGTGCTTGCCACGGGTAAGCCTCCATCACACCCTTTATTAGATTCCGAGCCCGTTCTCCGGATGCGAAAAGCACGAGGTGCGAGAAACCGTTTGCAGCGGGTGCAGCCTGTGCTCCGAGTGGTGATTACGCTGCCGATGGAACAGGGATCGCCGCTATGCGGAATGGTTTGCGCCACGGGGCGCGCGTCGTTCGATCGCATGCAGGTGGGGAGCGCCACGGCGGTTCGCCATAACTCGCCGCCTGGCGCCAATCCCACAGGTGTGGCGCCGCTGGTCTTGCCCTTCTTTCGGTTTCGGAGGCGGTTCCTAGACCGCCGCCGCTTTCTTTCCCGAGTAGGAGCTCAGCACCTTCATGTAGTTGGCGCGTTCGTAGGTCACCGGATCGGGCACGGATCGCCTCGACATGCTGCCTTGCATCTGGCGAATGGATTCGTATTCGTGTGCTTCCATCCAGTCATGCACCTGGCGCAGCACTTCGCCGATGTGCCCGATCCCATTCTCCAGCAGGGCGGAAGTCATCATCGCAACGCGTGCACCCACCATCATGCTTTTCAACACATCCTCGCCGGTGTGGACGCCGCCGGTGATCGCCATGTCCGCCTTGATATGCCCAAACAGAATGGCTACCCAGTTCAGCCGCAACAACAATTCATAGGAATTGCTCAGCGCGAGGCGAGGCACGACTTCGAGCTGCTCAAGGTCGATGTCGGGCTGATAGAAGCGGTTGAACAGCACCAGGCCATCGGCGCCAGCGGTGTCGAGCTGACGCATGACGTGTGGGATCGAGCTGAAGAAGTGGCTCAGCTTGACGGCGAGCGGGATCCGCACCACCGACTTCACTTGACGCACCAAGTCGAAGTACATCTGCTCCACTTGCGACCCGGTGATTTCGGGATTGGCCGCGACATAATACGTGTTCAGCTCGATCGCATCCGCGCCCGCTTCCTGCATCATCTTTGCGTACCGGGTCCAGCCTCCCATGGAACTGCCGTTCAGGCTGGCAATGATGGGGATTCTTACCGCTTTCTTCACACGCGCCAGGTGCTCCAGATAGGCTTCGGGCCCGTGGTTGTAATCTTCCAGATCCGGAAGATAGCTCAGGGCTTCGGCGAAACTTTCGCTGCCGCGCTCCAGGGAACGATTCAGCTCCTCGCTCTCCAGGTTGATCTGTTCCTCAAACAGCGAGTGCATCACCACGGCGGAGGCACCGGCATCCTCCATCTGGCGCACGGCGTCGAGTTCCTTCTGCAAGGGCGAAGCCGAGACGACAACCGGATTCTTCAGGTTCAATCCAAGATAGCTAGTCGAGAGGTCGATCATTACTTGGCTCCTTTCGCCGCCAGCGCGACGGCATTCAGGTCTTCCCCGCCGGGAAGCGAGGCCAGCCTCTCGTACAGCTCCCAACGGCTGCGCACATCTTCTTCGGCCTCCCGCAGTAGTTTCTTCGCCAGGTCCTCATCCGCGTGGTTGAGGATGTTGAAGCGGGTTTCGTTCAGCATGTATTTCTGCAATGGCAGGCTGGGCGCGCGGGAGTCCAGTTGCAGAGGATTCTTGCCCTGGAGTTTCAGCGCCGGGTTATAGCGGAACAATGGCCAGTAGCCTGTTTGCACCGCCAGTTTCTGCTGATCCATGCCATACATCAGGTCGTATCCGTGCGCGACGCAGTGGCTGAAGGCGACGATCAGCGAAGGTCCTTGGTAGGCTTCGGCTTCTTCGAAAGCCTTGATGGTTTGCATGTCGCTGCCACCCATAGCCACACGGGCGACGTACACGTTGCCGTAATTGACGGCCATGAGCGCCAGATCTTTCTTGGCGGTTTCCTTGCCGGCGAAGGCGAAGCGCGCTACCGCGCCGCGCGGCGTGGCCTTAGAACGCTGGCCGCCGGTGTTGGAGTACACCTCGGTGTCGAGCACCAGCACGTTGACATTGTGTCCTGAGGCCAGCACGTGGTCCAGGCCGCCGTAGCCGATGTCGTAGGCCCAACCGTCACCTCCCATAATCCACAGGCTCTTGCGGACCAGAGAGTCCGCAATCGCCAGCAGATCGCGCGCCTCGGAGGCATCGGCGCCCTTGAGTTTGTCTTTCAGCAGCTGCACGTGCTCGCGCTGCTGCTTTATGCCGCGGTTGCTTGACTGGTCGGTGCTGAGCAGCGCCGTCACCAGTTCGCCGCCGATGCGTCCCTCAAGCCGCCGCAACAGGTCGCGGGCATACTCCTCCTGCTTGTTCAGTGCCAACCTGAGCCCCAAGCCAAACTCGGCGTTGTCTTCGAATAACGAATTCGACCACGCCGGCCCTCGGCCATGGGCATCGACGGTGTACGGCGTCGTCGGAAGGTTGGCGCCGTAGATCGACGAGCAACCGGTAGCATTCGCAACCACCGCATGGTCGCCGAACAGTTGTGTCATCAGCTTGATGTAGGGCGTCTCTCCGCAACCCGCGCATGCGCCGGAGAATTCGAACAGCGGCTGGAGCAACTGCACATCCTTCACCTGCCCGGTCTTGAGTTGCTCGCGATCGGCGTCCGGCAGGGACAGGAAGAAGTCCCAGTTCGCACGTTCGGCAGCGCGTAGCGGCGCCTGTGTCACCATGTTGATCGCCTTGTGCTTGACCTCCGTCTTGCTCTTGGCCGGGCAAACCTGCACGCACAAGGTGCACCCGGTGCAGTCTTCCGGCGCCACCTGCAGGGTGTAGCGCTGGGTTTCGAATTCCTTCCATTTTGGTTTCGTCGATTTGAAGGTGGAGGGTGCGATTCCGAGGCGCGCGGGATCGTAGATTTTGGCGCGAATCACCGAGTGCGGACACACCAGCACGCACTTGCCGCACTGGATGCACAGCTCCTCGTCCCAGACCGGGATTTCGAGTGCAATGTTACGCTTCTCCCACCGTGCCGTCCCGACCGGGAAAGTGCCGTCCACCGGAAGCGCGCTCACCGGCAGAAGATCGCCTTCTCCGGCAATGATGCGGGCTGTGACTCTTTGCACGAAGTCGGGCGCGGCCGCGGGCACCGGCGGTTCCAGGCGCAGTTGGCTTGTCGCTTGCGCCGGCAGCTTGACTTCGTGCAGTTGAGCCAGGGCCGCGTCCACGGCCGCAAAGTTCTTCTCTACGACCGCTTCGCCGCGCTTGAGATAGGTCTTTTCAATGGCTTTCTTGATGGCGGCGATGGCTTCCTCGCGCGGTAGCACGCCGCTGATCGCGAAAAAGCAGGTCTGCATGATGGTGTTGATCCGGCGCCCCATGCCGGCGCCTTCCGCCACCGTGTCGGCGTCG
>Ga0326726_10000900_pt1 | contig 27293 bp, 26 predicted proteins | sample MHFenrmetagenome_2_FD_207603 | JGI IMG/M metagenome (GOLD analysis project Ga0326726, IMG submission 207603) | Lab enriched peat soil microbial communities from Michigan Hollow, Ithaca, NY, United States - MHF15MN | ecosystem: Environmental > Terrestrial > Soil > Wetlands > Peat | place: USA... | reverse complement strand
AATAGATATCCGTCGACATGAATAAAGTCATGGCATAATCTAGGTCGTGATCGTTCGTCTGTGAGAATGTTTTTTAGAAACCATATGGTACTTTTCCCCTCGAAGGATCCGATTTCAATTGCATGGCTATCGGGAATCCCTCGCAGATGTCCAAGGTGCTTCATCCAGAGTTCCGCGTGCGGTGTCGTCCAGTCTTCTGTGAAATTCACGTAGCTGCCTCCAAGATAGTGGTAAGTTTAACACCGCGTCCCCCGTCTGCTTCATATGCAGGGATCCCAACATCGCATCCTTGAGTTCAAGGTTGTGAGCAATCCCGATTTTCTCGGATTTACCCGGCGAACCGCCACCTCGAGTTCTTACTCCGCACGGGACACAGCCGGGGCGGTCCAGCTCGTGGGATTGACCCCGCGCATCGGCGTGATCGCGTCAACCGCGAGCACATGTCTCAGTTCCACTGTCATGAAGTATTTCGTGTTTGGGACGAAAGGAATACTGTGGTGGTCGTCGTAACAGGCTGTGCAGGATTTATCGGCAGCACCCTTGTCGACAGGTTGCTCGCTCAAGGACACCGGATCACGGGCGTCGACAATTTTTCCACTGGCCAGCGCAGATTTCTAGAGAGTGCGCTGAAACATCCCCGCTTCCGCTTGATTGAGGGCGACATGCTCGACAGCAGGGGATCGATCGAGTGGTTCCGCGGCGCGGACTGCGTGATGCACTTGGCTGCGAATGCCGATGTGCGTTTTGGAACCGAGCATCCGCGCAGAGACCTTGAGCAGAACACCATCGCCACTCACAACGTACTGGAAGCAATGCGCATCAATGGCGTCAAGCGCATCCTCTTCACTTCAACAGGGTCGGTTTACGGCGAGGCTACGGCGATTCCGACACCAGAAGATGCGCCGTTTCCCGTCCAGACGTCCCTGTACGGAGCTTCCAAGCTCGCCGGAGAAGGACTGATCAATGCGTATTGCGAGGGATTCGGGTTCCAGTCCTGGATCTTCCGTTTCGTCTCGATCCTTGGCGAGCGCTACACTCACGGGCATGTTTTCGACTTCTATAAGCAGTTGAAACGGGATCCGACGAAGCTGCGGGTGTTGGGCGACGGCAAGCAGCGCAAGTCATACCTCTACGTCCACGACTGCGTCGACGCCATGCTGTTGGCGATGGATAAGGCTGCGGACAAGGTGAACGTCTTCAACCTCGGCGTTGATGGTTACTGCGTAGTCACCGACTCCATCGGCTGGATCTGCGAGGCGCTGGGCGTGAAGCCCCGGCTGGAGTTCACAGGCGGCGATCGCGGGTGGATAGGCGACAACCCCTTCATCTTCCTCGAAACTGCTAGGATCCGTTCGCTGGGATGGAAGCCGAATCTCGGCATTCAGGAAGGAATTATCAAGACAGTCCAGTTTCTTCGGGCCAACGAGTGGGTGTTGGAAGCCAGAAAATGAACGTCTGCGTTCAAGGGCTGTGGCACCTTGGAACGGTGAGCGCCGCTTGCCTCGCATCAGTGGGTAACCGGGTAACTGGACTCGATTTCGATGGGAAGACGGTCGAGGGTTTGAGCCGCGGAAGCCCGCCTCTCTTGGAGCCTGGGCTAGAAGATTTGGTAAAGAGGGGACTGGCATCGAGCATGTTGAGCTTTTCCGCCAGCGCCGATGAAGCAGTTCGGGACGCCGAAGTGCTGTGGATCGCCTATGACACCCCGGTTGATGATGATGACAATGCGGACACCGACTACGTTGTCGCCCAGGTCGAGAGAACGCTCCCCCATCTCCCGGACCGGGCGACGGTCCTGATTTCGTCTCAGATGCCGGTGGGTTCGGTCAAGCGGCTGGAAGCGATTGCAAATGCGCGCTTCCCGAAGAAGGAAATCGGCTTTGCCTGCTCCCCCGAGAATCTGCGACTCGGCAAGGCCATCGAGGTCTTCCTGAGTCCGGACCGGCTCGTGGTTGGGGTCCGCTCGGCTCGGGACCAGGAAAGACTGGATCGCCTGTTACGCCCTATCAGCGCGCGGATCGAGTGGATGTCGGTCGAGTCAGCCGAGATGACCAAGCATGCCATCAACGCTTTCCTGGCGACGTCGATCACATTTGCCAACGAGATCGCCTCCCTCTGCGAGTTGACAGGCGCGGACGCCAAAGAGGTCGAACGAGGCCTTAAGAGCGAAAGCAGAATCGGCCCCGGCGCTTACCTCTCCCCAGGAGCGGCATTTGCTGGCGGGACGCTCGCCCGCGACATCGTGTTCCTGAACGGGATCAGCGCCGAGAAACACGTCGCAACCCCCTTGCTCTCCTCGGTGAAGTCGAGCAACGAGGCGCACAAGCAATGGCCCATGCGTAAGCTGCAAGCGCTGTTTCCCGATCTTTCCCGGACGCGCGTCGCGGTCTGGGGACTCACATACAAGTCGGGTACCGATACGCTGCGTCGTTCGGCGTCGGTCGAACTGTGCAACTGGCTCGTCGAGCATGGCGCACAGGTTTGCGTGCACGATCCGGGAATCACGGACCTTCCGAGAGAATTAAGCCTCAAGCTTACCCGAGCCGACGACCCGATCGGCGCGCTTAACGGCGCGCAAGCACTTATCGTTTCCACCCCGTGGCCGAATTACAAGGGCATTGCGGCCGACGCCATCGTCAAGGCGGCGCCGGGCATCACCGTTTTGGACGCGGGCCGTTTCCTGGCCAACCTAGCCACGGATGGACGGTTGAAATACATAGCGGTGGGAACGCCCGCGTGAATTGAGGCGGAAGCACGCGATGGAACAAGTTCTCAAGGGCAAGGTCGCCATCATCACCGGCGCCAGTCAAGGCCTGGGGCTGGAGATCGCGAAGCAATATCTCGCAGCGGGCGCGAACGTGGCCATCTGCGCTCGGAACGAGGGGCTACTGGAAATAGCAGAGGAACAGCTCCGTTCACTGGTGGGCGCGGGTCAGCGGGTCGTCGCGCACGGCGCCGACGTATCGAAGATCGGCGACGTCGAGAAGCTCGTCGGCTTCGCGCAAAGCGAGTTTGGCCATATCGACATCCTCGTGAACAATGCAGGGGTGTATGGTCCGAAGGGCGTTATCGAAGACGTCGACTGGCGGGAATGGGTGCGCGCCATAGACGTCAATCTCTACGGCTCGATCCTGATGTGCCGTGCGGTATTGCCAACCTTCAAAGCACGAAGGGGCGGGAAGATCATCCAGCTGTCGGGCGGTGGCGCCACCAACCCCCTGCCCCGGCTCAGCGCTTATGCCGTCTCCAAGGCGGCCATCGTGCGTTTCGTCGAAACGCTCGCCGAAGAGGTCAGAGAAGACGGGATAGAAGTCAATGCGATCGCGCCTGGCGCCTTGAACACCCGCCTGCTCGACGAAGTATTGGAAGCCGGACCCGGAAAGGTCGGAGAATCGTTTTACCAGCGAGCGCTCAGGCAAAAGCAGTCCGGCGGCACCCCTCTCGGGAAGGGCGCGGAGCTAGCGGTGTTCCTGGGCTCGTCGCGAAGCGATGGCATCACGGGCAAGCTCATCAGCGCGGCGTGGGACCCCTGGGGTTCGCTGCCCGAGCATCTCGATGACCTCGCCGGCTCGGACATCTACACGCTGCGCCGCATCGTGCCAAAGGACCGCGGCAAGAAATGGGGCAACGACCAGTGAAGGTCGCCATCGTCGGCTGTGGACTCATCGGTCAAAAACGCGCGAACGCGCTCGCCGGCGCCCGCCTGGTAGCCTGCGCGGACACCCAACTTGCACGGGCCGAGCAGCTCGCGCGCGACGCTTCAGGGTGTACCGCGACAGCGGATTGGCGCACGGTCGTGGAACGGAAGGACGTGGACGGCGTGATCGTTGCCACGCCACATAACGCGCTCGCGGAGATCGCCGGCGCGGCGATCGGGGCCGGCAAGCACGTGTTGGTGGAAAAGCCTGCCGCCAAGAACGTCGCCGAACTACGGCGACTGGTCGCCTTGGCGGAAAGAGCGAACGTCCTCGTCCGTGTCGGCTTCAACCACCGTTATCACCGCGCGTTCCGCCAGGCACGGCAGATCGTGGATGCCGGGACTCTGGGCCCACTGATGTTCCTGCGGGCGCGCTACGGGCACGGCGGCCGCGTTGGCTACGAGAAGGAATGGCGCGCCAAGCCCGAGTTGTCCGGTGGCGGGGAACTGATAGACCAGGGGGCGCACCTGATAGATCTCGCCCGCTGGTTTCTCGGCGATTTTTCCGAAGTCGAAGGTTTTGCCCATACCTATTTCTGGGACATGCCGGTCGACGATAACTCCTTCCTGCTGCTCAAGACGGCGAGGAAGCAGGTCGCGTTCCTGCACGCCAGTTGCACGGAGTGGAAGAACACCTTCTCGTTCGAGCTCTACGGACGCGCGGGCAAGCTGCAAATTGACGGGCTAGGCGGAAGCTATGGCATCGAGCGGCTGGCGTTTTACCGGATGTTGCCGGCGATGGGCCCCCCCGAAACGATCGTCTGGGAATACCCCATGGGCGACGACTCCTGGGATGCGGAGATGGCGGAGTTCCTGGAAGACATCCGACTCGCAAGGCAACCCGCGTCCGGCTTAAAGGAGGCGGTTGCCGTACTGGAGATCGTGGAAAGCATTTACAAAGGGTCCGGCTATGATCATCGCGCGTAGTCCTCTGCGCGTCACTCTGGGCGGGGGCGGCACGGACCTGGCATCGTATTACCGCGAGCATCAGGGGTTCCTTATCGCTGCGGCGATTGACAAGTACGTTTACGTAACCGTGACGCGCCCGTTCACACCCGGCATCTACCTCAAGTACTCGCAGCTCGAGCACGTGGACCAGACCAAGGACGTGCGCCATCCGATCATCCGCGAGGCGATCCAGCTCCTCAAGCTGGATACCCCTCAGATCGAGATCACGACGCTCGCCGACATTCCCGCGGGAACCGGCCTAGGCTCGTCAGGCAGCTTCACTACTGCGTTGCTGAAAGCCCTGTACGCCCATCGCAAGCGCCTCATCCATCCGGCGGAGCTCGCCGAGCTGGCATGCCACATCGAGATTGATCGCCTTGGCGAGCCGATCGGCAAGCAGGACCAGTACATCGCCGCTTACGGCGGAATTACCTGCTTCACTTTTAATAAGAACCATTCGGTCGAGGCCGCTCCGCTGGCTATCAGTATGGATACTCTGTTTGATCTGGAGGACAACCTGCTACTCTTTTTCACCGGCTTTTCGCGCGATGCGGGAAGCATTCTCAAGGACCAGAACACGCGTACCAAGCAAAGCGACAACGAGATGCTGAAGAACGTGCACCGCGTGAAGGAACTCGGCCTGCGGAGCAAGAAGGCACTGGAGGAGGGCAACGCGACGCTCTTCGGGGAATTGATGCACGAGCATTGGGAGCACAAGAAGCGCCGCTCCGACGGGATAAGCAACTCCCAGATTGACGAATGGTACGAGCTAGGTAGGAAGAACGGCGCCGTCGGCGGTAAGCTCGTAGGCGCGGGCGGCGGAGGTTTCCTAATGTTCTATGCGGCCGATCGCAACAAGCTGCGCCACGCCATGTCGAAGACCGGGCTGGAAGAAGTTCGCTTCCGGTTCGACTTCGAAGGAACGAAGATTGTCCTCTCCTGAGATGCTGCCCGTGGCCATCCTGGCGGGTGGCCTGGCGACACGATTGGAACCCATAACCCGGACAATTCCGAAAGCGCTCATTGAGGTGGCGGGCAAGCCGTTCATCTACCGCCAGCTCGACTACCTCTTTCGCCAAGGGGTTACGAGGGTAGTGGCGTGTGTCGGCCATTTGGGTGAGCAGATCGAGTCGGCCGTTGGCGACGGGCGCGCGTTCGGCCTCGCACTACAATACTCATATGACGGCCCGGTCCTGCTAGGAACGGGAGGTGCGCTGAGGCGGGCTTTGCCGCTGCTGGGCGAGCGGTTTTTCGCGCTCTACGGCGACTCTTATCTCCCGTGTGATTTTCGTGCGGTTCAGCAGGCTTTCCTCAAGAGCGGCAAACCGGCGTTGATGACCGTGCTGCACAATGAGGATCAATGGGACAAAAGCAATGTATCGTTGCGGGACGGGCGAATCGTCGAGTACAACAAGAGCGCTCCCCGGCCGGAAATGACGTACATCGATTATGGCCTGGGTATCCTTACGGCGGGGGCGCTCGAGTCTTATCCGAAAGACCGGGCCTTCGATTTGTCCGATGTCTATCATGAGTTGTCGCTCGCCGGCCGGTTGGCGGGATTCGAGGTCACCGAGCGTTTCTATGAAATTGGCTCATCGCAGGGACTGAAGGAAACCGAAGCTTACTTTTCTGCAAAGGCCGGGGCATGAGTTACGCGCAACAACACCTCGACGAGGCCATGGAGGTCATCCGGAAGCTCGACGTCGGCGCCGTGGAGAAAATGGCCGATCTCTTGGCTGGAATCAAGCGGGACGGGGGACGCCTGTTCTTTATCGGTGTCGGTGGCAGCGCTGGGAACTGCTCCCACGCCGTGAACGATTTCCGAAAAATCGTCGGCATCGAGTCTTACGCGCCGACCGATAATGTTTCCGAGTTGACGGCCCGCACCAATGACGAAGGTTGGGCGACGATCTTCGTCGAATGGCTCAAGGTGAGCAAGCTATCGGCAAAAGACGGTGTGGTCGTGTTTTCCGTCGGTGGAGGCAATGTGGAGAAAAACATCAGCCCCAATCTTGTCACGGCCTTGCAGCATGCCAAGTCTGTCGGAGCAAAAATAGCGGGCATCGTGGGTCGGGATGGCGGTTACACGGCCAAGGTTGCGGACGCGTGTGTCATCATACCGACCGTGAACCCTGAGACCGTTACGCCGCATTCCGAAGCCTTTCAAGCAGTGGTGTGGCACCTGTTGGTTTCACACCCCAAGCTGAAGGTGAATCAGACCAGGTGGGAATCGGCAGCCCGATAGTGAGGAAGGCTGTGTTTCTGGATCGTGACGGGGTCATAAACCGCGCGGTGGTCAAGGACGGCAAGCCCTATCCGCCGCAATCGCTCGGGGAGATCGAGATCCTGCCAGGGGTCGCCGAGGCGATCCGTTCGCTCAAGGCAGCCGAGTATCTGGTGGTGGTCGTTTCCAATCAACCCGACGTGGCAAGAGGAACCCAGTCGCAGGACACCGTCGAATCGATGAATCGCCATCTTGGGTCGGTATTGGGAATAGATCATTTCCAGATCTGCTATCACGACGATGGCGATGGTTGCCACTGCCGCAAGCCGAAGCCGGGACTCCTTACGGATGCTGCCAAACTTCTTGGAATTGAGCTGTCGGAGAGCGTTCTTGTGGGAGACCGGTGGCGGGACATCGCGGCCGGAAAGGCTGCCGGATGCAGGACGGTCTGGATTGACTGGGGTTACCAGGAAAGGCAGCCGGAAGAATTTGATTTGCGCGCCGCGTCGCTACTCGACGCCAGCCGGTGGATCCTGGCACGGGAAAAGCAAATCAAACGGGGGCAAACATGAATACTGTGGACCAACTCAAAGTCAAGATTTTTGCCGACGGCGCCGACAAGGCCGGCATGCTAGAAATGTACGCTAAACCGTACATTAAGGGGCTCACAACAAATCCCACCCTGATGCGGAAGGCGGGGCTCACGGACTACCGCGCGTTTGCAAAGGATATTCTGAGGGCCATTCCCGACAAGCCGATTTCGTTCGAGGTGTTTTCCGACGACTTCGCGGACATGGAGCGCCAAGCGATGGAGATCGCGGGCTGGGGTAATAACGTGTACGTGAAGATCCCCGTGACGAACACGAAGCGCGAGCCTTCTTACGCGCTGGTGGAAAAGCTTGCCCAACGGAAGGTGAAGATAAACGTGACGGCCGTCATGACGCTTACTCAGGTAAAAGACGTCGTGGCAGCGCTCGATCCGGCAACACCGAGCTATGTTTCGGTATTCGCGGGTCGGATCGCCGATACCGGCAGGGACCCAGTTGTTCATATGGCAGAAGCTGCAAAACTGCTGAAGGTCAACCCCAAGGCCGAGCTTATCTGGGCGAGCCCGCGGGAACTCCTGAACATTTTCCAGGCTGACGCGATTGGTTGCCACGTCATCACCGTAACCAACGACATTCTCAAGAAACTACCACTCGTCGGATTCGACCTCGATGAATACTCGCTCGACACGGTCAAGATGTTCTACACCGATGCGGTAGCGGCGGGCTTCAAGCTATGATGAAAACCGCGGCTGGTGTCACTGCATATCACGGCTTGTGAGACCGCGGACGAATAGCGATAGCAAGGTCCATTCTTGATGCAACCCATTTCCGATCGAAGCCTTGTGTCATACCGCTAGCAGGCAAGCACACGCCGAGTGCTTTGACCAGGACTTTCGTCAACACGCGGTACCAAGGAACCGTGGGTTGTCCTAGCCTCCGTAACCTTGAATAGTTACGAAAAAATGGAATGTCGATGGTAATAAGCATCATCATATTGAACTGGAACGGCCTGAAGGAACTGAGGCCCTGCCTCGCTGCAGTCGCCGAGAACACGCTCACCGAGGAGTACGAAGTGCTCGTGCTCGACAACGGTTCCGAGGAGCCCGGCGTTGAGGACGCGGTCAGGCCCTATCCGAAGGTGCGGCTCATGAAGGAACCAATCAATCACGGTTTTTCGCGCGGCAACAATCTCGCAGCGCGCGAGGCGCGCGGCGAATATCTGGTGTTTCTCAACAACGACACGCTGCCGCGCCCCGACTGGCTGCGGCCCCTTGTCGAGATGCAGCGCGCTTTGCCCGCGGCGGGGATTGTTGGCGCGAGGCTGGTGGACGCGGCGGGGAATACGCTTTACACCGGAAGCTATTTCCAGCCGGCGATCAACGCCTATGCCGATGCCGGGCGCAACTATCCCGCCGCCGCAGTCGAGAAACCGCGGGAGTGCGAGGTCTATGTCGGCTGCGGCATCCTGATCAGGCGGGAGCTGTTCGAGGCGGTCGGCGGTTTCGACGAGCACTACTTCCAGGGTTATGAGGATTTCGATCTGTGCCTCAAGGTCCGGGACCGCGGCCTGAAGGTCATGTACTGTCCGGCGAGCGTCGTCGAGCACATCGAAAACGTGTCCATGAAGAAGCTCTCCCGGCGGGCGCGGCGGAGCTCCAAGGAACGCAATCGCGAGTTTTTCGCGCGACGCTGGCTGGACCGGCTCCACGAATTCAGGCTGCCGAAGCTGCCGGACGCAATGGGCGATTTTTCCTACTACACCTTCCCGCGAGAACGGTTGTTCGACCAGATTCCCGTCCAGGCCGGCCGCGTGCTCGAGGTGGGCTGCGGGGCAGGGGTGCTGGGCGAGCGTCTCAAGCTCTCAGGCAAAGCCGTGCATGTCACGGGCATCGAGCTGAGCGGCCACGCGGCCGCCCTGGCCCGGTCAAGGCTCGATGCAGTGCGCGTCGGGGACATCGAGTCGATGCCGCTCGACGCATTGAAAGGGCAGTTCGATACTCTGGTCGTCGCCGATGTGCTCGAGCACCTGCGCGACCCTTGGGCAGTGCTGTTTCGCCTGCGTGATTGCCTGAAGGACGGCGGGACGGTGGTGGCGAGCATCCCCAATATCGCGCACTACAAGATCATCAAGAAGCTGCTCTTCACCGACTGGCGCTACGAGCCCGGCGGCATCCTCGACCATACGCACCTGCGTTTCTTCACGCGCGGCAGCATCGAGGACCTGTTCCGCAACGCGGGCTTCGAGATTCTGCGCATCGAGCGCGAGGGCCGAGAGCATTGGTGGTCGCGATTGTTCGGGCCACTCTCGAGGCGCATTCGCGACTTCACCGCAGTTCAGTACTACATCACGGCACGCAAGCGCGCCGCCTCGCGGCGCTGACCAAGGTGAGGCTGCTTTACGTATTCCCCGAGCCGCTGCCGCTCGAGCGCGCGCGAGGAATCCAGACCGTGCATACCGTCGCGGCGCTCGCGGCGCAGGGCATCGACGTGACGCTTGCGCACGTGCCTTCGTCCGGTGATCCCTTCGCCGCCTATTCCGTCGCCATGCCCGGCAAAGTGCGCCTGTTGCCGGTGTCGCGCAGCCTGCCGTGGCCGTTCGTGCGCATGCATTCCAACCGGTTCTTTGCCGCGCGCCTGGCAAGGCGCATCGATCCTCGGGAGATAGGGGCGGTGATGGCGCGGCACCTGAAAGCCGCGGCGTTGCTGTTCGAGCGCATTCCGGGTTTGAGGCTTGTCTATGAGGCTCACGAGGTCTTCGCCGACACGGCGCGACCGCGAAGACGCAAGGACACCGAGCGCCTCGAGCGCGCCGTCCTCGAGAAGGCGGCGGCGCTCGTCGCAAATTCGAACGCGACCGCGGCCCGCCTGCGCGCGCTCTACGAGATTACCGCGCCGATCGAAGTCATTCCGAACGGAGTCGAATACCCGGAGTCGGTTCCGGCAAAGGACTGGGCGCACGCCTCGGAGCGGATTGTCTACGCGGGAAGTTTTTTCAGCTGGAAGGGCGTGGACGATCTCGCCGACGCGGCGCGCGCCCTCCCGGGCCTTCGCATCCGCCTGATCGGCGGCAGCGAAGCTCGCATCGCGGAACTGCGCGCGCGTGCGGGCAGCTCGGGTGCGGCCCTCGACTTCACCGGGCGCATTCCCCACGGCCGCGTCGCGGCCGAGCTGGCACGGGCCTGCATCGCGGTGCTCCCCAATCGGGCCGATCCCGACAGCGCTTTTACCTCGCCGATCAAACTGTTCGAGTACATGGCTGCGGGCTGCGCTCTGGTAGTGAGCGATCTTCCCTCCGTGCGCGAGGTGCTCGGGCAGGACGACGCCGTCTGGATCAAGCCCGGCGACGCGGCAAGTCTGGCGAGCGCGATCCGGGCGCTGGCGGAAGATCCGGAGCGCGCCCGCCGCTTGGGGGCGCGCGTCCGGGAGAAGGCGCGCGGCTACACCTGGGCCGCACGGGGCGAGCGGCTCGCGCGCATCGTGCGGCCGCTGCTCGTGCGGCGCTGAAGCGCGGCTACGGTGCTCTCTGCCCTTAACTGTGCAGCGGTAGCGCCAGCAGGTCGCCGTTCAGGCGGCGCGACCAGTCTGCCACCATCAGTAGGTCCGAGCCCCAGCGCGAGATGTAAAGTGTCTCGTATCCGAGCCTCGACAGCAGTTCCGCCAGTTGAGTCTTGCGCTGGTTCGCCTCCGATGCGGAGAGATACAGGTCGTCTTCGTGCTCGAGAATCAGCGCCGGCCGGTGACGAGATATGACGGCCTCGGCGCCCCGTAGCACCTCGAGCTCATGCCCCTGGACGTCGATCTTCATGAAGCTGACGGGCGGGCCTTCGATGCCCAGAACCTCGTCGAGGCGCGCCAACGGCACCTCGGTTGGCACGGCCCGGCCGGCACCGGTGTAGACGCCCTGGTTGAGGGAGGACATGTCATCGCTGGCGTACAGCGTGGCGGTTCCGGCGTGGTCCGACAGCGCTTCGGCATGCATCCGGATCCGCGCCGCCAGGCGGTTCAGGGCCACATTGCGGGCAAGGCGGCTGCGCGCGACCGGGTTCGGCTCGAAACAGTGCACGGTGACATCCGTGCCGCTCGCCGCCCAGGGCAAGGCATAGATGCCGATGTTCGCGCCGACGTCGATCACGCGGCTGCCGGGAGAGATTAGGTCCATGCCAAGCTCGAGAACCCGCCAGCGCTGCTTTAGGGCTCCGCTTTCCACCCTTTCGGACTTGAGTATGTCGGCTTCGATGGAGGACAAGTTGCGGTCGCAATAGAAGAATACCGGCGCTGAAACACCCCGGAGCCGGGCCACCACTTCATTGCCGGCGAACTGAGCCGCGTCGTCCCTGGAGACATAGCGCCAGTCATCGGGTTTCCGCTTGCCGAGGCGCTTGAGATAGCGCGTGCGGTCGACTCGCCAGAACGGAGTCAGCAAGCCGATCCTGTAAAGGAACTTGCGCAGAGTGGACGTGGGCATGCGCACCGCTTTGTGGTTGAAAGTGAACCAGACTCTAGCAGGTCGTTGCGATGCCTTGGGGTTGCCGGGCCAGGAAGCCCTTGAGAGATAATAGGTGCATGGCGCAGCAGCCGGCGGGAGCCGAGAGCACTTCGTTGAAAGGCGCGCGCAACGGCGCGGCAGACGGCGCTTCCGCCCCGCTGCTGTCGGTGGTCATCGCGGTCTACAACGGGACCCCCTACCTCCCGCAGCTCATCGAAAGCCTGCTGGCGCAGCAGCGAGTACTTGGCGAAGTGATCTTCGTGGACGACGGGTCCACTGACGGTTCATCCGCGATGATCGCGCGCCTCGGGGCCGGGCTGCCCGGCCTGCGAGTGATCAAACAGAAAAATCAGGGACAGGCGGCGGCGCGCAATGTCGGAATGCGACAGGCGACCGGTCGCTACCTGGCTTTTGCGGACGCGGACGACGTGCTCGATCCGGGCATGTACGCGACGCTGGTCGGCCTGGCCGAAACCGAGCAGCTCGATATCGCGATGGGCAACGCGTGGAATTTTCACGAGGGCCGAAAGCCCGATACCCTGGTGTATCGCGACGTTCCCGACACCGGCGTCATCACCGGCGAAGCGTGGTTCCAGCAGCGCTGGCTGGCCAGATACCTGCCGCACTATTGCTGGATGAACGTCTACCGTCGTTCGTTCATCGAGCAGCACGGCTTCGCCTTTCCTCCCGCCGATCCTCATGAGGATGTGGTCTGGGTGACGGAAACGCTGCTAGCGGCCAAGCGGTTCCATTTCGTTCCCGTGCCGCTCTACCGCTATCGCAAGAAGAACGCGTTCGACCTGCCCCCTCCGGCTAAGGCACCTGGAGGAAACTTCCGCCGCCACAAGGTGGTCGAGGCGTCCCTATACAACACCCGCGCCCTCTCTGAAATCGCGGGCAGAGATACGCTGCAGCCCCTGACCCGGGAGTTGATGCGCAGGGACTTCGTCAATGGCGGCTGCAACGCCATCCGGCAGATTCGCAGGCTTTCAGACCCGGCGCAGAAAGCCCACTATCTCAGGCGCGTTCGCGAGGAACGATTCGTCAGTATCCTGTGGCGGAATGCGGCCGGCCTATCCCAGTGTTGGCGGGTGTTTCGCTACAGTCTGCTTTCCTACCTATAGGCGATGCCGGGGCGACGGCTGCAACTGCTGCAAGTAGCGCGAATGCCGGCGATCGCGGCTGCATGTCTCGCGGTGATCGAGGTGCCGGTCAATACCCCGGAAAAGCTCGCGGCTCTGATCGTCGTTGCGTTGCTCGTCCTGTCCTCGGCACCGAGAGAGGGCGCTCGGCGCTACGCGGCGGCAGCCGCCGTCGTCCTCGTCGCGGTCCTCGCGAGGACGCTCCTGCCCCACACGCAGATCGAGGCTTCGCACAACCTGTATCTGCCGACCGAGGACGCCGCGGCGCGTTATCGCGATGTACCGGCGGAGTTTCGTGCGGCGCTCGACGCGGCGTTTCTGCGCGCCAACCCCAGCGAGGCATGGTGCGATCCCGGGGAAGAGCTGAAGCGCAGAGGCATCGCCGCGAAGCGGCCGCTGGAGACAGCGGAAACCTACTACTCGATCGCACATTGCTGGCGGAATGCCGTTCTCCGGCCGGACACGTTCGCCTTTGCCGGGGATGGTTTTTTCCGGGCGCGGCCGCAAGTGCGCGTTCTCGATCGTCTCGACATCGACGGGCTCGACGACGCCCGCATCGCCGCGCTGTACGCGTTCGACACGGCCTGGTATTTCTGGCGCGAGAACTCGAATCGCATCGCACCCGCGTGGTATCTTGCGCTGACGCTGCCGGAGCGTCTGGTTGGAAGCCGCATCTGCACGCGGGGCTATGTCTACTGGGCCTCGGATGCGTCCTGGTCCGAGCCGCACGGGGGCGAGGCGTGCCGGGAAGTGCGGCGTGAGGACGCCGGCAGCCGGCTCTGGGTGTTCGACGTTGGCTCAGGGCCGCGCCTTGCCGTGCGACTCGAGCGCAGCGCTGGGCTCCTGGCGTGGGACGTGACGCTGCGGCTCGTTCTTGCCGCCGCCCTTGTCGCGATCCTGTGGCTGACTTTGCGGGTCGACGCCGCCTGTTTCATTCGTCTCGGCCTCGTAACCGCCGCCAGCGGCGCCCTGATCGCGTTCGTCGCGACCGATTTCTTCACTCAGGCACTGACCACGGCCGCCGAGCGCGACCCGCTGGTCTACCGGGGACACGGCTACGACATCGCGCGCTCGCTCGCCGAGGGCCGCTGGGGCGACGCGTTGCGGGGTGGAGAGGACGTGTTCCTTTTCATGCCGGGGATGCGCTATTTCCGCGCACTCGAGCTCACCCTGTTTGGCGACACGAGCTACGCGACGCTGATCGTGCTGTTCGCCACGCTGCCGCTCCATTGGCGGATGGCGAACCTGGTGCTGGAGGGGAGGCGTGCGTTCGCCATCGCCTACATGGCGTTCTGCCTGACGATCTTTGCGCGCCTGTTCGTCTGGGCCGTGAAGGGGTACAACGAAGCCGTGGGATTTATTCTTTTGATCGCCGGCGTTACCGTTTTCCTACAGACATTAGTGGAACCGCGCCGTTACGCACCCGTCGACGCAGCTAGACTCTGCGCAGCGTTCCTGCTCCTTGTGCTCGCTACTTGGATACGCCCGAATTTCGCGCTCGTCATCGGCGTGATGGGCTTGGTGACCCTGCGGGTGCATGCGGCTGGCTTTGGGTGGCGAACGTCGCTCCTGATTCTGTCACCGTCGCTCCTCGTATTTGCCGTGGCACTGCACAACGCCTATTTCGGCGGACGGCTCGTTTGGTTCGCGGAGACGCTGAAGGGCGACTCGCTGCGTGTCGATCTCGGCGACTACGCGGCGATGCTCGCCGAATGGTCGCGGGGTGCGCTCGGCGAGAAGAGCGCACGTATTGCGCATCAGCTCACCGGATGGGTGCTGCCGCTGCGCTGGGTACTCCTCGCGGCAACGGGCTATCTACTTGCGCGGGGCGGCCCGGGCTGGCCCCCGGCGCGCGTGCTCGCCGGGATATCGCTCGCGCTATACGCGCCGTTCCTGTTCTATTTCTCGCCCTCCCGGCATATCCAGACTGCCGATGCGGTCGCGATACTGTGCGCGCTCGCCGCGCTCCGGTTGGGCGCCTCCACCTTGCGCGCCCGGACGGCGGCTCGAGAATCGTGAACGGAGCCTACCCGCGAATCCTAGTGATCCGCCGAGACAACATCGGCGATCTGGTCTGCACCACGCCGCTCATCTTCGCGTTGCGCGAGCGCTATCCGGGCGCGCACATCGCCGCGCTCGTGAACACGTACAACGAGGCGGTCTTGGCCAGCAATCCGGCCTTGGACGCGGTCCACGCATACGAAAAGGGAAAGCACCGCGGCGAGAAGCGCTCCATCGTCTCGGTCTATGCCGATCGCCTTCGGCTGATCGCGACACTGCGCAAGAAGCACTTCGACTACGCCATACTCGCCACCGCAGCATTCGAGCCGCGCTCGCTGCGCCTTGCCCGCATGATCGGTGCACGGCATGTCCTTAGGTATACCGAGCCCGGAAAGGCCCATTCCCGCCTGGACATCGCCCTGCCGTACGACCGCAGCTCAAGGGCGCACGAGGTGGAGCGAGTGTTCGGCCTGCTGAAGGCGCTTGGCATCCAGGGGTCACCGCCGGCTGCGCGGGTCTACCCCGACCCCGGCGAGCGCCGCGACATCGGGCAGGCGCTGTCGAGCCTGGGAACTGGCGGCGAGGTCGTCGGAATTCACATCAGCGCCCGGCGGCAGAACCAACAATGGCCGGCGGAGAACTTCGCATCCTTGATCCGCGCGATCGCGCAGCGTTACCCCGCGCGATTTCTGCTGCTCTGGGCCCCGGGCGATGCGGATAACCCAAGGCATCCGGGTGACGACTCCAAGGCGCGCGCGGTTGTCCAGGGCTGCGACGGAGCTGCCGTGCTGCCCCTGCCGACGCTCACGCTTTCGCGCCTGATCGCGGCCCTTTCCCTGTGCGACTGCGTCGTATGCGTAGACGGCGGCGCGATGCACCTCGCCGCGGCGCTCGGCAAGCCGATTCTGTGTTTCTTCGGGGATTCACCTCCCGAGCGCTGGCGGCCCTGGAAGACACTGCACGAGCTATTGCAGCCCGAGAGCCGCGACCTCAGGGACCTGAGCGTCGAGCAGGCCCTGGCGGGTTATGAGCGCCTCATGCTCGCCCGGAAGACGAACTACCCCTGTTAGCTGCGCGGTCTCGGGGCAAGTGCGGCGCGGTAATTGGGCTTAAGCGGATTCAACGTGAATGTTTTTGCGCCGCCGCCACGCGTAATCCACCCACAGCGCCAGCGTTGCGTAGAGCGCGACAAGCCCAATGAGGGCGATCAACTGCATATGGGCCGGTTCGCGCAGCGCCCAAAGCGCGGTCGCGCCGCAGACGGACATCAGCGCGTATTCGGCGAGGGCGGTCTTGCGGTGGCCCCAACCCATTCGGACCAGCCGCTGATAATAGTGCTTGTTGTGCGCGTCCCAGATGCGCTCTCGCGAGACAAGGCGCTTGGCGAGCGTGAGCGACACATCGACTAGGAAGGGGGCGAACACCGCCGCTGGAAACCAGAACGGCCAGTCACCGTCTCGCCATCCCGCGAGGGACAGCGCCGCGGCTAGGAAGCCGATCGGGATGGAGCCGGCGTTGCCCATGAAGAGCCGCGCGGGCGGGAAATTGAACAGCAGGAACGCTGCAGCGGCGGCGGCGACGATCGCGCAATCGGCCACCAAGGCGGCGTCGCCGCTTATCCACGCGCCTGCTCCCAGAAACGAAAACCCCAGCACCGTCATTCCACCCGCGAGCCCGTCCGAGCCGTCCATGAAGTTGTACAGATTGGTCACCCAGAGGGTGCCGAGCACGATCAGGGCGACGGCCGGCAGCCCGAAATTCGGCAGCGCGCCGTATGCAAAGGCGGCCGTGCAGGCCACCTGGACGCCGAACCGGAGCGGGATCGGCAGACCGTTCACATCATCGAAGTGCGAGAACGCGACGAGCACGGCCGCAGGCAGGGCGATGACCAGAGGGGTCTGCATCAGCGCAAAGCCCACGAAGATTCCGGTCATCATGGCGATGCCGCCCGAGCGCGGGACCGCACGCGCGTGCAGGGAGCGTCGGTTCGGCATGTCAAGGGGCAGTCGGTCCTGCGCCCTCAGCATCCAAACGATAAGCGGCAGGGTCACGAGCGCCGAGACGATCGGCGAAACGACGGCGACATCCGGCATCGCCACGACCTAGTTCGCTCGATGTAGCACGGGGCGCATTCTAGCGCGTTCCCTCATCGGTGCTCACGCGCGGCGATCTGAACCAGCGGGCAGTTTGCGCCCTCCTTAGGCCGCAGCGGGTCCCCTTCGGTGTAGGCACCGTTACCAGAGTCCTCGCCGTGGACTTGACCGAGCTCATGAAGACGAAGCGACGGGCGATACCGTAAGCCGCCCGCGCTAGGCCGACCGTACCGTCGAAATTGACGCGCCTGGACACCACGAGTGATTCTAGCAAGCCCCTACCTGCGGCTATCCCGTACCACTACAATACGCGCTTTATTCGAGCGCAACGCACGCGGTGAACGCTTCCTTTTATCCCGTGATTCTGTCTGGCGGCTCGGGCAGCCGTCTGTGGCCGATGTCCCGGCGGCTCCTGCCGAAGCAGTTCCTGCCTCTCGTCTCCGAGCGGAGCCTGCTCCAGGACACGGTGATGCGGCTGCAGGGCGTTCAGAGCGCCCGTGCCCCGATCGTCGTCTCGAACAGTGAGCACCGGTTTCTCGTCGCCGAACAGCTAAGGGAAATCGGAGTGAAGCCGGAAGTGCAAGTCCTGGAGCCCGTCGGCCGCAACACCGCCCCGGCGGTCGCGGTCGCGGCGCTCCATGCACAGAGCCGGCAACTGGACGCTTGCTTGTTCGTTCTGCCGTCGGACCAGCTGATCCAGGACGTGCCGACCCTCCACGCGGCGATCGCCACTGCGCTGCCCCTGGCCGCGGGCGGCTCGCTCGTCACCTTCGGAATCACGCCGAGAGGACCGGTGACCGGCTACGGCTACATCGAGCGGGGCGAACCGATCCTAGGAAGCAATGGCAGCTTCCGAGTAAGCCGCTTCGTGGAAAAGCCCGACCAGGAGACGGCGCGCCGCTATGTTTCGAGCGGCAGGTTCTTCTGGAACAGCGGCATGTTCGTATTTCAGGCGAGACGCTATCTCGAGGAGCTGCAGCGCTTCCGACCAGACATTGCGACCGCCGCGAAAGCGGCGTGGGAGGCGGGCACGCGCGACCTGGATTTCCTGCGGCTCGATTCGGCTGCATTCGAGGCCTGCCCCGCCGATTCCGTGGACTACGCGGTGATGGAGCGCACTTCTGCGGCAGCAATGGTGCAGGCCGACATGGGCTGGAGCGACGTGGGTTCCTGGGGCGCCCTTTGGGAAACTGGAAAGAAGGACCAGAAAGGAAACGTCGCCCACGGTGATGTCGATCTGCTCGACGCCAAAGGATGCTATGTGCGCGCCGAGAGCCGTCTGGTGTCGGTGCTCGGCGCAATGGATCTCGTCATCGTCGAGACCGACGACGCGGTGCTCGTAGCCGACATGGCGCGCTCGCAGGAAGTAAAGGAAGTCGTCGACATGCTCGACCGGAAAGCCCGGACCGAGCACGTTTCGCACAGCCGAGTCTATCGACCATGGGGCTACTACGAGGGCATCGACGCAGGCGATCGCTTTCAGGTCAAGCGGATCATGGTCAAGCCGGGCGAGGCGCTATCCCTGCAGATGCATCACCACCGGGCCGAGCACTGGGTAGTGGTATCGGGCACTGCCAGGGTGACTCGGGGCGAGGAGACCATGCTGCTCTCCGAGAACGAGTCCACGTACATTCCCATCGGCACCAAGCACAGACTGGAGAATCCCGGGAAGACAGCACTCTTCCTGATCGAGGTTCAATCGGGCGGCTATCTGGGTGAGGACGACATCGTCCGCTTCGAGGACCGCTACCAGAGAAACTGAGACACAGCCCGGCCGAATCCGGACTTGGTCACAGCTGCTCGGTCGCGTAGCAGTCCCGGAGAGAACGCTCCCAGCTCGGCAGGGCAACGCCAAACTGCCGGAGCAGCTTCCCGTTGGACAGACGGGAATTTCTGGGCCTTTGCGCGCGCGTCGGATACTCGTCCGATGAAATAGGTACAACGCGACCTCGAGGGTCGATCCCCTCCAATCGCGCGATCTCGGTCGCGAACCCGTGCCAGGACGTGCTCCCAGACGCCGTGACGTGATAGACGCCCGATCGTTCCTTGAGGGCGGCAACACCATGGCGCTCGATAAGGTCCGCGGTCGCCTGGGCGAGCGCTCCGGCGAGGGTCGGCGCCCCGAACTGATCGGACACCACGCGCAGTTCCTTTTTTTCTTTCAGCAGGCGCCTCACAGTCAGGAAAAAATTCTTTCCTTGCCGCGCATAAACCCAGCTGGTGCGCAGTATCAGATGAGCGCCCCCGACAGCAAGAATCGCCTGTTCCCCCGCGAGCTTGCTCAGGCCGTAGGCGTTCAGAGGCCTGGGGGGATCGTCCTCGATGTAGGGTGTGCCCTTCGTTCCATCGAAGACATAGTCAGTCGAATAGTGAACGAGCAACGCTCCGGCGCGCTTGGCCTCCTCGGCGAGGACTGCAACGGCGGCTGCATTGATCGCATGTGCGACGTCCGGCTCGCTCTCCGCCTGGTCGACCGCGGTATAGGCTGCCGCATTGACCAGCACATCCGGACTCACCGAACGAACCACCGAAACGATTTCGTTCCGCATAGCGAGATCCAACCCCGTCCGGTCGAAGGCGACAAGCTCCCCGAGCGGTGCGAGCGTGCGCATGAGTGCCGAACCGACCTGCCCGTTCTTGCCGGTCAGGAGGATCCTCACGGAAATACTTCAGCGTCGCGCAGCCGCACGCCCGCAGCGTCTTTTGGCGAAAGCACGGGGACGCCCGAAAGGGGCCAATCGATCCTGAGCTCAGAGTCGTTCCACAGGATGCAGCGCTCGTGCTCGGGTGCGTAGAAGTCTGTGGCCTTGTAGAGCACCTCGGCAAAATCGCTAAGCACGCAGAACCCGTGCGCGAAGCCGACGGGTATCCAGAGCATGCTTTTCGACCGCGCGCTCAAGCGCGCGCCTTCCCATTTACCGAAAGTCGAGGAGCTGCGGCGGATGTCCACCGCGACGTCGAAAATCTCGCCTTCTGTGACGCGAACCAGCTTCCCTTGCGGTTGACGGATCTGGTAGTGCAGGCCGCGCAGCACGCCTTTCTCCGAGCGGGAGTGGTTGTCCTGGACGAACCGTGCCCGGATTCCCGCGCGCTCGAATTCCCGCTCGTTCCAGCTCTCGAAGAAGAAGCCGCGCGCGTCGCCGAACACGCGAGGCTCGATAAGCAAGACTTCGGAAAGCCGGGTCGGTGTGACCTTCATGCGCTAGCGCGGGTCGGCCTCGCTCCGCAGGAGCGATATCAGGTAGCCGCCGTAGCCGCTGTTGCGCAGGGGCGCCGCCAAGGCTTCAAGCTGGGCGTCGTTGATCCAGGCATTGCGCCAGGCGATCTCCTCGGGGCAGCAGATCTTCAGTCCTTGGCGTCGTTCGAGCGTCTCAATGAAGTGGCTCGCCTCCAGCAACGACTCGTGCGTCCCGGTGTCGAGCCACGCGTGCCCGCGTCCCAGGGCGACCACGCCCAGTTTCCCGGCCTCGAGGTAGCGGCGGTTGACGTCGGTGATTTCGAGCTCTCCTCGAGGCGACGGCCTGAGCGACTTTGCGATGTGCACCACTTCGTTGTCGTAGAAGTACAGGCCCGTGACCGCAAAGCGCGATTTCGGCCGGGCTGGCTTCTCCTCGATGCTCACCGCGCGCCCGTCTGCTCCAAACTCGACGACGCCATAGCGCTCCGGGTCCTTTACCTGGTAGGCGAAAACAGTGGCGCCGGAGGTCTTCTTTGCCGCCCGCTGAAAATCCGAACTGAGGTCGTGACCGTAAAAAATGTTGTCCCCGAGCACGAGGGCACAGGGCTCCTTCCCCACGAAACCCTCGCCGATGATGAATGCTTGAGCAATTCCGCCCGGGTGCGGCTGCACCGCGTATTGGAGATTCAGCCCCCAGCGCGAGCCGTCGCCGAGAAGGTCCTTGAAGCGCGGCGTGTCCTGCGGCGTGGAGATCACGAGGATCTCGCGGATGCCGGCGAGCATCAGCGTGCTCAAGGGGTAGTAGATCATCGGCTTGTCGTACACCGGTAGCAGCTGCTTGGAAACGACTTGCGTGACCGGATAGAGGCGGGTGCCGGAGCCTCCGGCGAGGACGATTCCTTTCACGCTCCGCCTCGGTTAGCGTAATTCTTCTCGATCCAGTGCCGGTAAGCGCCGCTCGTCACATGCGCGACCCATTCGGGATTGTCGAGATACCACGCGACCGTCTTGCGCAATCCGGATTCGAAGGTCTCGGACGGCGCCCAGCCGAGCTGGATGGCGATCTTGGAGAAGTCCATCGCGTAGCGCTGGTCGTGCCCCGGGCGGTCTTTCACGAAGGAGATGAGCGTGGAGTGCCGGATCTTGCTGTGGGGCCGCGCCTCGTCGAGTAGGGCGCAGATCGCATTCACGACCTCGAGATTGGTCTTCTGATTGTGGCCGCCGATGTTGTAGCTTTCGCCGACGCGGCCGCTGGCGAGGACCTGGCGGATCGCCGAGCAATGATCCCGCACGAACAGCCAGTCGCGCACGTTGCCGCCCTCGCCGTAGACCGGCAAGGGCTTGTTCGCGATCGCGTTGAGGATCATCAGCGGGATGAGCTTTTCGGGAAACTGATAGGGGCCGTAGTTGTTCGAGCAGTTGACGATGAGCGTCGGCAGCCCGTAGGTACGGTGATAGGAGCGCACCAGGTGGTCGGCCGCGGCTTTCGAAGCGGCGTAGGGGCTGTTCGGCGCGAACGGCGTCGATTCGTTGAACGGCGGAGCGTGCGGCGCCAGCGAGCCGAATACCTCGTCGGTGGAGATATGCAGGAATCGGAATTCCTCGCGCTGCGAAGGCGCCTGCTTTTGCCACCAGCTGCGCGTTTCCTCGAGCAGGGCGAACGTGCCGAGAATGTTCGTCTGCATGAATTCGTCCGGTCCGTGGATCGAGCGGTCGACATGGCTTTCGGCGGCGAAGTGCACGATCCCGCGGGGAGCATGTTTTTCGAGAAGGCGCCTCACCAGCGTCCGGTCGCCGATGTCGCCGTGAACGAACACGTGCGCCGGGCTGTCCTTGAGGGGCTTGAGATTCTCCGGGTTGCCCGCGTAGGTGAGTTTGTCCAGATTGACCACGGGCTCCGTCCCCTGCGCGAACCAGTCGAGGACAAAATTCGAGCCGATGAATCCTGCACCACCTGTGACTAGGACGGTCATTTCGAAGCTCGCTCCAGCGCTTTGAGTTTTGCGTATTTGTTGAAGGTGTTCATGCATCCGATCGCGATGTGCACCAGGCCTGCGACGCCGTCGAGGAACCCGAGGCGAAGGAAATAGAACTTGATGAAGCGGAGCAGGGGTGAAAGCACCAGATGGAACAGGCTTGCGCGACGGCCCGCGTCCCGCAGCGCTTCGGCCTGCAGGCTGGTGTAGCGGTTCTGCTTGTCGAGATATTTTTCCAAGGTCTCCGCCGAATCGTGCAGCAGATCGCCCCGCAGCCTGAGGACGGGCGCCTGCGTGTGGACCTTTTCATGCACCGCCTCGTTGCCCCAGCGCGCGTGTCGCCGATGAAACAGGCGCACGCTCCAATCCGGATAACCCTCGCCGTGCTTGAGCCAGCACCCGAGGAAGCGGTTGCAGCGCGGCATGGCGTAGACAAACCCGCGCGGCGCCCTGAGCTCGGCGACGATAGCCTCGCGCAACTCTTCGCTCAAGGCTTCGTCCGCATCCAAGCACAGCACCCAGTCGTGTTTGGCGGCATCGACCGCAAACTGTTTTTGGGGGCCGAACCCGAGCCATTCCTTCGCGATGACGCGCGCGCCGTGGCGCCTAGCGAGGTCGGTCGTGCCATCGGTGGACCCCGAGTCCACCACGACGACGTCTTCGGCAAAGGCGATGCTCGCAAGACAGCTCTCGAGCTGCGAGGCCGCGTTGCGCGTAATGATCGCTACGGACAAGGGCATGGACGCGGAGAAAGAGCCAGCCAACCCGTATAATCAGCGGCTTATGCACGGTATTCTAACCGCAATCCGGGCGCTGTAGCCGCGAATCGTTCCGATGTGGCGAGCCGGTTACAGACTGCTCCTTTGGCTTGCCTTCCCATACCTGCTTGCGCGGGTCTGGTGGCGGGGACGGCAGGAGCCGCGCTACCGGGAGAATCTCGGACAGCGATTTGGCTTCTACCGGACAGAACCCGGACGGCCGGTGATCTGGCTGCACGCCGTGTCCCTGGGCGAGACGCGCGCCGCGGAACCGCTGCTGCGTGCCTTGCAGCACCGTCATCCGGACTGCGACCTCCTCATCACCCAGATGACGGCGACTGGCCGTGAGGCCGCCCAGCAGCTGTTTGGCGACTCCGCGCAGGTGGCCTGGCTAGCCTACGACTACCCCTCCGCGGTAAGACGGTTCCTGCGCCACTTCCGGCCGCGGCTCGGGATTCTGATGGAGACCGAAATCTGGTTTCATCTCGTGGCAGAGTGCGAACGGCGCCGAGTACCGCTCGTGCTTGCCAATGCCCGAATGTCGGTGAGATCGGCGCGCGGCTATGCCATGGTGGGCCCCCTGGTTCGCGGCGCCCTCGAAAGCTTGAGCGCAGTCGCGGCGCAGACGGCCGAAGACGCCGCTCGACTGCGATCTCTCGGCGCGCGCGAGGTCGAAGTTACCGGGAACCTCAAGTTCGACGTCGAGCCTGGCGCAGGTAGCGAATCGCTTGCGGCGCAATTCAGGCAGCGGTTCGGGAATCGCAAGGTTCTTCTCGCTGCCAGCACTCGCGAGGGAGAAGAGGAGCTGCTGCTGGACGCGCTGGAGCGCGACCCGCTGGGGGACGCGTTGGTGGTGATCGTTCCGCGGCACCCGCAGCGATTCGACTCGGTCGGGCAGCTAATCGCCGCACGGGGCCTGAAGTACGCACGGCGAAGCAACCCCGAGCCGCTGGCTGCCGATTGCAATGTGTTGCTCGGGGACAGCATGGGAGAGATGGCCGCCTACTATCGCGCCTGCGATGTGGCCTTTGTCGGCGGCAGCCTGCTCGCCTACGGCGGACAGAACCTGATCGAAGCCTGCGCCGCGGGCGTGCCGGTCCTGGTCGGCCCCTACACCTACAATTTTGCCCAGGCTGCCGAAAGCGCCGTCGCCGCCGGCGCGGCGCTGCGGGTCGAGGGCGCCGAGGAGGCGATGCGCCGGGCGCGCGCTTTGCTCGGGGACCGAAATTTGCGCGAGCGCATGGGACGGGCCGGGATCGCTTTCTGCGCAACGCATCGCGGCGCGACCGAGCGTACCCTCGCGGTGTGCGAACGGCTGCTCAGTTCGAGCCGAGCAAGCGGTTGATTTCCTCGACGTCGCCGTCGGTCAGCGTTCCCGAGGCCGACTTGAGGCGCAGGCTGTTCAATATGGTGTCGTAGCGCGCTCTCGAGAGATCGCGCAGCGTGCTGAAGACCTGCTGCTGGGCGTTGAGGACGTCGATGTTGATGCGTACGCCGACCTCGTAGCCGAGCTTGTTGGAGTCGAGCGCGCTGCGGCTGGAGACTAGCGCCGCCTCCAGGGCTTTCACTTGAGCCATTCCATTGGTCACGCCGAGGAAGGACTGGCGCGCGCTGAGGGCCGCCGTGCGCCGCGCGCCCTCGAGGTCCTGCTGCGCCTTCTCGCGGTTGGCGACGGCTTGCCGGACTTGCGAGCTCACATTGCCTCCGGCGTAAAGGGGGATCGCGAGCTGCAGCCCGATGTTGTAAACGGTGGAGTCCGAGACGCTGTTGGCCGTCGCGGCGGTGCTGAGACCTGTGTAGTTCGTGCCGGCGTTGCCGACGAGGTTGAGGGTGGGCAGGTGCCCGGAGCGGACACGCTCGATCTCGCGCACGGCAACCTCGACGGCTGCCTCCTGCGCGCGAACCGGGTAGCTCTGGGTCGAGGCCGCGCTGGCCCAATCCTCCATCGAGTTGGGCTGGGGCGGATTGAGGTCGATGTTGGGCCGGAGCGGCTCCAGCCGCTCGGGAAACTTGCCCACGATCTGCTGTAACGCGCGCTTCTTGAATTCGAGGTCGCTCTGGGCCGCGATCTCCTGGGAAGTCGCGAGGTCGAACCGCGCCTGCGCCTCGTGGGTATCGGTGATGGTCGCCGTCCCGACCTCGAAATTGCGCTTCGCCTGCGCGAGCTGCTCGGCGATCGCGACTTTCTGCCCTTGGATGAAGGCGAGGCTGTCCTGCGAGGCGAGCACGTCGAAATACGCCTGCGCGACCCGCACGATCAGGTCCTGCGTCGCTTGGCCGAACAGGGCCTCGGCCTGCACCGCTTTAAACCCGGCTTCCTTGTACACCTGGAAATTCTGCCAATTGAACAGCGGCTGCGTCAGCGTCACCGTGAAGCCCCTGGTCGGACCCGAACGCTGGGATTCGAATGGAAGGGGGATGGTCGAGGGTCCTGAACCTGGCGTACTCCCCAATTCCCTGAACGTGATGTCGACTTTGTTCGCTTGAGCGAACCCGGTAGCGTTGACCGTCGGCAGGATCTGCGCGAGTCCCTGAGGCAGGCTTTCCAGCCCGGCGTCGCGCGTGGCGCGCGCAGAGGCATAGGTCGCATCGTTCGCGAGAGCGTCGCGATAGATCTGCAAGAGATCCGCCGCGCCGGCGGGCGCTGCGTGTAGCGCAAAGGTCAACAGTGCGGCAAGACTGCGGGGTCGCCGCCTGGGACTCAATCGGTGCGACATCAGAACCGGAAGCGCCCGGGCTGCGCCGCGTTTTTTAGCGGTGCAAGGCAGGTCTCGAATAGGTCGATGGTGTGGTGCGAGCCTTGGCCGACGCAGGTGATGAGCCGCGCCTCCATCACCGGTGGATCGCCCACGACGGCGAAGAGTCTTCCTCCTGTCTTGAGCTGCGCGACAAAGGACGGCGGCAGAACGGGTGTGGAGCCCGTCAACACGATTACGTCATACGGAGCGTGCGACTGCCAGCCTTGCGCCGCGTCTCCAAGTTCGACGGTCACGTTTTCGATCCCGGAACGCCGGAGATTCTCCTCCGCAAACGCCCTCAGCCTGGGATTGATCTCCACCGAATACACGTGATGCGCCCGGGCTGCGAGTAGGGCCGAGAGATATCCGCTGCCGGTGCCGACCTCGAGCACGGACTCGTACTTCCTGACGGCGAGTTCCTGAAGAGTGCGCGCCTCGACTTTGGGCTGCATCATGCGCTCGCCTTCACCGGCTCCTTCGTACAAGGGAATTTCCAAGTCCGAAAAGGCGAGCTCTCGGTAGGCGGCCGGAACAAATTCTTCGCGCCGCACTGCATAAAGCAGATCGAGCACGTCCTGGTCGAGCACCTCCCAAGGGCGGATCTGTCGCTCGATCATGTTGAAGCGCGCTTGCTCGATGCTCATGGCTGACGGGATGGTGCGAAAGGCGGCGATTCTAGCACTGTTTGGCAGGCGTTTCGGTCAGGGTGCCGCACTTGAAGGTGGCCCGGCGATGAATCAGAATAGCCTCCAGACAGCCATGGCTTATTGAACGAGCACACTCTACCCTAACAGCAGGCATGCCATATCCTTCCGGAGTCTGATGCATGCATGTATCCGAGGAGCGTTACGGAGACGCGTTGGTGCTCACACCCGTCGGGCGGATCGACAACAGCACAACCGACGGCCTGAGATCCGACCTCGATACCCACGTGGCGACCTGCCGCAAAGGCGGGGATCGCCTGATCCTTGATTTCTCGAAGGTCGACTACATCAGCAGCGTCGGGCTGCGCGTGCTGATGCTGGCTGCCAAGAAGGTTCGCGAGCAGGAAGGCTCGATCGTCGTCGCCGGGCTTCAACCGGTGGTACGAGAAATCTTCGAGATCAGCCGCTTCAATCTCGTGTTCCAGTGCTTCAAAACCGTGCGCGAGGCCCTGGGCAAGGTTTCGGCAGCTGCGCTGGCGGCTTACGACTCCACTCACGACGGCTGACTGATGGCGGTTTGGGTTACGTTCTGGGGAACGCGGGGATCGATTCCCGTTTCCTTGGACTGCGCTTCCGTGCGGGACAAGCTCGCAAACGCGATCGTGGCAGCCTCGGGCAAGGGCCTCGACACCCAGGAGAAGGCGCGGGCGTGGGTAGACACCGAGCTCGATTTCGCGGTTTCGCACACCTTTGGCGGCAATTCCGCCTGCGTGCAGCTCGACGCGGGTGACGCCGAATACGTGCTGTGCGATCTAGGAAGCGGGGTGCGCGCCTTCGGAAATCGCGTGTTCAGCCGCGAT
>Ga0326726_10000899_pt1 | contig 27304 bp, 22 predicted proteins | sample MHFenrmetagenome_2_FD_207603 | JGI IMG/M metagenome (GOLD analysis project Ga0326726, IMG submission 207603) | Lab enriched peat soil microbial communities from Michigan Hollow, Ithaca, NY, United States - MHF15MN | ecosystem: Environmental > Terrestrial > Soil > Wetlands > Peat | place: USA... | reverse complement strand
TTTTCGGAAGGAAGCTCGGAGCCTGTCATCCCGAGGAGCGGAGCGACGAGGGATCCCGTCCTTCATCGCCGTGGTCGCTCCTCGAGTCCGGGATCCCTCGCAGCCCTCGGGATGACGCGCGGGGGCCGCTCCCGCGCGTCACTCCCTCTCGCCCGCCTTCGGGACGTTGTACTTCCGAATCACGTCCCGCACTCCGTTGACGGCCCGAATGCGGCCGAGGATCTTCTCGAGCTGTTTCAGGTCGGACGTCTCGAGGGACACGCTGACGTAGCCCTCTCTCGTCTCCCCCACCCGCGCCTCGATCCTGCGGATGTTGGAGCCCTCCCCCGCGATCGCCTGGGTGACGTCGGCGAGCAGTCCCGGCCGGTCTTCCGTGACCACCTCGAGCTCGATCGCGTAGGAGGACTTTTTCTCGCCGGCCCACGCCACGTCGATGCGCCGTTCCGGGTCGTACAGGAGGTTGCGGACGTTCGGGCAGCTCTCCGAGTGGACCGAGACGCCCCGGCCGCGCGTGATGTAGCCCACGATCTTCTCGCCCGGAACCGGGTTGCAGCACTTGGCGAGGCCGGCCAGCAGGTCGTTGTGGCCGACCACGACGATGTCGGGCACGCCGAAGGGCAGGATCTTCCGGACGACCCGGGAGACCGCCGACTCCTTCTTCTCGGGCTCCTGGCGCGCGAGCTCGTCGGCGGGCACGAACCGTTCGAGGGCCGTCCGGGGGGCGAGCTTTCCGTACCCGATCGCGGCGTAGAGGTCGTCGGGCCGGGAGAAGCCCCACAGCTTGAGCTCTCGCTCGAGACTGCCCTCGGCCTCGAGCTTGCGCACCGTGCGCTTGAACTTCTTGAGCTCCCGCTCGAGCAGGCGCCGGCCGAGCTCGACCGACTGCCGTTTCTCCTCTTCGTGGATGAAGTGGCGGATCTTGTGCCGGGCCCGGCTCGTGACGACCGACGAGAGCCAGTCCCGCGAGGGCGCCTGGTTCGGAGCGGTCAGGATCTCGACGATGTCCCCGCTGCCGAGCGGCGTGCGCAGGGGCACGAGCTTGCCGTTGACCCGCGCGCCGACGCACCGGTGCCCGACGTCCGTGTGGATGCGGTACGCGAAGTCGATCGGCGTCGCCCCGCGGGGGAAGGCGAAGACCTCGCCCTTGGGCGTGAAGGTGTAGACCTCGTCCGGGTAGAGGTCGACCTTGAGCGAGGACAGGAACTGGCGCGGGTCCGAGACCTCGCTCTGCCAGTCCACGAGCTGGCGCAGCCACTGGAAGCGGGCGTCGTCGGCGTGAGGCCCGAGCCGGCCCTCCTTGTACTTCCAGTGCGCCGCGATGCCTCGCTCGGCGATCAGGTCCATTTCGCGCGTCCGGATCTGGATCTCGAAGGGCTGCCCCGTCTCGCCCATGACCGTCGTGTGGAGCGACTGGTAGAAGTTGGGCTTGGGCATCGCGATGTAGTCCTTGATGCGGCCGGGAACCGGGCGCCAGAGCTGGTGGACCATTCCGAGGGTCTCGTAGCAATCCTTCGTCTCGGCGACGACGACGCGAAAGGCGAGGATGTCGAAGAGCTGGGCGGCATCCACGCCCGTGCGCTTCATCTTCAACCAGATCGAGTAGTAGCGCTTCATGCGGCCCGAGACCTCGGCCGAGACCCCCGCCTCCGAGAGGCGCGTCTCGATCCGCCGGCGGACGTCCGAGACCATCCCCTCCGACACCTTCATCCGGCGCGCGACCTCGCGGGCCACGCGCTCGTGCTCCTCCGGCTCGAGGTAGAGAAACGACAGGTCCTCGAGCTCGCCCTTGACGCTGCCCATGCCGAGCCGGTGCGCGATCGGCGCGTAGATGTCCAGGGTCTCCCGCGCGATCTCGCGGCGCCGGGATTCCGGCAGGAAGCCCAGGGTGCGCATGTTGTGGAGCCGGTCGGCGAGTTTGACCATCACGACCCGGAGGTCGGAGACCATGGCCAGGATCATCTTGCGGAAGGTCTCGGCCTGCTCCTCTTCACGGGAGACGTAGGAGAACTTGCCGATCTTGGTCAGCCCATCCACGAGCTCGGCGACCTCGGGCCCGAACTGCTGGGCGATTGCCTCCCGCGTCGTCAGGGTGTCCTCGAGCACGTCGTGGAGCAGACCCACGACGATCGAGATGTCGTCGGCCTTCAGGTCCGCCAGGATCGCCGCCACGTTCAGGGGGTGGACGAGGTAGGGTTCGCCCGACCGCCGGACCTGGCCCTTGTGCTCGCGGGCCGAGAACACGTACGCCCGGCGCAGCAGGTCCTGGTCGCTGGCCGAGTTGTACGCCTCGACCTTCTCGAGGATCTCCTCGAAGTGGATCACCCGGGAAGGGTAACGCGGAAGCCGTCAGCTGTCAGCTTGCAGCTGTCCGCTGACGGCCTTTTCAGCGCCGCTTCGAGTTCTTCTTCGAGGCCGCCGGGGGCCCGGACGGCACGATCGGCTCGGCCCTGACGGGGGCCGGAACGACCGCGAGCTTGCCGCGGTTCTTGAAGTCCTTCCAGATGACCACGATCGCCGCGGCCACGTAGATCGAGGAGTACGTGCCGACGACGATGCCGATGATGAGGGTCAGGGCGAAGGTGTGGAGCACCTCGCCCCCGAGAAAGAAGAGCGCCACCACCACGAGCATCGTCGCGCCCGCAGTCAGAATCGTCCGCGAGAGGGTCTGATTGACGGACCGGTTGATGACCGCCTCGAGCGCTTCCTTCTTCGGGGTCTTCAGGTTCTCCCGGACCCGGTCGTAGACGACGACCGTGTCGTTCATGGAGTAGCCCACCAGAGTCAGGAGCGCCGCCACGACGACCAGATTGAACTCCCGGCCCAGCAGCGCGAGCATCCCGATCGTGATCAGCGTGTCGTGCACCGTGGCCACGATCGCCCCGACACCGAAAGGCAGCGAGCGGAATCGGAAGGCCACGTAGGCGAGCATTCCGATCGAGGACCAGATGATCGCGAGCAGGGCCTTCTTCTGGAGGTCGGCGCCCACCTGGGGGCCGACGTTCTCGGCGGAAAGGAGGACGAACGGGCCGGTGAAGGCGTTCGATTGGAACCAGGCCTTCACGGGCGCCGAGATGCCTTCGACGCCGTTGACGTCCGCCGTCGAGTGGAAAAGCCCGAGGCTCGAGCGCTTCGCAATGACGCGCTCGGCGGCCTGCGTGTAGTAGTCGCCGGCCGTGACGTCCGACCGACCCGCGACGTGGTCCGGGTCAGCCGCCGCCAGGCGCGCCGCCAGCGTGCCCTTGCCCTCGGTGTTCAGGTCGATCTTGCCCGGGTCCGTCGGCAAGGCCAGGCCCTGGCGCAGCGACTTCAGAACGTCGCCGGCGACATCCCGGCCTTCCTTCTTCTGCTGCTGGACGCGGATCAGGACCTCGTTTTTCTCGGCCTCCTCGTAGCGCTGGATGCCGATCTCGCCCAGGCCCGCGCCGTCGAGGACCTTGCGCAGGTGGTCGATGTCGGGCCGCTCGCCGAACCGCACCGCGATCGCGGTGCCGCCCGAGAAGTCGATGCCGAACTTCAGGCCCTTCTGCACGAAGATCGTGAAGAGCCCGAGCGCGATGAGCGCCCAGGAGGCGCCGATCGCCCACCACTTGTACTTCAGGAAATCGATGTTGGTCTGGCGGAAGAACTCCATGACGCTCGCTTTCTAGATCGACACCGAGTCGATGTGCTGCCGGCTCCCGTACTCGAGCTCGAAGATCGTGTGCGACACGAAGACCGCCGTGAACATCGAGATGAGCAGGCCGATGATCAGCGTGACGGCGAAGCCCTTGACGGGGCCGGTCCCGAACTGCAACAGGAAGAGGGCCGAGATGATCGTCGTGGCGTGCGTGTCGACGATCGTGGCGAAGGCCTTGGAGAAACCGTTCTCGATCGCGGCCTTCGGCGCGCGTCCGTTGCGCAGCTCCTCGCGGATGCGCTCGAAGACGAGCACGTTCGAGTCGACCGCCATGCCGATCGTCAGGATGAATCCGGCGATGCCGGGCAGCGTCAGCGTGGCCTCGAAGAGCGACATCGCCGCCGCGAGCAGCAGCGCGTTCAGGACGAGGGCGATGATCGCGTTCCAGCCGGCGCGGCGGTAGTAGACGGCCATCGCGATGAAGACGAGGACCGCGCCGGCCACCGACGCCGTGATGCCCTTCTTGATCGAGTCGAGACCGAGCGACGGGCCGACGGTCCGCTCCTCGAGGTAGACCAGCCCCGCAGGCAGCGCGCCCGCGCGCAGGACGAGGGCGAGGTCGTTGGCGTCCTCCGGCGAGAAGTTGCCCTCGATGACGCCCGTCTCGGTGATGCGGTCCTTGATGTTCGGCGCCGACTGCACGCGGTTGTCGAGGACGATCGCCAGGCGCTTGCCGATGTTGGCGCCCGTCGCCTCGCCGAACTTCTGGGAGCCCGACGCGGTCAGAAAGAACGTGATCGAGTGGGCGCCGAACTGGCCCTGCGTGGGCCGGGCGTTCTTCAGGTCCCGCCCGGTGATGACGGCCTGCTTGCGCACGACGTAGAAGGTGCGCTCGTGGGTTCCGGCCTCGGCCTTGGCTTCGACGAGCTTGAACTGGGGCGGGATCGCGCCGCCCGGATAGGCGGACTTGAGCGCGGCGTCCGACGAGGGGCCGGCCTCGACCAGCGTCAACTCGAGAAACGCCGTGTTCTTGATGAGGTCCTTGACGCGCTTGGGGTCGTCGATGCCCGGCAGTTGGACCAGAATCCGGTCGCCCCCCTCGCGGGCGATGAGCGGCTCGGCGACGCCGAACTCGTCGACGCGGTTGCGGATCGTCTCGACGGCCTGGGAGACGGCGTTCTCCTCCGTCTGGCGGCGCGCCACGTCCTTCAAGGCGAACGTCCACTTGCCGCCGCCGGTGCTGTAGTTCCAGTCCGGGAGATAGCGCTTGGCCGCTTCCTCGAGCTTGGCCTGGTCCGTCTGCGGCGTGACCACGATCGCGAACGACGTGTCGGTGGGCAGCTCGACGGCTCCGATCCCGGCGTCCTTCGTCTGGTTCTTCAACGTCTCGGCGGCGTCGTCGCGCTCGGCCTTGAGCGCGTCCACGGTGTTGACCTGCAGCACGAGGTGGATGCCCCCGCGCAGGTCGAGCCCGAGCTTGATGGCGCTCTTCAACGCGTCCTGCAGGGTCGGCCCGCCCGGACCCGTCCATTCCTTTTTCGCGTGGCTGTATCCCGTGAACACGTAGCCGGCGATCGCCCCGGCGACCACGAGGACGATCAACAGGACACGCCAGCGGAGCTTTTTGCCCAAATCCCCCTCCAAAAAGAACGCCGGAGTCTACAGGAGAAGCGGTCGGCTGTCGATTGAAGAGCGGCACGACGCCGCCGTACGAGAGCGCGAACGATCCGGAACCGCGCGCTAACTCTTAAGTCGCTGTCGTGCTTGAGGTTGTCTCCGGCTCCCCGACGAGTCCCGAGACCGCGCTGCGCAGCACTTTGATCTTCGTGTTGTCGGAGATCTGCAGGATCACGAAGCCGCGCTCCTCGTCGAGCGCCGTGATCCGCCCGAAGATCCCACCGCCGGTAACGACCTCGTCGCCCTTCTTCAGCTTCGACAGCATTTCCTGCGTCTTCTTCTGCTTCTTGCGCATGGGGGCTATCAGGAGGAAGTAAAAGATGACGAAGATGAAAATCATCGGGAGGAACTGCACGAGCCCTCCCGCCGCGCCGCCGGGCGCCGGAGCTGTCTGAAGAAGTGTTGTCAGCATGGCCGGGCGATCATATCAATCCGGAGGCGTCACTCGAGGGCAAACTCGAACGTGCTGACGACCCGGATCTTCTTGACCGGCGTGCTCGTGGGCGAGAACGGCCCCGACTCGTCGTTCCCGTCGGTTCCGAAGATCTGGATCATGCCCTGGTTGGCCGACCGGATGCTCCCGACGCGGGCGCCCGAGTCCGCCGCGAACTGCTGGGCCATCGCCCGGGCATTCTTCGTCGCGTCGGCCAGCAATTGGGGCCTCAGGTCATTGAAAGTCGTGACGACGAACCGCGGGTTGGCGGCGCCGCCCTCGCCGCCGTCGAGGACGACCCCCGACTTCAGGAGCTCGTCGGTCGAGCCGACGGCCGACCGGACGAGGTCCACCTTGGGCGTCTTCACGACGAGGGAGGTCGTCAGGATGTAGCGCAGCGGGTCGTTGCCCTGGGGCTGGCCGTACTCGCGCGCGAGCTTGTCGATCGTCCGGATGGGCGGGCGCTCGATCTCGGCCTCCTCGAACCCCAGCTTTCGGAGAAAGACGAGCGCCTCCTCGCGGTCGGCGCCGAGCCTCGACCGGGCGTCCTCGAGATCGCGGCTCGCGCGCCGGAGGTTCAAGGTCCAGATCGCCTGGTCGGCCTTGACCTCCTTCTCCACGAGGCCCTTGACGGTCACCGTGCGGACCGCCGAGCGCAGCCGCTCGACGCCCCGCCCGACGAAATACCCGGCGGACGCGAGCCCGACCAGGACACAGGCTCCGGCGACGAGCGCTCCGCGAACCCGCGAGCCTCCGTTGGACGCCTCCATGCCTCTCTCCTCTTCTATCAGGGCTTCGAAAACGGCAGCGGCTCGGTCCGCGGCGGCAGGGCCCTGCGCGCGGCTTCGACACGGTCCCAGAACTTCAGGAAGTTCTCGCCGAGCACGCCCCGGACCTCGTCCTCCGAATGGCCGCGGCGCAGCAGTTCCTCGGTCAGTTTCGGCAGCTTCGAAACGTCCTCGAGCCCGGTCGGCGGATCCTCGATCCCGTCGAAATCCGTGCCGAGGCCGGCGGCCTGCGGCCCGCCCACCTTCATCACGTGCTCGATGTGGTCGGCGAAGAGACTCCAGTTCGCGTCGGGATACTTCAGCGTTGCCATCAGCTTTCCGATCGCCTCGTCGCGTTTCTTCGGGTCGCCCTTGAAGGTCGCCCGGGCCTCGGCGATCTGCGGCTGGAGCGCCTTCTTCGCGGCCACGTACGCGTCCACCGACTTCTGGTCGAGGAAGAGGGAACTGAGGTTGACCATGACGACGCCGCCGCCCTTCGCGATCGCCCGGATCTGGTCGTCCGTGACGTTGCGCGGGAGGCTCGAGAGGGCGCGGCACGAGGAGTGCGACGCGAAGACCGGCGCCTTCGACGCCGCGATGGCGTCCGCCATGGTCTTGTCGCTGACGTGCGACACGTCGACCAGCATGCCGAGCCGGTTCATCTCGAGGATCACTTCGCGGCCGTGGTCGGTCAGCCCGTCGTGGACGGCCGTCTTCTTCGGGTCGTACAGATCGGCTCCGAAGAAAGAGCCCGCCGAGTCGGCCCAGTTGTTCGTGTTGGTATGGGTGAGCGTCATGTAGCGCACGCCGAGTCGGTAGTAGGACGACAGCGCTCCGAGCGAGTCCTCGATGGCGTGGCCCCCCTCGATCCCGATGAGGATCGCGATCTTCCCGTCCTTCTTGGCCTGTCGGATGCCCGCGACCGAGTCGGCGAAGACGAGGTCCTTCGGGTGCGCCTCGGCGAGGCGGTGGATCAGGTCGATGAACTCGAGCGCCTTCTTCGCCGACCCGCCCGTCCTCGCGAAGTCGGCGTTGACGTAGGCGGCCAGAAACGGCGCCGTGACGCCGCCCTCGCGCCACCGGGGGATGTCGACGTGGCCGGTCTTTCCCCGAACGGAGAAATCGACCCACTCCTTCTCGAGCCGTTCCGGCACGTCCTCGTGCGTGTCCACGACGATCGCGCTCCTGTGCAGAGCGAGGGCCCGCTGCGCGAGGTCCTGTCCGCCGGCGAACGAGCCCGACGCCGCGATCGCCGCCGCGAGGACCCGGGCGAGTTTTTTCATGCGCGGAAGGCTATACCAGGGCTCCCGCCTCACCCGGGCTACTGCCGCGAGATCGCCGAGCGGCCTCCGCGCAGAGAGGCGCCGCGCCCGGCGCGCGAACTCGAGCGGTGTCAGCGGTGTTTCCGGTGTTCCTCCGCCGCGCGGGAGATCCCGCCTCCGGATCCTAAGCCGCCCGCCTCATGCGAGCTTGAGCGGCAGTTTCCGCAGGCGCTGGCCGGTCGCCGCGAACACGGCGTTGGCGACGGCCGGCGCGATCGGAGGGGTCCCGGGCTCGCCGACGCCGCCCGATTTCTCGCCGCTCGGGACGATGTGCACCTCGACCTTCGGCATGGCGTCGAGGCGCAGCACCTCGTAGTCGTCGAAGTTGGACTGTTGCACGCGGCCCTCCTTCAACGTCACCTCGCCGTAGAGCGCGGCCGAGAGGCCGTACACGACGGCCGACTCGACCTGCGCGGCGACGCCGGCCGGGTTGATGCAGATGCCGCAGTCGATCGCGCAGACGACGCGGTGGACCCGGATCTTGCCCTTCTCGACGGAGACCTCGGCCACCTCGGCCACGTAGCTTCCGAACGACGCGTGCACGGCCAGACCGCGGAAGCGCCCCGCGGGCAGGGGCGTGCCCCACCCGGCCTTCGCCGCCGCGAGCTCGAGCGCCCCGAGGTGCCGCGGCGACGCCTTCAGCAGCCGCCGCCGGTAGGCGAGCGGATCCTGGCCCGCGGCCTGCGCGAGCGCGTCCACCATCGTCTCCATCACGTATCCGGTATGCGTGTGCCCGACCGAGCGCCACCACAGCACCGGCACCGCGGACCTGGGCGAGTGCAGCCCTACCCAGTGGTGCGGCGTCGCCGCGACGTACGCCGAGTCCGCCACGCCCTCGACGGACGCCTCGTCGATGCCGTCCTTGATCATCGTCGCGAACGGCGTCCCATCCAGGATCGATTGCCCGACGATCGTCTGCTTCCATGCGACCGGGGCGCCGTCGGCGCCGAGGCCGACCGACAGCCTGTGCGCCCACATCGGGCGGTAGTAGCCGCCGCGCATGTCGTCCTCGCGCGTCCACACGACCTTGACCGGCACGCCCGCCGCTTTCGCGACGTGGACGGCCTCGGCCACGAAGTCGTTGACGGGGTTGGCGCGCCGGCCGAAGCCGCCGCCCAGAAACGTCGTGTGCAGGGTGACCTGCTCGGGCTTTAACCCCAGGATCTTCGCGGCGGCCATCTGGTCGCCCGTCTGGAACTGGGTTCCCGCCCAGATCTCGACGGAATCGGGGCCGAGGCGCACGGAGCAATTGAGCGGCTCCATCATCGCGTGGGCGAGGAAGGGAAACTCGTACTCGGCGTCCAAGCGCGTCTTCGCCGATGAGAGCGCCGTGGCGACGTCGCCCGCGGCGGCTGCTTTCATTCCCTCCGAGGCGGCGAGCGCGCGGTAGTCCTCCCTCATCTTCACCGAGTCGAGGCTGCCTCCCGGCCCGAGGTCCCAATCGACGTCGAGGGCCTCGCGGCCCACCTTCGCCGCCCAGAAGTGGTCGGCCACGACGGCCACGCCCGAGGGAACCTCCACGACCGCGCGCACGCCCGGCACGGACTTTGCCTTCTCGGCCCGGAAGCTCTTGACCTTTCCGCCGAACACCGGCGCCCGCGCCACGAGCGCGACCTTCATCCCGGGCTCCCGCACGTCGATCCCGAACTGGGCCTTGCCCGTCACCTTCTGCGGCGAGTCGAGACGTCTGGTCGGCTTGCCGAGGATCTTCCAGTCCTTGCGGTCCTTCAGCTTCACCGTCGCCGGCGGCTTCTGCGCCTGCGCCGCCTTCGCGAGAGCTCCGTAGGAGGCCTTGCGGCTCCCGGAGGTCACGAAGCCGCGTTCCGCCCGGCAGGCCGAGGGATCGACCTTCCACTGCGCCGCCGCCGCCGCGATCAGCATCTCGCGCGCCATCGCCCCGACCTGGCGGTACCGGTCGAGCTCCGACCAGGTCGTGGTCGAGCCTCCCGTCATCTGCATTCCGTAGGCCGGGTGCGCGTAGACGGGCGCCGCCGGAGCGGCCTCGACGCGGATCTTCGACCAGTCGCACTCGAGCTCTTCGGCCACCATCATCGGCAGCGTCGTCCAGATGCCCTGGCCCATCTCGGAGTGAGCCAGGATCACCGTCACCGTGTCGTCCTCGCCGATCCTCAGAAAGGCGTTGGGCGGCGGCAGCGCGTGAGCGGCGCCGGGCTGCTGCAGGGCGAGCAGGCGCTCCTTCGGCAGGACCGTGAAGCCGATGACGAGGCCGGCCGAGGTCGTGAGGAACCGGCGGCGGGAGACGCCCGCGCGCCCGCTCACGACTTGCCTCCCGGCGCCGACATCGCGGCGGCCCGGTGGACGGCCTCGCGGATCCGCTGGTACGTGCCGCAGCGGCAGAGGTTGCCTGACAGCGCCTCGTCGATTTCGACATCGCTCGGCCTGGGCTTGATCCTGATCAGCGCCGCCGCCGCCATGATCTGTCCGGGCTGGCAGTAGCCGCACTGGACCACGTCGGCCTCGATCCAGGCGCGCTGGACCGGGTGGAGGCCCGTGGCGCCGAGCCCCTCGATGGTCGTGACGGCGCGGCCTTTGACTTCCGAAACGGCAGTTGCGCAGGAGCGCACGGCCTCGCCGTCGATGTGAACGGTGCACGCGCCGCACTGGGCGACGCCGCAGCCGTACTTCGTCCCGGTCATCCCGAGCAGGTCGCGCAGGACCCAGAGAAGCGGCATGTCCTCCGGGGCCTCGACGTCCCGCAGAGCTCCATTGATCTTGAGTTTCACCGTCGCCTCCGTCGCCCGATCCTAGCAGGGTCCCGGCCCGCGGCCAGCGGCGCGGCGAGCCGTCACGCGCCCTCGGTGATCTTCTCCTCGGGCGGCGCCGCGAGGCCCGCCAGGCGGCCCTCGGCGATCGCTTCGCGGATCTGCCGCATCCAGTCGAGATAGAAAAAGACGTTGTGCACCGAGAGGAGCATCGGCGCGGAGAAATCCTTCAGCACGAAGAGATTCCTGAGGTACGCCCGGCTGTGGCGCCGGCAGACGGGACACGCGCACGACGGATCGAGAGGCTTCAGGTCCTCCTTGAAGCGCTCGTGCTTGATCGCGAGCTCGCCCTGCGTCGTGTAGGCGTGGCCCATCCGGCCGTTGCGCGTGGGAAGGACGCAGTCGAAGAGATCGATGCCCGCCTTGACCGAGGCGAGCAGGTCGGCCGGCGTGCCGACGCCCATGAGATACCGTGGCCGGTCCTGCGGCAGGAGCGCCGCCGAAAGCTCGGTGATCTCGCGGATCGCGCTCTTCGTCTCCCCGACCGCGACGCCACCGACCGCGTAGCCGGGAAAGTCGAGGTCGACGAGCGGTCCGGCCGAGCGCCGCCTCAGGTCCTCGTGCGTGCCTCCCTGCAGGATCCCGAAGAGCAGCCCCGGGCCCGGGTAAGCCCTCTTCGAGCGCGCGGCCCAGGCGAGCGTGAGCCGGCACGCCTCCTCGACCTCCGGCCGATCGGCCGGAAACGGCGGACAGACGTCGAGGGCCATCGCCACGTCCACGCCGAAGCCCGACTGCAGCTCCATCGCCCGCTCGGGCGTCAGGAAGTGCTTCGTGCCGTCCTCCGGCGCGCGGAACTCGACGCCCTCCTCGGTGATCCGGCGGCGCGAGGCGAGGCTCATCACCTGGAAGCCCCCCGAGTCGGTCAGGATCGCGCGGCCCCAGCCGATGAAGGCGTGGAGCCCTCCGGCGCGCTCGATGAGCGCGAGGCCCGGCCGCGCCATGAGGTGGTACGTGTTGGCGAGCACGACGCGGCAGTCCCACGCCTCGAGGCGGTCGAACGCGACGCCCTTGACCGCGCCCCGCGTTCCGACGGGCATGAAGCAGGGCGTCTCGATTTCGGCGTGGTTGGTCCGCAGCCGCCCGCTCCGCGCGGCGGAAGAGGCGTCGCGGGCAAGGACGGCGAACAACGGCCGAGACGGAAGGCTAGAAATGGAGCTTGACCGACGCTGACCCGCCGAGCATCTCGCGATCCGGGTTCTGGTAGTTGAAGCCTCCGGTCGGCCCCCAGAGAACCCCGATGTCCACGGAGATGAGCGGAATCCCGAAGCCGACTCCGGCGGTGTAGCACCACGTCGGGTTGGGCGACGCGAAGTCGTACATCGCGCCGACCCGGAAAGCGAAGAGGGGAATCCGGCCTTCGACGCCGAGCGACAGCTGCTGGCTCTGGACACCGGGCGCGAGGGTGTCGCTGCGAATCAGGTCGCCGTCCACCGCAACGGCCAGGAAAGAGAGCGCGTCCACCGAGGCGCCCGCCCGGATCTGCCGGGGCAAAGGCACGCTGCCGGGGCTTCCGCTCACGTCGGCGACGGTGAAGGTCGGCTGGTTGAGGGAGGTCCCGACGACGCCGACCTTCACGATTCCGAGGTTCGCGCGCACCGCGGCGTCGAACGCGAACTTGTCGGTCGTGCGGGCGTTTTCCTGGAAGGCGTCGTGGATGAGCTCGGAGAGGTCCTGCCCCGTGCAGACGTCGTCCACGACGCCGCAGCGGCCGAAGTACGTGACGCCCGAGACGTAACGGACGGCGCCGCCCGCCTCGAGCACGCCCCCGAGAAACCCGTGGCCGTAGGCCAGCCGGACCTCGCGGGCCGACAGGCCGGAGAGGTAGAGGCCCGTGGTGTTGTAGGCGAGCCCGTTGTCGGGCCCGCCGCCGGGGATGACGTGGTGAAGGTCGATGATCGGGTAGATCCCGGAGTAGGGGACGGTTCCGATCGAGAGCGCGAAGCCGTCGTAGGAGGCCACCAGGCCGAAAACCCCGGAGGCGATGACGCTCGTCCCGGGCCTCGCGAGGTTCGTGATCCCGGCGATGGCCACCCTCGCGTCGGCACTCGAGAGGTCGCCCCAGGGCAGCCCCGCGAGGGTCGTCAGGGTGCCGACGAGGTTGTTGCGATTCTGGGCGGTCCCGCCCGCGAGGAGCTGGACGCTCCAGCCTTTCAGGCTCGCGAGCGCGGCCGGGTCGGACCAGGCGGCCGAGTTGTCGGCGACCGCCGCCACTTCGGCGCCTCCCATTCCCGTGGCGCGCGCGCCGGCCCAGGGAAATTGAGCGCGGGCGGGCCCGGTCAGACCGAGAAACAGAGTCGCGGCAACGAGGAAAAACGCTGATGGGCGCGGCGCCTTCACCGTTCCGATCTTAGCATCCGGCACTCGGTTGACCCCCGATAACACGCGTGCTAGGTTTGGCCGCCTTTCGAGGGGGAAATGCCCGATCTCGGTAAGAAGTACGACTGCTTCAACTGCCACACGAAGTTCTACAATCTCGGCAAGCCCGAGCCGATCTGCCCGAAGTGCGGCGCGAATCAGAAGAATGCGAAGTCCGACGACGCTCCGCCCCCGGCGCCGCGCCCGCCGCGTCGCTCCGCCCTTCTCGAAACGATTCCGGACGACAACCCCCCGGAGTTCGGTGAAGAAGCGCCGGCCGAGCCCGAGGAAGCCGACCTCGACGACGATGAGCTCGAGGAAGGCGAAGAAGCCCGCGAAGCGGACGACGAGGACGAGGAGTACTAGGCCGTCCCGCCCGCCGGGACCGGTCGCGTACCTGTCCCTCGGATCCAACCGCGGCGGCCGCCGCGCCCGCATCGAGCGAGCCCTCCAGGAAATCGCCCGCGCCGCGCCGGTCCTCGCGGTCTCGGCGTTCTACCGGACGGAGCCCGTCGGCTTTGCGAACCAGCCCTTTTTCTGGAACGCCGTCGCCGCCGTCGCCTGGCCGGGCACGGCGGCGGCCCTTCTGCGCCTGACGCAGGCCGTCGAGCGCGCCGTCGGCCGCACGCCGAGCTTCGCCAACGGGCCGCGCGAGATCGACCTGGACATCCTGGATGTCGGCGGCCGCGTCCGCGCATCGCCCGACCCCGTGCTGCCCCACCCCCGCCTCGCGAAGCGCCGCTTCGTTCTCGCGCCGCTGTCCGAGATCGCGCCGCACTGGACGCACCCCGTTTCGGGCCGGACCGCGCGAGAGCTGCTCGCCCGGCTGCCGCCGGGCCCGCGGGCTACGAGGCTTTCTTCCAGGCCGCGAGGGATTCCCGCGCCAGGCCCTGCATCGTCAGCTCCTCGACGATCTTCTGGGGCGAAGGCGCATCGGCGATGAGCGCCTCCTCGATCGCCACGGCCTCGGCCTGCTCCTTCGCGTCGCCCTTGTGGAGCGTCTCGGCCAGGAAGTGGCGATTGGCGAAGTTGTGCGCATTGATCTGGTTGGCGAGCCGGAGGTACTTGAGCGCTTCGTCGCGGGACACCCAGCCCGTGATGAACGGGATCCACGGCGCCTGGTCGTTCAAGCGGCCGACGATCCGGTAGCCGCCGCCCTCCTCGAACTCCGGGTCGATCCCCGCCACGGTCAGCCCGTAATCCCGGATCTTGTCGGCGGCGCCCTTGCGGGCCGCCTCGAGCTTGCCGCTGGCGAGCGCCCACTGGCCCCAGCACGCCGCCGCCCAGTAGTACGTCGGCGCGGCGTCCGAGCGGTCCTTCAGGTTTCCGGCCAGCGCATCGGGCCCGAACTCGATGTAGCCCCGGATGCCCTTCTCCTCGAGGCTCTTTCCGAGGATCGCGATGGCCTCGTCGCCCACGCGCTTGGCCTTCTCGAAAACCGCCTTCTTCGAGTCGTCGTCGAGGCCGGTGTAACAGCCCTTGAAGTAGAGGGCCCTCATGAGCTTCCAGCGCGCCTCGACGAAGTTCGGGTCGGCGGTCGCCTTGTCGTAGCCCGCGATCGCCTGGTTGATCGGTCCCGCGCTCGCCTTCGGGCCGACCCGGCCCTCCTGGCGGCGCAGGTACATGCGGTCGGCCTCGGCGACCAGCGGATTCTGGGAGAACTGCTGAGGCCGGTCGGTGACGGAAGACGGGCCCGCCTGCTGCCGGGCGGCCGCGTAAGCGGCGCAGGCTCCGAGAAAAACGGCGAAGCGCAGCCGGGCACTCATGCCGTCAGTTTACATGGAGCGCGGCCGCGCTAGACTCGCGGCCGGAGGCTGCCCATGACGGACGCCAAACCGGTTCCCGTGAAGGTCACGATCGACGATGCCACCGCGGGGGGACACTACGCAAACTTCGCAAACATCCTCCACAATCCGACGGAGTTCGTCCTCGACTTCGGCCGGGCCGTCCCGGGCCGTCCGGACGTCAAGGTCGTGAGTCGGATCATCACGACGCCATTTCACGCGCGCCAGCTGCTGCGGGCCCTCCAGCAGAACATCGAGCTGTACGAGCGCCAGTACGGCCCGATCCGCTCGGACTTCCAGGTCCCGCTGGCCGAGACGACCGACACGCCGACGAACTAGCCGCCGGCCCCGTCCGCTTTCTTCCGGATGACTCCCCCGCCCACGACGACGTCGCCGTCGTAGAAGACGCACGACTGTCCGGGCGTGACGGCGCGGACCGGGACGTCGAACCGGACGTGCGCGGTTGCGCCGTCGCCCGGCATGACGGTCGCCGGCACCTCGGGGGCGCGGTGACGCACGCGGGCTGCGACGCGCAGCGGTCCCGACGGAGGCCCGCCGAGAAACCGCACCGCCGAAAGCGTCGCTTCCGAGGTCTCGAGCTCGCGGCCGGGTCCGACGACGACCCGGTTGGAAGCGGCGTCGAGCGAGAGCACGTAGAGCCGTTCGGATGCCGCAACGCCGATGCCGCGCCGCTGCCCGATCGTGAAGCGGAAGTGCCCGTCGTGCGTGCCGACGCGCGCCCCTCGCGCGTCCTCGATCGGTCCGGCCGCGGGAGGCGTGGCGAGCCCGAGCGGGGCCGCCTGGGCCGCCACGAAATCGCCGGCCCGGGTCCCCGGGGGCACGAAGCAGATCTCCTGGCTCTCCTCTTTGTCGGCGGTCGGGAGATTCGCCCGCCGCGCGTGCGCCCGCACCTCGGCCTTCGTCAGACTGCCGACCGGAAATCGCGCCGCGGCCAGCTGGTCGGGAGTCAGGTCGTAGAGGAAGTAGGACTGGTCCTTGTCCGCGTCGAGGCCTTTGCGCAGAACCGCGCGCCCTAGCGCCGGGTCCCGCTCCGCGCGGACATAGTGTCCGGTCGCGACGGCCTCGCAGCCGAGGGCCCGGGCGCGGTCCCAGAGGGTCGCGAACTTGACCTTCGTGTTGCAGTCCGAGCACGGAATGGGCGTATCCCCGCCGAGATACGCGGCGACGAAGGGACGCACCACGTCGCGGCGGAACTCCTCTTCGAGGTTCAGGACGTAGTGCCGGATCCCGAGGGTCCAGGCGACGCTCCGAGCGTCGGACAAGTCGTCGAGCGTGCAGCAGCGGCCGCTCCTTCCGGCGTCGGCCGAATGATCCCAGAGCTGCATGGACAGGCCGACGACCTCGTGCCCCGCCTCCTTCAGGAGGAGCGCGGCGACCGACGAGTCGACCCCGCCCGACATGGCGACTGCGATGCGCATGGGGAAAGACTACAGGATGCCTAGCAGGCTGCTGAAAAAAGGCTGCGGGCGTCGCGTCCGGGGCTGTCGGCCGCAGGCGTTCGCTTCGCGAACGGCGGCCGAGAGGTTCTGCTACCGAAGCCCATAATCCCTAGTTTCCCTTGAGCCGGGAACAACTCTCCGCCCATGTCAGGCGCGTCGAGCGCCTGCCTAGGACCTCATCGCTCCTCGACGATGCGAACGCATCGCCGTCGTCGCGCAGCAACCTGCTAGGAAGCCCGCGTCACGATCAGCATCAACGTCGATCCGCCGATCGTGAACTCCCCCTGGTTCTCGAGCGGCGCCTCGGCGATCTGCTCCTCCCCGATCAGGGTGCCGTTGGAGGAGCCGAGGTCGACGACGGTGATCCGGTCTCCCGCGACTTCGATCGCCGCGTGCTGGCGCGAGATCTCCGGATCGTCGAGGACGAGATCCACGTCCTCGCGCCCGATCACGACCCGGGGCTTCTCGATCAGGAAGATTCGCCCCGCGTCCGGACCGGCGATCACGGCCAGCGAGAGCTTGAGGTCGGGGGGAAGCTTGAGCGTCTCCGGAGCCGGCCGCTCCGGCCGGACGGGCGCGGGGCGAGGCTTGTCGCCCCGCCGGATCCGCGTCTGGTCGGGCGGGATGGATCGCCGGAGCGCCGGCTGCGCCTCGAACGCCCGCGTATTGACGACCTCGAAAATCGCCCGGCACCTGGAGCAGCGCAGCGTTTTCGCGGGCTTGCCCGCAAACCGCGCCTCGTCGTAGTGGTACCGGGCGTGGCACTGGTCGCACTCGACGATCACGGCCGGCTCCGGACGGACCCCGCCACCGCGGGCTCGCCGGCCGCCGTGGCCGCGCGCACGTCCGAGACGACGGCGGGCAGCAGATCGAGCACGCGGTCGATCTCGGGGTCGGTCGTCTCGCGGGAGAGAGAGAAACGCACGACGCACTTCGCCTCCTCGCGCTCGAGCCCGAGCGCGAGCAGTGCCGGCGACGGCGCCAGGGTCCCGCTCGAGCAAGCGCTCCCGACCGAGACCGCGACCCCTTCGAGGTCGAGCCGGATCAGCAGGGCCTCGCCGGGGGCTCCCGGAAAGAAGACGGCGGCCGTGTTCGGGAGGCGGGGGGCCCCGGCGCCCACGGCCCGCGCCCCCGGCACCCGCTCGAGGATGCCGCGCTCGAGCCGATCCCGAAGCCGGGCGAGAACCGGGCCTTCGGCGCTCCGGCGTCCCGCGGCCAGCCGCGCCGCCACGCCGAAGCCCACGATCGCGAGCGTGTTCTCGGTTCCCGCCCGCAGGCGCTTCTCCTGGCCTCCTCCGGGCGTATGCGGCTCGAGAGCCGTCCCCCGGCGCACGTACAGGGCGCCGGCGCCCTTGGGACCGTGCAGCTTGTGCGCCGAGACGGAGACGAGGTCAGCGCCCGACCCGGCAGCTTCGACAGTGAGGCGACCCGCGGCCTGGACCGCGTCCGTGTGAAACAGAGCGCCGCGCTCGCGCGCGCCGGCCGCGATCTCGGTGACCGGGAACACGCCTCCGTACTCGTTGTTGGCCGTCATCACCGAGACGAACACGGTTCCGGGCGTGACCGCCGCGAGCACGCGCTCGGCGTCGAGCGCCCCGGAAGGGTCCGGGTCCACCGTAACGAGCTCGCACTGCCCGCTCGCCGCCAGCCGCGCCGCCGGCTCCCGGACGGAGGGGTGCTCGACGCCCGAAATCACGATCCGTCCCCGGCGGCGGCCGACGGCTCCGAAGACGGCCATGGCATTGGCCTCCGTACCCCCCGACGTCAGGCAGAGGTCCGCCGGAGCGGCGCCGATCAAGGCCGCGATCGCGGCGCGGGCCTCTTCGACGGCGCGCCGCGCCCTCTGACCTTCCGCGTGGACGGACGAGGGGTTTCCGAAGGTCTGGGCGGCCGCCGCCATCGCTTCCCAGACCTCGGGATCGAGCCGCGTCGAGGCGTTGTTGTCGAGGTAAATCATCGCTTCAGAATCCCGGACGCACCGTCCAAATTATCGCTCCGGGACGGTCGCACATGAAAACTATCTTGGAGGAATAGCGGCGCCGACCGGGAGAGTTAAGATCCACAGTCCGATGACGGCGCGAAGCTGGATGCGTCTCGTCTTCGCGGCCATGCTCGCATTCTTGGGGCCTGTTGCCGCTCGCACCGCCGCGACCGTTCCCGACGAGCCCGCTCCGACCCCGACTCCGGCCGCCGAACCGGCGGCCCCGACCGCGGCGCCGCGCCACCTGACCGAGCTCTCCAAGAAGGAAGCCGCCGCGGCCCTGGCGGCGCTGCCGTCGGAGGAGCGCCAGTGGCTCGACTACGTCGGGCCGATCATCCTGCCCGAGGAGCGCAACCTTTTTCTGCAGCTCACCGAACCGCACCAGCGCGAGATCTTCAAGGAAGACTTCTGGAAGCGCCGGGAGCGCCAGGGCCTCGCCGACCCGCTCGGGCCCGGGTACCGGAACCGGTACGAGAGCCTTCGCGAAGCGGCCGCGACGGTCTACGGCGGCTTGAACAGCGACACCGGCCGGATGGTCGTGCTGCGCGGCGAGCCGCTCGGGATCCAGGAGTTCGGGGAGTGCAGCAACGTGTTCCGGGACATCGCCCTCTGGACCTATCGGAAATCCAATCCGAGCTCCAACGCGTTGCGCAACGAGATCCGGTTCCTCTTTTATCGAACCAGCCCGGGCGTGGGCTTCTGGCGGCTCTGGCTGCCGATGACGCCGGACCGCGAGCTGCTCGCTCCGGCCTCCTGCCTGAACTCGATCGCCGACGCCTGCCGCTTGGCCGGCTCGCCGGGGACCCCGTCGGCCGACACGTTCTGCCCGAAGAACGCGGTGCCGCAGACCTGCGGGCAGGCCTGCGACATCGTGGCCATAATCCAGAGCATCCGTCTCGAGGGCGACGGCGCCGTCGCGGCCGCGATCTCGGAGCCGCCGAAGGTGGACGTCGAGGGCCTCGAGAAGCTGGCCGAGCGATTCCCCACGGTGGGCGACGCGAAGGCGAAGCCGCTGACGGTCGAAGGACCCTTGGGAAGCGCCGTCGCGCCGGCTTCGCCTTCGGCAAAGGCGACCGACCAGACCGCATCCACGTCTGGCCCCGCCCCTGCCCACCGCAAGCTGTCGAAGAAGGAGATCCGGCAGCTCACGGATGCCCTCCCCCCGCAGTATCGGGACTTCCTGACGCTCGTGGAGCTCATCATCACGGCCGACGAGCGCGAGATCTTCCTCGAGATCAAAGAGAACTACCAGCGCGACAAGTTCATCGACGACTTCTGGAGGCGGCGCACGATCGACTCGATGGGAATCCGGACGGACTACCGGGCCGTCTACACCCGCCGCGTCCAGCAGGCCATCGAGCAGTTCGGCGACCTCCACAACGACCGGGCCAAGATGTTCGTGATGAACGGGCCGCCCGACGCCGTCATCCCGATCGACTGCCCGGACGTCTACGTGCCGCTGCAGATCTGGTACTACGACCGGCTCGAGGTCCTGAAGTCGAAGGGGTACCTCATCTTCTACGAGCCTTACGGCATGCCCCCCTACAAGCTGTGGCTGCCCCTCGACGGCCGCGGCGTGCTGCTCGTCGGCGTGGGCTCCCAGCCCACCGGAGCGCGTCCGGTCGACATCCAGAAGTGCTTCGAATGGCGCAGCGTCGAGCAGGCGATCCAGTACACGACCGCGCTGCTCGGCGGCGGTGCGTTCGGCATGATGGAGAGCTCCAAGCTCTTCCAGCCGCCGACCGTGGAGACGGAGGGCGTCGACCAGATCCTCTCGATGACGACGGACCTTCACGAGGGCGCCAACGACCTGGCGGTCTCGCGGCTGGTCCGCTTCCCGGAGATGCGCGGGAACAAGATGGGGGTGGACCTGTCGCTGCTCGTCCCGAAGGCGGAGCTCAAGCCCCGCGCGCTCGGCGAAGAGAGCTTTTACAACGTGGACGTCATCGGGGAGGTCGTCAAGGACGACCGCCTCATCGACAACTTCAAGTACCGCTTCGACATCCCGACGGGCGAGGTCGGCGGAGAGAAGATCCCCCTGACCGTTCGCCGGTACATCTATCCCGGGCAGTACAAGCTGGTCCTGAAGATCTCGGACGGGAATCAGAACGCCGAGGGGCGCCTCTCCGAGGCGCTCGTCGTCCCGGAACAGGCCGACGCGCCGCCGCCCGAAGTCGTCGCCGCCCGCGCCGCCGGCAAGGCGGCCGTCGGAAAGATGAAGGACGAGGGCCTGGTGGCGTCGGCCGTCTCGATCCAGCCGGTCGCCAAGGAGATCGTCACCGGGCTCCAGCGCTTCGAGACGCGCGTGGCCGAGGGCGTGCGAGCCGTGGACTTCTACCTGAACGGGTCCAAGGTCATGACACGAACGAAGGCGCCCTACGACGCCGACCTGAACCTCGGGCCGCTGCCCCGCAAGCAGACGATCCGGGTCGTCGCCTACGGGCCGACCGGGCGCACCGTCGGCGAGGACGAGTACATCGTCAACGAGGGGCGCGAGGTCTTCAAGCTCCGGATCCTCTCGCCGGAGAAGGGCACGAAGGCCTCCGGCCCGACCAAGGTCGTCGCGGCCGTCGCCGTGCCGGAGGGAAAGACGCTCCAGAAGATGGAGTTCTATTCGAACGAGACGCGAGTCGCCACACTCTTCCAGCCGCCCTACGAGCAGACGGTCAACATCAAGGACTCGAAGTCCCTCGGGTACGTGCGCGTCATCGGGACGCTCGAGGACGGCACGGTCGCCGAGGACCTGCGCTACGTCAACGCGCCGCAATTCGTCTCGGAAGTGACGGTGGACGCGGTCGAGCTCTACACGACGGTCACGGACAAGGGGCGCCCCGTCAACTTCCTCCAGGCGTCCAACTTCAAGGTCTTCGAGGACGGCGTCGCCCAGAAGATCGAGGGATTCGAGTACGTCAAGAACCTGCCCCTCTCGGTCGGCATCATGATCGACACCTCCGCCTCGATGCTCGAGTCCCTGCCCGAGGCGCAGCAGGCGGCCCTCAAGTTCATCGACTTCACCGTCGGCGACAAGGACCGGGCCTTCGTCGTCTCCTTCGACAACGAGCCGTACCTCCTGTCCAAGCTCAGCGGCCGCAAGGACAAGCTCATCCGCTCCCTGTCGGGCCTGCGGGCCGAAGGATCGACCGCCCTCTACGACGCCGTCATCTACGGTCTGTACCAGTTCACGGGGGTCAAGGGGAAGAAGGCGCTCGTGATCCTGACCGACGGCAAGGACACCGCTTCCAAGTTCGACTACGACACGCTCGTCGAGTACGTGAAGAAGTCCGGAATCGCGATCTACGGCATCGGCCTGAAGATCTCGGGCTCCGACCTCGAGGTCAAGTACAAGCTCAACAAGATCTCGCAGGCCACCGGCGGCCAGACCTTCTACATCGACTCGGCCAGGAACCTCGAGGCCGTGTACCGCCAGATCAACGAGGACCTGCGCAGTCAGTACCTGTTGACCTACTACTCGTCGAACACCGAGGCCAAGGACCAGTGGCGCAAGGTCGAGATCAAGGTCGAGCCGACGAACCTGTCGGCGAGGACGATCAGCGGGTACTACCCGTAGCCCCGTCCCGTAGCCCCGTCCCGTAGCCCCGTCCCGTAGCCCCGTCCCGTGGCCCCGTCCCGTCGCCCCGTCCCGTAGTACCGTCATCCCGAGCGCAGCGAGGGATCCCGGACTTCGAAGCCCGGGATTCCTCGGGCTTGCGCCCTCGAAATGACGACCGTATGAACGCACGTGAAGCGACCTTCGACTCGCCTCGGCTCGTGCTGGCCTCGGCCTCCCCGCGGCGGGCCGAGATCCTGACCTCACTCGGCATCCCCTTCACCGTAGCTCCCACCGACATTCCCGAAGAGCCTCTGCCCGGCGAGACGGCAGAGGCGGCGGCCCGCCGGCTCGCGGCCGAGAAGGCCCGCGAGGCCGCGGCTCGAAACCCGGGCTCCTGGGTGTTGGCGGCGGACACGCTCGTCTTTCTCGACGGCGACACGCTCGGCAAGCCGCGCGACAACCGCGAGGCGGCGGAGATGCTCGGGCGGCTCGCGGGCCGCGAGCACGGCGTCGTGACGGCGGTGCACCTGCGCCTCGGCGGCGATCCCGATGCGGGGCGCGGAGTCGCCGAGACGAGCCGCGTCAGGTTTGCGCCCATGACCGAGGACGAGATCCGCTGGTACGTTTCCACGGGCGAGCCCCGCGACAAGGCCGGAGCTTATGGGGTCCAGGGTCTCGGGGCGCGGTTCGTCGCCGAGATCCACGGCTCCTTCACGAACGTGATGGGCCTCCCGGCCCGGGCCGTGTACGAGCTGCTCAGGAGCGCGCCGGACCCCGCTCTCGGGCTTCTCGCTCTTTCTTCCGGTTGAGCTTCATCTCGTACATGCGCGCGTCGGCCTCGGCGAGCGTGCGGGGAAACTCGGCCTTGGGACGGTGGGTGGCCCACCCGACAGAGAGCGTCGGCTGCAGGTGCTCGGCGCCCGGGATGTGCGGCAGGCTGCGGCCGAGCTCCTCCGCCTTCTGCGCCGCCGAGGCCTCGTCGGCCTGCGTCAGCAGGATCAGGAACTCGTCGCCGCCCCAGCGGAAGACCAGGTCGGACTCCCGCACGCAAGCCGTCAGGTAGTTCGCGACGAACTGGAGCACCTCGTCTCCGACCTGGTGGCCCCGGACGTCGTTGATCTCCTTGAAACGGTCCACGTCCACGAGCAGGACCGAGACCGCCATTCCATGCCGCCGGGAGCGCGCGAGCTCGCGGCGGATCACGTCGTTGAAGTAGTGCCGGTTGTAGAGGCCCGTCAGCCGGTCGCGGATCCCCATCTCCTTGGCCTGGGAGTCCGACTCGACCAGCCGCTCCATCTCGCGCTTCAACTCGTCCTGGCTCGCCTCGAAGAGAAGGATGATGATCCCGACCGCGATCGTCATCTCGAGGAACATCTCGAAGAAGGGTGTGACCTGGTAGAGGCTGCCCACCCCGTGGGCGAGGCCCCCCCGGGCTTCGCTCACGGCCATGATCCAGCGCTCGGCGGACCACAGGAAGAATGACGAGGACAGCAGGACGCGCCCGCCGGTCGAACCCGGTGAGCGGGCGAAGGCGACCGCGGTGATCAGGTACGCGATCGCCCGAACGAGCGTCACCGGCAAGGGCGACGGGACCACGGCCGCGAAGATCCACGAGAGCCCCAGGATCGGAAGGGCCCAGAGCATCTCCACCGGCCGCGAGGTGGCGCGCTCGCGCCGGAAACGCTGGACCCCGCGCAGCAGGAAGAAGACGTGGGCCAGCAGCGCGACGTCGAGGGCGAACAGAGGGATCGGGCGCGGTTCGGCCGGGACCCCGGACTCGCGGGTCGCCCAGAGCAGCGCCGTGCCCGCCAGGAAGAAGCCCCAGGACGCGATCCAGTCCAGGAACGCCGGCCGGCGGAATTTCCCGTAGAGCAGCAGCAGCACGACGAAGAGCAGGATCGTGCCCGCGGCCTGGACCAGCAGCGCGACGGTTGGCGTATCCATGGATGTTTGTTCCCGACAGTTTACGTGACCTTTGCGCCCTCCGGAACCGCCCGGAGGCGGATCCCCTTAGAATCCCGGCCACGATGGGACCGACGCTGGCATGCATCGCTCCGGCCGGCCGGGCGGCCGAGGGCCTGGCGGCCGGCGTCGAGGCGCGTGCGCCGGGGGAGCGCCCGAAGGGCTTTTCGCTGGCCGGCTACCTGGCCGCGGCGAACCCTCCGGCCCGAATCGTGCTCTGCCCCCTCGGAGCCTCGGTCGCGAGCGACCTCGAATTCCTCGCCAAAGCGTCGCGGCGCCTGCTCTGGCCTGCCCCGTCCGACCGATTCGAGGCGGCCATCGGGGGGCTGCGCGGCCCGTCCGGCGGCTCACGGCCGACGGCGCGGCGAGGGCCCGCGGCCAGGACCTCGAACGGGCTTTCGGCCGCGCTGCTGCTCGAGGGAGAAGTCGGTCTCGCCCGCGCTCGCGCCGCCCTCGCCGCGTCGGGGCCGCGCGACTGGATCGTCGAGACTCCGCGGAGCGTGCGCATCTCGACCGCCCACCTCGCCGGACTCGCGCGCGCCGGAGTCCGATGGGCCGCCCTCGAGCCGGTCACGCTGGTCGCGCTCTACGCGACGCCGGCCCTCGCCCGCGCTCGCGCCCGGTGGAGGCCGCTGCTGCCGCCGGCCACGCCGGTTTGGACGCGGTGAGATCTAAGGATTCTCGAGGCCCGCGTTCTTCCACGCCTGCGCCGCGATGAAGATCCTCAACAGGTCCGCATCGACGGCTCCCCGGCGGGCATCGTCCTCGAGGATGGCGAGGGCGCGATCGCGAGGCACCGCCTTCTTGTAAGGCCGGTCGCGAGCCGCCAGCGCGTCGAAGATGTCGCAGATCGTCAGCATGCGCACGGGCGCCGGGATCGTGTCGGCGGTCAGGCGGCGCGGGTACCCCGTCCCGTCGAGCTTTTCGTGATGGGCGTAGGCCCAGTCGGGAATGCGCGCAAGATCCGGCGTCCACGGGATGCGCGTCAGGAACCGAAACGTCTGCGTGACGTGGGACCGGATCTCCTCGCGCTCGGGGGGCGTCAGGCTCCCGCGCGAGATCGATAGCCGGTCGAGCTCGTCGTCGGACACCAGGGGGGCCAGTCCGCCGGCGGCATCGCGGTACGTCAGTCCTCGCAGGTCCTCCAGGCCCGCGCCGACCTCGCGCAGGAGCACGCTCGGCTCGTCCGCCCGGTCGACGATCTTCCATGCGCGCTCGATCTCGGCCCGCCGCTCGGCCAGCGCCGCGGCCAGGCGATCCTCGGTCCAGCCGCCGCGGGCCGCGTTCTCCCAGGCCTCGGCCGCGGCCGAGAGAAGCGCCTGGTCGAAGCGTGCGCGGACGAGCCGGCGCGCGTCGGGCTCGAGCTTGCGCGCCTTCACGAGGACGTGCTCGCGCACTCCGACCTTCCCGAAATCGTGGAGGAGCGCCGCGTAGCGCAGCTCGCGAAGCTCCTGCCGCGAGATGCGGAACGCCGCGTACGGCCCCTCGTCCGCGCGGTCGGCGGCCTCCGCGAGCGCCGCCGTCAGGAGAGCCACTCGCTGCGAGTGGCCCGAGGTCGTCGGATCGCGCTGCTCGATGGCGGTCACGGAGGCATCGACGAAGCCCTCGAAGAGGGCCCGGATCGACTCGTTCAGGCGCCGGTTCTCGACGGCAACGGCCGCCTGGGCGGCGAGCGAGCGGGCGATCTCCGCGTTGCCCTCGTCGAACGCGACGACCTCCAACCGGAGGAAAGCCGTCGTGGCCGCGTCGGGCAGGACCCGCCGCGTGCGATTGATCAACTGCAGCACGCCGATCGTGCGCCCCGCCGGCGTGCGCATCGGGACCGCGAGCACCGAGCGCGTCCGGTAACGGTAGCGCTCGTCGAAGGCGGGGTCGAAGCGGTAAGGGGCGCCCCCGGGGATCTCGCGGGCGTCGGCGAGGTTGACGACCGATCCGGTCAGCGCGACGAAGCCCGCGATCGACGTCTCGTCGAGCGGGAGCGTGGCCGCCTCGAAGTCGAAGCGAACCGAGTCGTTCTGGGCGAGGGCGAAATGCAGCGCGTCGCCCTGTTCCGAGACGAGATACAGGCTGCCGGCATCCGCCAGGGTCAGCGCCCGGGCGCGGGAGAGGATCGTCTCGAGCAGCGCGTCGCGGTCGGTCTCGGCGGCCAGCGCCACACCGACCTCGACGAGAGCGCGAATCTCGCTCGTGCGCGCCAGCAGCTCCCGCCGGTCCCGAGCGCTCCGGTCGCGCTCCTCGAGCACGCGGTAGACCGACCGCGCCGCCCGCAGGACGTGCGCCGCGGGCGCGTCGGCCGGCAGGGAAAACGAAAGCCGCGCCGTCCAGAATGGGTCGAGGGCGTCGCCGGGCTCGCCCCGGTAGACGAGAGCGATGCGGTCCGCCGCCTCCCCGAGGCCCCCTGGAGGCGGCGCCGCGAGGGCCGGCGCCAGCGACGGGTCGGCCACGATGAGGCCGACTTCATCCGGCTCGAGGCTCCAGCCATCGGCCCGGAACGGCTCCGCGCGAGCCTCGAGGCCCGACAGGCCCGCGATCAGGTCCGCCGTCTGCCGCCCGAGGAAGAGGACGCGGCGCATGTGGGGTCAACCCTGTACTCCTGTACTTTGCTTGCGTCAATGGCTTCGGGTCGGTCGCCTGCAAAGTACAGGAGTACAGGGTTGACCCCTACGTCCTACGTCGTCAGGTCGCGGATCAATTCCTCCACCGTCGCCTTCGACAGGACCTGCCTCGCCCGGTATTCGCCGTGGGCGACTTCGAGAGCGGCCTCGGCGCCGGCGGACAACGCCCGGCGGCCCTCGTCCCCGAGGGGGAAACGGATGTAGTGCACGGCCGAGATGCGGTCCTCGCGGCTCTGCCCGGGAGCGAAGACGGCCGCGAAGCGCGCCTGCCCGACCGCGAGGACGAGGTGGCCGGGCTCGTCGAGCCCGATGAAACCGTCCAGGACTTCCTGGATCCGGGCCTGGTCGGTGATCTCGATGAAGAGCGTCGCGGCGACCTCGCCCGGCCCCGGGATCAACTCGTTGTAGACGTCGACTTCGTGTTGGACCTTTTCGGGTTGCACGATCCGCTCGACGCGGATCATTTCCTGGATCTGGAAGCGGACCGTGTCCCGGTTTTCGAAAACGAGCGTCATCAGCGGGCCCAGCGCGATCCGGCGTCGGCTCTTCAACTCGATGACCCGGCGCCGGAAGTCCCCGCGTTCGAGCTCGTATTCGTGGAGATTCGTGATGTCGGAGGCGGCGAGAGTTTTCATTTCGGGCTCAGGAGTTCGGAGTTTGAGGATCAGAGATCGCGCAGGCCGTACGCCTCCGCGACGATCTGGATCGGGTGTTTCGCGACCTGCCCGGTCCCCTGCCGGATCTGGACGCCGGCCAGCGGGCAGTCGGTCGCGACGACGTCGGGCTTCTCCGCTTCGACGGCGGCGAAGACGGGCGCGCCGAACTTCATGGACATCGGGAAGTACTCGGTCTTCATGCTCCAGGTGCCGTCGTGGCCCGTGCACTTCTCGACGGTCACGACCTCGGCCCCGGGAATCAGCTGCAACAGGTCCCGCGACTTGAACCCGATGTCCTGGACCTTGAGGTGGCACGGCACCTGGTAGAGGACCTTGCGGGGCG
>Ga0326726_10000898_pt1 | contig 27305 bp, 35 predicted proteins | sample MHFenrmetagenome_2_FD_207603 | JGI IMG/M metagenome (GOLD analysis project Ga0326726, IMG submission 207603) | Lab enriched peat soil microbial communities from Michigan Hollow, Ithaca, NY, United States - MHF15MN | ecosystem: Environmental > Terrestrial > Soil > Wetlands > Peat | place: USA... | reverse complement strand
CGAAGTACGTGGGGACCTTCAACATCCATGAACTGTTCCAGTATACCGCGCCACTGAATTTCATCGGGATTGCGGCAGCAAAAGAGAATGAACGGGAGTATTATCTTGCTTTTATCAAGGGTGAGGCTGAAGGTGCCATTTATATTGATGAAAAAGGGTCACTGTACAGCGATAAAGCAGTAATAATGATAACTGGGCACGAAAAATTCGAGTTATATGAAGTGAAACCGGATGTTGTCGATGCTGTTGTTATGGGCTCACGGATTTTCGAGAAGAAACACCTGAAAAAGAGCATCCCCACCCTTATACCGGAGATCGGCAGGAAAAGTGAGGGTATGGGAGTACTCAGGCTCTCGATCCTGAAGGACACAATTCCGCAGAATGGTGTCAGTGTATCGATCCGAAGCGAAGGTAAAATATTGGGAAACGATATCACAACGGATGAAGGAAACGCAAGTTTTAAACTAATACATGGGAGATATGAATGCATCGTCATGGAACGCTCGCAGAAGATAACCACGTTCCATATAACCTTTAACGAGTCAAATTCAACCATGAACCTTGATCTCAACGCAAACATTCTCCTTAAAATCTGATGCAGACTTCACCAATTCTTCCTCTGATTTGATATTAATGCCATAATCGTTATCCCAATAGTAAAACGATATTCTTTAATCGGATAATAACAGAGTTCTTCCCCATGAAAATAGGACGGGAGGATTTTGAGGCTCTCATTAAAGGTGAGAGAAATATCGCTCCCTATATTGAAATGGACCCCGTTGCCGGTTCTTATTCAGTGTTCGGAGTAAAAACAGCGAGCAATCCCAATTATCTCATAAAAGCTATCTACGAAATGTATGAGGCGAATCTTGACCGGAAACTTGCCGTACAGGCAGTCCGTAAGCTCTTCCATTCCGTTGGGATGGGATCCGGGAGGCTGAATAACCTATTAAAAAAGCTCGGAATGGATCTCAACCCGGCAGATTTCCTCATGCTTGTTTTCAAGCTCCAGCACCAGCAGGGCTGGGGGGCTCCGTTCGAGCTTGTCGAATCCGGCCAGAACAGGATTGTGCTTCGCACAAAGCATACGTTCGAATCTGAAGTCCTCAAGGACTGGAAGATGCCTGTCTGTGGCATTCACCAGGGCTGGATAGAGGGAGTCCTGATCGCAGTAACCGGTAAGAACTGGTTCTGTATTGAGACCCGATGCCATGCAAACGGCGATGATGTCTGTGAATTTGTTGCAGATCAAAGAGAATCCAGCTGGAAGTGGAAGGCAGAGGCAATTGTTAAAGGCGACTCGGCCATCACCGAATATATTGAGCACAAGCCTCTTGAGGGCAGGATTAAGCTTATCGATGATCCAGTTGTTATAATGCCACGTTTCATTTTCTCATCTATGATGAATTCATTAAAAAAGACGATGGGTGAAATGCCTGCGGGAGGAATTAATTACCGGGCATACATGGACATGGGCAGGGAAACGGTCGAACATTACAAAAAAATGGGTATAACAAAGCCAAATCTCCTCTCCGATATGGCGTTTGCATTTTACTCACAGATGGGATGGTTCCATATTATCCGGATGGAATGGGACGAAGCAAGGAAGGAAAAAACTATAATACTTGAACATACCGTTGAATCAGAAGCGTTCGGGACTACCGGAAAAAATGTCTGTTTCTGTACTGCCGGACTCCTTGCCGGAATAGTAGAAGGATCCTTTGGGATAAAGGTGCAGGGTCGTGAAATCAGGTGCCGTTCAAAGGGTGATGAACACTGTGTTTTTACTATAACGAATAAACCCGGATAACGCTTTTGTACCTAACAGAGATAGGAATATTACATCCATTCCGTTTTTTGACAATGCTCACTGTATACCCAATCAGAGCCCTGTTAACCTTAAAAGTCCGGATACGGTGAATCTAATGTCTATACCCTGAGTATAAAAAGATTAAAGAAAAAAATTTGGAATGGTGTTATCGATGTTATAATAATTTCATCATATGTCTGATTTCTTAACAAACAAGGCTTTTGTGAATCTTTCGATGAACCCTTCCTTCTTTTGTATTTCTCCTTCATCTTTGTAAGCAATCCCGGTAATATCTGAAGCTATACGGCGGATTGCTTTTGAGGCAGGAGATGTCGGAAACTTGATAACAATGGGGGTTCTCGAAGAAGCTGCGCGACGCACGTTGGGATCTTCGGGAATGATCCCGATTACTTTTACCCCGAGCACCTTCTCCATCTTTTTTATCATGACATCGGTTTTATCCTGGCCGACACGGTTGATGATCGATCCCATGACATGGCCCCCGACAAGTTCAGTCAGTATCCTTGTTTTGAGAGCATCCACTATCGAAGAAAGTTCAGGATTCACGACAAGTATCACTTCATCAGCAACAGCAAGAGGAACGATACCATCTTTGCTGATCCCGGCAGGGGCATCGATCAACAAAAAGTCGCAGCGTTTGACGATCTCGTTCATGACGTCGCGAAGTTTCTCAGGATCTGCCTGCTGGAATCCCTGAAGAGAGATTCCCGCCGGTATCACCTTAAGACCTGCAGGGCATTCATAAATAGCGTCGTTGATATTACCTTTACCAGCAAGAATTTCATGAAGGGTGACCGGTGCATCCTGGAGGCCGAGAAGGAGGCCGACATTTGCCATGCCGATATCGGCGTCCATAAGAAAGGTCTCTTTCCCGAGCTGAGCAAGCATCGTTCCGAGATTAACCGAAACGGTTGTCTTCCCCGTACCACCTTTTCCGGAAGCGATTGTGTATACCTTGACCATTGAACACCCTGTTGTGTGAATATTTCTATTTGATTTATATAAGATTACCCAATTTTTCTCGGTATCAGATTATCAACCGTGGAATTGCACGTGACTAAAAAATTCATGATCATTTTCCCTCCGAAAGGTGTGGAGTATGACACTAACATGCAAAGGGATTGGCGTCAGGAAATATAACCAGTAACTGCCTGGGCTTAGATGACAGCACCGTTTAGTCATAGTTTCTTGTAATTTACAATAAATTCGAAGCCCATCATATTTTCTTTTCAACGTTCGGTCAGATGTTCAAGACGAAGTTGTTTTATCAGAGTTTTGCACTCGCCGCGGATTTTACTGGTGATTATATCTACATCCATTGTCTCTATCGTATCGATATCACTATCAAAACTCTTGGATTCAATGTCTGCCGAATGTTGTGCGTCATCGTCAAGTTTCTTCTTTTCTCCAGTTTCCTGTGAAAATTCCGGCGATTGCTGAGGAGATGTCGCAGAGAGATTGCAAGCTGGAGGCGGGGGGGGAATTTTGTTTCCCTGTGTCTTAGATGGGTCTGGAATATGAAGGGTTTCAAAGGTGATTGACGGACCCACCGCAGGCTTTTCCTGGATATGGTGTTTCTGAAGGCTTTTGACGGGCGTAACAACCCCTGCTCCAGGTAATACCAGAGGGGATCTTTTTATCTTGGCACTATCTGTCTTTGCAGGAGAATGCGGAGATTGTTCTGACTTTCCACCTTTCCCGATGCGGCAGGGTTTATTAAATTCAAGTGACAGTTCGATCTGTGTATCATCCATACTGGATACTGATGCATCCACCTTCTCTCCTGCAATTTTCTGAAATTCATCCCAGGCGGCATCGCTGGCGATGTTCCGGAACTCCGCGAGAATTCTTTTACCGGATTTAAATACAACTGATCCCTGTGCTGATCCAAAAGAGATGGTGCAGATCCCGGAAAATTTCATCAGCTGGAGTTCATCAAGAATCCCCCCAAGCTTCGTGTCCTTTTTTATATATCGGAATGTGCCCCTCGGGAGTTGCATTATGTTGTATTGTTACGATTTCCTACAATATAGTTTCGTTTTGATCGGACGATGGAAGTGCGCGCTTTTCGATATTCTGATGATTGAGATCATTCACCGGTTCTGAAAACTGAATAGACCATTTTTGGTATTTTTACGCGATTGTTCCTTATATATTCGAAATAAAAAAAGACCAACCTTTTAATAGAAAAAAAACAAGAGAGAATCATTTATATGGGGGCAAAGAAATGCTAAAGCCATTATTGGAGGAATTTCTGAAAGTGGAAGGGGTATCAGCTGCAGTTGTGGTAGGAAGAGATGGGTTTGTCATTGAGAGTGCGGTTTCCGGTAAAGTGGATATAGAAGCACTGGGTGCCATGGCTTCAACGGGTCTCGGTACTTCAGAAGCAATGGGCAATACCCTGGGAAAAGGAGAACTCTCACAAATGCTCGTCGAATTGGAAAAAGGGCCTATCATACTTTCACCGCTCTCTGCCGATGAACTGATTGCCATCGTTGCAGATACAACGGCCAATATCGGAAGAATCAGATATGAATTAAAGAAGAATAAGGTCCGGCTAATTGCTGCCCTCTGATCATCGCTTCTTGTTTTTATGAGATTGCCTGCTGGAATTGTTGAAGAGTCTGTAACAAATCCTCAGAAGGATGGATTGTTCCAATACCTGACGACATTCCGTGGATTACTCGAGATCAAAACCGGATCCGGGCATGGTTTTATTCTTAATGATTACGGAAAACTGGTTGGAGCGTATTTAAAACAAAATGATGCAATTTTCCGTGGAAAAGCGGCACTACATCATATGACAATGGAATCGACTGAAATCTCGGATACTCTGGAGACGTTCAACCTGCGAAAATATTCTGAAACAGAATTCTCCCGTGCTGTTCAGATCTCTCAGGAAGAGGGATTATCCATCAAAGGTCCCCTGACATTTCCAGATGCCTCTGAATCACGTACAGAAACCTGCGGGATCCTAGACCTACCTCATCGTCTTGATAGAAAGACGCTGAAAAAGATTAAAAATCTGACCGGAGTTATCGCAGTGTCTGCTTTTTTTGAAGGGTTTCCTATTCAGTGCATTGGTGATGCCGATTTTGAGCATGTGGCGGCCTCTGCCGAAGATCTCATGAGGGCCGGGACAAAAATTGCACTGGATATGAAAATCGGTTCCCTTGATCAGTTGATACTCGAAACTGACGAGAACAAATTTATTATTGCGCCGTGCGGAGATCTGTTTGTATGTATTTTTACTACTGCAGATGCACACCTTGGCCTTATCCGCGTTGTTTTAAAAAGTATCCAGTCAGATCTATCAGGTAACTAAGTGTGCATTCAACATTGGAAATGTTTTTTATTTGTGAAAATCGACCATCTGGTTCAATATTAAAATAGTAAAACCATAAATATAATGAAATGCAAAAGTCAAAAGTACCAAATAAAAGTAAAAAAAATCATTTAATATAAAAGGAAAGGTAGATCTAAAACTAGGTCTAAACGGGTGGTCTGGATTGAACAAAGATGACGATGAATCACTGGATGACGTAAATTCCCTTATCAGGAAGATTAAAGGAATCAAAAACGATGAGGAGGCAGAAAAATCAAAAGAAACTGCAGCTAAGTCCCGTGCTCCTTCTGCCGGTGAACCTGCATCCGATATTGGCGATTTCACTGCTCTTAAGAAAAAAGTGAGTATACCCGAAAAGAAGGAAGCTCCAACTACTGCACCGTCATCTCCTGGTGATCTGGTGTTTCCTGATGCTGGCAGTCATCAGAAAAAAACCCATCAATCCACACAAACGTTACAACCTGCTGAATCTGATCGGGAAATAGGAGGAAAAGACGCACGGGAATCTCTTGGAAAAATTCTGGCCGGCAGGGTAACGAACCAACCCCAGGTTTCCCGAGAGAGTCCTGTAAATATCCAGACGGAACCTGAGATCCAGATAATCGATGAAGATCCCAAGGCAGCGATGAGGCCAAAATCCATAAAAACGACAACGGCTCCACCAGAAATTGAACCAGTGACGGATGCGGACAAAAAGATTGTCAATGTTGATCAGATCTCTGATTTCTCCGGTCTTATCCTTCCCAAAGGTGTGTCTTTTAAAATTGACGAACTCAAACTGCATGGACGTATCAGTGCATTTGAAGGGACTGGTACTCTGCCGTCTGACTTCGATGAAATCTGGAAGAAAAATTTCTCCACTGCAGGCTTCAAGGATCTCGACATCGAAGCAGGAATCGGACTGGAAACGGTAAAACCCAAATTTGAAGCAAAAAAACCCTGGTTTACTTCACTTTTCAAGGCCATTCATACTACCCTTGAGGAATATGATCCCAAGAAACATGGTCCCCTTGTTGATATCTCCTTCAAACCTTCACCAGGTATTGAAGAGGTGGAGATCTACCCGGTGAACCCGCCCTATGCCTATATCCAGATTATATACGATCATTCCACTCACGAATACACATACCAGGTGCTCGAACCACTCCTCACGGATCCTGAAAAAGAACTGCTCAAGGAATTAAAGGAACGCCTCTTTGAGACACTCGATATCAATACAAAAGACATATCCAAAGAGGAAGCCGGTATAAAACTGCGGGCTGCAGCAACAGATATTATTCTTGATTTTGGTATTAAGCTCACACCAGTCCAGCGCGAGGTTATTCTCTACAATATGCACAAAGACTTCCTCGGGGACGGACTCATCGATGCGATAATGCATGATAAATATATAGAGGATATCTCATGTGACGGAGTTCATACCTCACTCTTTGTATACCATAACAACTATGAGTCGATGAAAACTACTCTTTCATACACGAATGCCGAAGAACTCGACTCCTTTGTAACGAAGCTTGCCCAGCGTTCGGGTAAATACATCTCAATATCACAGCCCATTCTTGATTCAACCATGCAGGATGGTTCACGTATCCAGATGACGCTGGGTCAGGAAGTCACCGCTCACGGCTCTACCTTCACGATCCGTAAATTCAAGGATGAGCCGATCACGCCCACCGATCTCATTGAATGGCGAACATTCGCTCCGCTTTCGATTGCATACATCTGGTTATGCGTCGAGAATGGCAAATCCGCAATCTTTGCCGGTGGAACGGCATCCGGTAAGACTACTTCCCTGAATGCTGTCTCTCTTTTCATACCACCGTTATCGAAGATTGTCTCCCTTGAAGATACCCGTGAATTGAAACTTCCCCACCCGAACTGGATACCGAGTGTTACTCGCGACTCATTTGATACTTCGGGAAGAGGTGAAATTAATATGTATGAGCTCCTGCGTGCCGCGATGCGGCAGAGGCCGGAATACATCCTCGTTGGAGAAGTCCGTGGCAAGGAATGTCAGACCCTTTTCCAGGCAATGAGCACCGGGCACACTACCTATTCTACCATCCATGCAGATTCTGTAGCAAGTGTAGTTCATCGTATCGAAAACCCGCCAATGGATGTTCCGCGAAACATGCTGTCCGCACTTGATTTTGTCTGTATTCAGGTGCAGGGACGGGTTGGTGGCAAACGCATCAGAAGGAGTAAGCAGATAGTTGAGATTCTGGACATTGATCCGAGGACAAACGAGCTTATTACCAATGAAGTTTTCAAGTGGCGGTCAGCTACTGATGAGATCACTTACTCCGGAAAGTCATACCTTCTTGAAGAAATCATGGAAGCCAAGGGGTGGAGCGAGAACCGGATGCGCGAAGAGTTGAAACGCCGTCAGGAAGTCCTTGAGTGGATGCGGATAAAGAAGATCAGACATTATAAGGATGTTGCTAAGATTCTCATCTCCTATCACCGCGATCCCGAAGCGGTCATCGAAAAGGTGAGGAAGGATCTCTATGAATAGTTTTGAGCGTTTCTGTTTCAATCTCCTTGGAAAACAGATGAAGGCAAAACGGGATAACTATGTGACACTGAGAAATGATCTCCTGTCAGCCCGGTTCAAAACACCCTTTGAAGTCTATCTCTCTACCGCGTATGTCAGTTCGATTGTTGTTGGATTATCCGCTGCGCTCTTAATCGGGATTATCACCTGGGTTTTCCAACTCCCCACGCTTGTCAAGTACAACGGGGAAGTTCCTGATATCCTGGTCGGACTTTCAGCATACAGCCTTGTGATTGGAACTATCGTCATCACGATCTTCTCCCTTCTGGTTTTCGGGGGACTCACCTATCTCGTATTCATGCTGTATCCTGGACTTGAAGCAGGCAACCGGCGCAGGAATATCGACGCGAGCCTGCCGTATGCGATCAATTACATCACCTCGATGTCCACTGCCGGTATCACTCCGGCAGAGGTGTTCCGCCTGCTGGGTAGCAGCACGATATATGGCCAAAGTGCAGTTGAAGCACGGTATATCGCGCGGGAAATTGATATTTTCGGGAGGGACTTGATCGATTCTCTCCGGCTGGTCTCGTCAAGTACACCCAGCAGGCGCATGAAGGAATTTTTACAGGGAACCATGGCAAGTGTTTCGAGCGGAGGAAACATTACAGAATATTTCAGGACAAAAGCCGAGCAATACGCGCTGGAAAACCGGCAGACCCAGAAAATGTTCCTTGAAACACTTGCACTTGTGTCTGAGTCATATGTGACTGCCATGGTTGCAGGAACATTGTTTTTAATCATCCTCCAGTCGATCATGTCAGTTCTCTCCGGAGATAACAAGCCGATGTTTCTCTATGCAATTATCTACATCATGATTCCTCTGGGGAGTGTAATGTTCGTCATAATGATCAGTTCCATGACACCGGAGTCCTGAAATGGGAATCAAAGATCACTTTAAAAATCTGGTCAACAGGGGAGCCGAAACCCCGCCTTCGCTCAAATCCACAGAGTTGAGAGCTGTTGAATCGGATGTTGATGAGATTACCAGGAGTCTGGAACATGAGCGGAGTACCCGGGAAGGAATGGGAAAATTCCTGAAACACCCGATCCAGGTACTTACTGAAGAACCGATTAATATACTTATTGTCAGTGTTCCGCTCGCACTCATCCTCTTTATCGGTGGTTTTATCTCGATGGTTGCGTCATATGGACTCCAGGTCCTCTTCACTTCGACCGTTATTGATGATTTTATTGTCTTTGCTGTCCTGATCGCAATTGTTCCGGTGGCTTTTCTCGACTTTAAAGAACAATGGCGGATAAAAAGTCTGGAGAACGCACTCCCGAATTTCTTCCGTGATCTTGCCGGAATGAATGATTCCGGCATGACACTGCCCAATGCGGTGCACATTGTTGCCACCGCTGAGTATTCAACGCTCACGCCACACATCAGAAAACTCGATCAGGATATGTCCTGGGGGTCAGGATTCGTTGAATCAATGTACCGGTTCGGTAAAGATCTGGGTACTCCCCTTGCTGACCGGAGTGTGGACCTGATCGCAAAGGCGAGTAAAGCCGGTGGTGATATCAGCGAAGTGCTCCGTGCAGCGGCGAAGGATACATTCGAAGTTGTAAATCTGGCTCAGGAACGCAGCAATAATATGTTGATCTACGTGATCATCGTGCTTGTTTCATTTGCAGTATTCCTATTCGTCATAGCAATTCTTGTCTCGACTTTTTTAACAACTATGGCTACAGCTGGTGCTTCAGCAGCGTCTTCAGGTGCACGCGGATTTATAGGACAAATAGACCTTTTCGGCTACAAACGGCTCTTTTCGCATGCTGCTTTGCTTCAGGGTTTCTTCTCCGGACTTGTAGCTGGACAGATGGGAGAAGGCCGTCTTATTGCGGGCTTAAAATATTCCGCAATAATGCTGTTCATTTCCTGGGTAACCTTCAGATTCTTCATCTAATATTTTTTTGCTGGCCGGGACCGGACAGGATTGAAACGGATCTTTTCTGTTCTCTTCCCCCGAAAATTCTGTGCATCCCCTTCCAGTGACGCTTGTCTTTGTCCACCACGTAATCAATGTATTCCGACTAAACCAATAGTAAAAAGAAGAAAAATCTTACAGAAGACAAAATTATTTCCGAAGTAATACCGGATTAAAAATTATCAGGAAATATTTTCTGTACTATAACCTTTCAGTGAGAGCAGTTCCTTGACACGGTCGCGATGATTGCCCTGTAACTCGATAGTGTTCCCTTTTACAGTACCGCCACATGCCAGTTTACTTTTCATATATTTTGAAAGATCTTCAAGATCGATATCAGTTGGATCAAGTCCTTCGATAACCGTTACTTCCTTTCCATATCGGCGTTTATTTACCTTGACATTGATCCTCTGCTGTTCCTTTGCTACCTCTTCACAGATGCATAGTTCTTTAGGTAGTCCACACGTCGGGCAAATCCCACCAATCATTACATGTATTTTTAAGGTTCACGTTATTTATTACCTTGCATTGACTGAAGTATTGCCGGCTTATTCGGTATAAAGAGGCGTATTTCGGGAAGATAAACATTAATCCCGTGCAGGTCCTGGGAGAATCTGCTTTTTATGATCCGAAAATCCACGTTATTACAGGAATGTCCCTGTTCGTGGTGGGTTCAGCATCCCATGTTGGTAAGAGTGTGACCGTTGCGGCCTTCTGTCGCTGCCTTTTCCGGCGTGGGATTGCGGTTGCACCTTTCAAGTCACAGAATATGAGCCTGAACTCCTATGTCACCCGGGATGGGGGCGAGATAGGAATGGCACAGGCGATGCAGGCAATTGCTGCCAAGGTAATTCCGGATACGGATATGAACCCTATACTTCTCAAGCCTAAAGGAGAGTGCATTTCACAAGTTGTACTGCACGGGCATCCGTACAAAGATATTCATATCGGAGATTATTACAAAGAAACTCCGGATCTTCTTAAAAAGGCACTTGAATCATATGAACGGCTGAAATCTACGTATGGTCATGTGGTCGTGGAAGGTGCCGGGGGCGCTGCAGAACTGAATCTCTACGACAGGGACATAGCTAATACCCAGCTAGCAAAAATCCTCCAAATACCCATGATCCTCGTTGCTGATATTGAGCGGGGTGGGGTATTTGCCCAGATTTATGGAACGATCGAGCTCCTTCCTGCTGATATCCGGCCTCTTGTCAAAGGTATCATCATAAACAAATTCCGGGGAGATCCGACAATTTTCATTACCGGAATAAAAAAAATTGAGGAACTTACCGGTATTCCCGTGCTGGGGGTGGTTCCATATTTCAGTATCCCGCTTCCCAGTGAGGATTCCCTTTCGATAGGAGATAAAAAAACAAAACAGGCAACAGTCAGAATTGCCGTGATAAGGCTTCCTAAAATTTCCAATTTCACGGATTTCGAGCTGCTCGAGCAGCATGCTGCAGTAGAATATGTTTTACCCGGGTCGTCCCTTACCGGGTATGATTGTGTCATCATTCCCGGCACTAAAAATACTATTGAAGATCTGACTACGATTTTCCGGACGGGAACAGATCGGGAAATACATGCAGTGAGAGAATGCGGCATCCCGATCATCGGGATTTGCGGGGGTTACCAGATGCTTGGAAAACAACTCATCGATGCCGGATTTGAGTCATGTGCAGGGACTTATGACGGATTGGGATTGCTTGATTGTATCACCAGGTTTGAATCGTATGAAAAAAATACATGTCAGGTGATTCGGACTGCATGTTTAGTTCCTCCCATCCTGTCAGCAATGGGGGAAGTCAGAGGCTATGAAATTCATATGGGAGTCACCGAAACGGGTGACAACCATGAGGCCCTGGAAGGGGATGGCAGAGTGAGTGACGATGGTCTGGTCTTTGGCACCTATCTTCATGGGCTGTTTTTAAATCCGTCAGCAGTAAATGCGCTGCTCTCTTACCTGTACGCGAAGAAAGGATTATCCTTTGTATCATTACCGGCGGGAAATTCAGATCCTTATGACGCACTCGCGGATCTTTTCGAAGAATACATCAATATGGATGCAATAGTAGCGTTACTGACCTCCTGAACAATCTTCTTTACGGTATGGAAATTAAAAAAAATTTAACTGATGAGGCTGGTTATGCTATGGAATCCCTCTCCTTGCCGATCGGCACATTTCACTGCTTCAGCCCGTGTGAAGTCAACCTTATCAGTCACTCTGCATTTCATGCAGTATGCAAGTGACGGGGATTTTACAAAAGTACCCGCAATCCTGAATTCGCGGCAATGAATGCAGAGCCCACAATGTTCGAGCGGCTCTTTTTTTTCCGGAAGGCATTGCACTCTCCCCTTTATTGCCGGTATAATCCGATAATCTTCATCCATTGCCAGCAGATCCTCTCATCATATTTCATTTTCCCCCTAATTATACCAATCATAACATGATTATTTTAATAAAAACCCTTATAGAATCAAAACAGGGGTTGATCCCTTTTTTTCGCGCCACTTTAAAAATACAGCAATTCCTGTAAATACGTTCCTGTTCGATTAAACACTGGTTGTATGGGAGCAGGCTTCAATCCTTATCAGAAAGGTGATTGATATTTTATTGATGGAAAAAAAGGAATTTCACAGAGTCGGATTATGCGATTTTATCAATAAAATCCTGAAATAATTTCTGTTTTAAAAATATCCAAAGCTCTGCATGTTATTATATGCACTATAATTAAAACGATCCAGCACTAAATTTGTGCTATGAAGGTGTGCATAATGTGTGGTGGGGAAGGGACCCGGCTCCGTCCTCTTACGTTCGAACGGCCTAAGCCCTGTATTCCTATTGTTAACCGCCCCTCTATCCAGCACCTGGTTTCACATCTCTCGAATATGGGATTCCGGGAAGTTGTCCTCACACTTGGTTATATGGGTAATTCAATTGAGGAAGCGCTCGGTGATGGTTCCCTTTTTGGTGTCGAGATCACTTATGTGCATGAGAAAACCAAGCTTGGAACCGCTGGCAGTGTGAAAAATGCCCAACGCTATCTCGACGGACAGGATTTCCTGGTTGTTGGTGGAGACCATGTCACCGATCTGAATGCCCTTGAGTTTTACCGTATCCATCAAAAAGAGAAAGCCACCACGACTATCGGGCTGATCTCCATAGATGACCCGTGTGAGTATGGTATTGCTGAAATCGATGCAAATTACGAGATCAAACGCTTCAAAGAGAAACCGTCGCCCGGTGAGATTTTCTCCAATCTTGCAAGTACCGGTATGTATGTCTGCAGCCCGGAAATTTTCGACGCTATTCCGCAAGGTACGAAATATGATTTTGCCCGCGACCTTTTTCCCCGTATGATGGAGGAAGAATATGTTCTGAAAGGGTGGCTTGCCCGGGGCAACTGGACCGATGTGGGAAGTCCGCACTCGCTCCGCCAAGCTGAACGCTGGAAGTTACAGGATATTTCCTTCTCCGACATCATTGGTAACCTGTCCATGCATGGAGCACAAATCCAGGGTCCGGTCCAGCTGGGAGATTCTATTACCCTCGGCAAGAATACGAAGGTCATCGGTCCGGTTGCAATTGGTCCGGGTACAACTATCGGTGATAATGTCTTGATCGGGCCCTACACAACTATTGGTGACAGATGTATTCTCAGAAATAATGTGAAGGTTTTTTCATCATCTCTCTATAACCGGGTTATTGTTGGTGCGAATAGTACTATATCGGGTAGTATAATTGACAACGATACGCATATCGGGGAACACTGCAGTATCGAAAACGATACAGTGATAGGTCCCCGCGTAGTCCTGCGCAACCGGGTTATAATTCACTCAAAGACCCGCCTGTGGCCGGAAGTAGTCGTAACTGATGGAACCGTAGTAAAAGAGCATGTATTGAATGAAAAATTCGACCTTCGATATGATGGTTCCTGAGTATTTCCCGGCCGCTAAAACGAACCATACCTCATAGCCGGGAGGAAGAAACCAAAATTTTTACCAATATCTTTTTATATTGTTAATTCCGGGCAGATATGTCTATGAAAGATCATCTGAATTGCTGCAGGGACATTTCCCCTGATATTAAGGTATACAGGTATCAGCATTCCGTCAGACCGGTGCGATTCCTGCCTGAATTGCCACTCTCCAGGAGATGAGCTGATTATTTCAGCCTTATAAAGGGATTCAGACTCTTTTTACCAGACGGTGCGTAATCGCAACAAGAGGGTGTCGGGCATAATCGAGTATCTGAACATCATCGAGTGTTTTTAAATTCATTGCATGGGCAGTCCGTTCCATGCCCAGTTCAATATCTTCCTTTATCTCGATAATATATGCATCAAGGGCTGTTATGCCGAGTTTTTTTGCCGCAATAGCCCGGTGATGCCCGTCAACAAGAATTGTCCTTCCCGGACGCTTCACGACAATAATAGGCTCAGCGAGCCCTTTCTTAATCTCGTACATCCGCCCCTCCAGTTCATCCTCATAGATCTTTGACTGGGTAGGCAGAAGATCTTTTACCGGCACTGTCCCACGGCCCAGTTCAGGATCGACCCCGTAAAGTTTCTTTAATGTGGTGATGAAATTGAAAACTTTTTCCGGAGAAACATGCTCGATCTGGGAGCGGATTACATCTGAATTGGATATAATTCCCAGCAGCCGGTTTTTTTCGTCAACAACCGGAAGTTTCTGGATCCCGCTCCTGAAAATTACCCGTGCTGCATCATTAATGTCCATATCCGGATCAGCCACTATAAGATTATTGGACATCACCTGCCCGATAGGAGTTATCAACTGGACAAAAAGAAGGTCCCTCGCCGAAATATATCCGACCACAACATCACCATCTATAACCGGGAAGCCGTCGTGATGGGTCTTTTGTATTTTTTCTATAACATCCTTAACTGTCCCGCGTAAATCAACACTGACGACATCGTAGGTCATATAGTCCCTGACCTTTTTTTTATCCATCTATAGACGTTTTAGTGAAAAGAGTACTAAAAGTCATCGGAAAACGCAGGGAGGGAAAAAGCCAGCGTTATTTATCTCTCTACGCGATTTTGTGGGGATTTTTTCTTTCTGATCCCGACCTCCCAAGATACCTTATTTGAAACCTGCCTTCTCTCTCTCTTTAGTATATCTGCCTAGAATTCTGACATGGCGATACGTGGAACCGTGGATCGCGCCTTTATATGATGGAATTTCCTCTCGAATAATTGCAACCCACAATTTTTTTATCCATCTTTTCATCAGATAAGATAACGTTAAGTTAATATTTATTTTTTTTAAACTATGTTGTTATGCCAGCTGGAGCGGAATAGTTTATGACGGTTGGACTATGATGTAGTAAGGAGGAAAAAAAGCATGGGTGAGAAGAAAAAAAAAGCAGCATCGACGAAACTATGGCAAAAAATCCTTATTGTAGGTGCCTGTGTACTTTTTGTCGTCGTCATGATCATTACAAGCACGGGTTCTAGCTGGTTAAGTATATTCAGTGTCGTTAAACCGGGTGACGCCGTAATAATCGACTACACATTCTTTAATGCTGAAGGAAATCCCATCCTGACAACAGACCAGCAGTTGTATGTAAAAACAGCATCGACCAGCGGCGGACTAGTATTGTTAAAAAATATCAGCATCACAGCCAACCAGACACTGACCAGTTCTCTCTATCCGGTGCAGATGTATACTCCCGGTAGCGGATGGAGCAAACAGTTTGCACTTTTCTCTCCCGAATATAATGCGATCAGTTCAGGTATTGTCGGAATGAAAATCAATGAACAGAAACGGATCAGCATCCCTTCCGGTAATTCTATGACTCAGGACTGGTCAACGGATCAACTCCTGCTCAACAAAGTCAATATCAGCGAGATCAGTATCGGGGATATCCTGGCAATGGGTGTGTCAGACAATCCCGAAGCAGAAGTTACCAATACCTCAGCAATTACCTATGTCCGTATAGGGGAAGTCACACAAAAAACTCAGTCTGGTGTTGTTGTTGACTTTGGCTATCCTGTTGCTGATGTCCGGGTTGTTAAAATCAACAACCGGTAAAAAACCGGACAAACTCTTTTTTATTATCGCTGTCTACTCATGTTCATGGCAGTGCGTGTGATCTGTTTTTACCAGCCGGGGTGTATGGGGTGTGCGGAACAGTCCCCGATCAATGCTGAAGTTGCAAAATCCCTCAACATTACCATTGAAGAGATCGACGCGACAAAATATCCCGATTATATCGGGGAATTTCAGCTGAAGGTAACCCCAACGATAGTGATTCTTAAAGATGGGCTCGTCAAGGAGCGGTTTGAAGGAGTTGTTCATACAGAGCAGTTAATAGCCGCACTTAAAAAATATCTATAACCGGCAGCCGTAGATCCGCTTGATCCGGTGGGCTACAGTTTTCCATCCCTCTTTTCTCATCAGCGGGCCATCACGCAGTTTGAGGTGCGAAACTTTGAATCTTTTTCCCGATGCGACATACATCTCACCTACCACAAACGGCTGCTCACCGTCACATTCCATGTAAACCGGTGCTGTTTTTCTCCCATCATGGATAGAGATTTTTACAACTACCTGTTCTATCGTGCGGGTCCACAGCGCTGTGATATCGGGTGCCTTTGCCCGGTTGACCCTCTTCTCGCCGCTTTCAATGGAAGTTACTTCGACACCAAATGCTTCCTCACTGCACTCTGCAACGAGATGGTCTCCCACGCTGCACTCGTCATCTTCCGCAAGCTCAATCCCACAGACAAGTGATGTCCCTTCCTTAGAGACAATTGTTTTGACCATGATTGACTGGGGTTCGGTTTCTTTTTTTATACGCTGGTAATGACCGCAGGCAGTGCAGCGGATAAGCAAATCGCGGGATTCAGTGACCGTGTCGTGTTCGGTCTCGTCGTTGCACTCGGGGCAGTGGACGGTGATAAACATTGAATATGCATGGCAACCCTTACATAATAAAGCATGGAGGCTCAGGATATCGTGTATTGCCGGGGGCACCCGCTCGTTCTTGGCAGCCACCAGACAACTTTTGAATTAACGCGGGAGGATCACCTGACAAAACATGGCAACTGCATTATCGGCATCGCGGCCGACAAAGGCTGCAGTGAGTTGTCACCCACCTTCAAACGCGTGATTGCCCATGATGATGCCATTCTCTTCACGAGGCTCTCCTGTGGCGGGGTAACGGTAGAAGTAAAGTCACGGGGGTCCTCGTTGATGACCCTTGATCATCCGACCGATATGGTCTGGAGACATAGTTCCTATGTCTGTGGCCGGACAATTGGTATCATGACTGATTACGTGGCGGCAACTCTGCCCGAACCCCTCATCATGAACCTTATAGAAGGAAAAGAAATGATCGCTTCCCTGACCGCTATACGTCCCGGGAAAGGGTTGTAATTTTCACTTCTGCCTCGTTAAGAATTTCTTCACACTGTTTCACGAGAGCTGCACCCTGCTCGTAGAGCCGGATGCTCTCGTCGAGGTGGGTGTTCCCGTCTTCAATTTTTTCAATAATTTTTTTCAACTGCTCAACTTTGGTCTCATAGGTTTCATCCATGTTCCACACGCTCCACAGTCATGTCACTTCTGCCATCATAAAATCTGATCTTAATCCTGTCCCCTCTATCGAGATCAGAAATACTTTTCACTATCGTACCTGCTTTCTCTGCCACACAATACCCCCGTGAGAGTACTGCAAGAGGATTTCTTCCGTCAAGAGCTGCTCTCATACCTGCGAGGAGAAGGCGCTCACGTTCAACCCGGGTGGTAAAGGCCCTTTCGAGCCGGTCAGACAGATCTGCAATATTCTGTTTTCTCTCTTCCAGTTTCCTGGCAAACCTCAGGGGACGAAGACGATCACGAAGATCGAAAATCTCTCCTTTTTCCTGTCCGATCCGTGTCAGCATGACCGAACTCATCACATTTTTCAGATCTTTTAATCGCGCAATCAAAATGTTCCTGTCCGGTACAACAAGCTCTGCTGCGGCAGAAGGTGTTGCCGCCCGCAGGTCTGCAGCGAGGTCACTCAGTGTTACATCTACCTCATGGCCAATTGCACTCACGACCGGTACCGGGCTTGTGACAATTGCCCTCACAACATCTGGGTGATTAAAGGGAAACAGATCTTCAAAGCTTCCCCCTCCACGGGCTACGATGATCACATCCACCAGGCCAGCAAGGCAGGCGATAGCATACGCGATCTCCCGGTGTGCCTCTTCACCCTGCACGGCAGTGGGTGAAATAATAATCTCCATAGGATAACGTCGCTCAACAACGGTTCTGATATCGTGGATCACAGCACCAGTTTTTGATGTTACAACGCCAATCTTTGATGGGAATGAGGGAAGAGCTCGTTTGCGATCCAGGATAAAACATCCTTCTGCTGCAAGTTCCTTTTTCCAACGCTCAATGAGCAGGAATTTCTCGCCGACGCCGGCTTTTTTTATTCTGGTAACCTGTAACTGGTACGACCCGTGCGGAGCATAGACCCTGACCGTCCCTGCCACTATGACCTCCATCCCCTCGGTGGGATCAAATGACAGATTTTCTGCATCAGATCGCCACATCACGCATCTGATTACCGCGGCAGTATTTCCCTCCCCCTTTTCTGAAAGAGAGAAGTAGCGATGCCCCCGTGCATGGTGGGTATAGTTGGTTATTTCTCCACGAACATGGATATCCCGGAGAATCTGATTGTCAAGGAGTCCTTCAATTATCGCTGACAACTCGGAGACCCGGTATGGTGAAGTAACAATATCCGTAACCTCAGTGCGGTTAAACCAGTCCATCAACAATTATTAGGCTAAAACCGCATATGAAGTAGTACTACCATGGTATCGTTTTCCGTCGCCAGTATGTTCTTTCATGAGTACACTGTCAAAGAAATATTCTCGTTTGTGTCCCGCGCTGGTTTAAATGCAATGGAGTTCTGGCTGGAGACACCACATTTCTGGCTTCGTGACCTTCCAGTGAATGAAGTGATTGCATGCAGGAATGAGCATCCTGAACTTGCCACCCTGAATGTCCATGCACCCATCCTCGACCTGAATCCCTGCTCCATTAATCCTGATGTGGCTCAGGTATCCGTGGATTATTCAGTCAGAGCTATCACAATAGCTGAGCAGATGGGAGCACATATCCTTACGGTTCATCCGGGACGGAGGACGGCAAAGCGACCCCCCGGTCCGGCGGACTTTAAACGATTTGATCACTTTGTTTCCGCAATCCGCGAGGTAGCGATCAGCAACTCCATCAAAATCGGGATGGAAAATATGGAACCGATCGTCAATTCGCTCCTCTGTACACCGGAACGCATGCGTTCACTACTTGATGAGGAACCGTGGTTGTTCTTCACACTCGATGTTGCACATGCAATGGCAAAATCAATTGACGAACCAATCCGGTATATCGAACTCTGTTCAGATCGGCTGATTAATGTGCACCTCAGCCGTTTTGATAACGGAAAAGCACACCACCCCCTGGACCGGCATACGTCAATGGCGACGGTCATGGAATCTTTAAAAGAACACCATTTCAAAGGAAGCCTCACTCTCGAGATCGAGGACCTGAACCTGCAGCACCCCCTGTCTCATGAAGAAAAGATTTCACTGCTTGCCCGGGATTGTGCCTTTATGCGGGAATGCATGAACTAAAGCGCTGGTTTTATTTAATTCCTCCCCGAATAGGATAGTATATTTTATTTATGAACCACAACAATCTGCGTGCACTTGCACAGCGTGAAATGCGATGATAGAGTACGTTGTTGAAATTCTGCTCTTTATCATCTGTGTCCTTCTCACGGCATTTTTTTCGAGTTCGGAAGTTGCCCTTATCTCTATCACCCGTGCAAAAGTACGGACACTCGTCAATGATGGTCTGCCGGGATCAGATGCTGTGGCGGCATTAAAGGAGTCCCCGGAACACCTTCTTATCACAATCCTTATCGGTAACACCGTTGTCACCACTGCCGCAGCATCAATAGCAACTGCTGTCGCAATCCAGATCTTTGGCGATATCGGAGTGGGGATCGCGACCGGGTTCGTTATAATCATGTTGCTGGTTTTCGGCGAGATTGGTCCCAAGATCTATGCAGCCCGGGCATCGGATTCGTTTGCACTCACGATTGCACCGGTAATCCTTTTCTTCTCCCGTATTTTTACCCCGGTTATCTGGCTTGTCGAACGGATAAGCCCGAAGTTTGGCATCGGAAAGGAGGTTGCGGAACCTGCAGTGACCGAGGAGGAGATCAAGGAATGGATCGATGTCGGCAAGGAGGATGGCACTATCGAACAGGGGGAGCAGGACATGCTCTATTCGGTGCTTGAGTTTGCCGACACCACAGCCCGCGAGATCATGACACCGAGGGTCGACGTTATTGCCATGGAAGATTCGGTATCCTTTGAAGAGGCGATCAGGATCTTCAATGAGTCCGGCTTCTCTCGTATTCCTGTCTACCATGACCAGATAGACAACATCACCGGCGTCCTGAATGTCAAGGATGTCTTCTCTGCCATGGTCTCGCACCGGAAAGATTCGACCATAAAGGAGGTCATGTATGACCCCATGTTTGTACCCGAGACAAAAAAGATTGACGACCTGTTAAAAGAGCTCCAGGTAAAACGGGTGCAGATAGCGATCGTCCTTGATGAGTACAGCAGCTTCGTCGGGATCGTAACTGTCGAGGATATTCTTGAGGAAATCGTCGGCGATATTATGGACGAGTACGATAAGGAGGAACCTGAAGTCCAGAATATTTCCGAAGGAGTCTTTGTCATCGATGCTCAGATGTGGGTAGAGGATGTCAACGAGCGCCTGGAGATCAATCTTCCTGTGGATGAATCCTACGAGACCATTGGCGGCCTTATCATCGATCGCCTTGGTCATATTCCCATGCATCCCGGGGAAAAAGTGGAGATCAATGATGGGAAGATCACGCTGGTTGTATTGCAGATGCACGGGCGGCGGATCGTGAAAGTAAAGATTGTTATCCATTCCCGACAAGAGGATGGTACTTCTTAAAGAACCATATAGGCGTACAAGCAATTTGAGACAGAGCACGATGAAGAAACGTATTGCGGTACTGGCATCCGGCAGGGGATCAAACTTTCAGGCAGTAATCGACGCTATACAGGAAGGAAAAATCCCGGCACGCTGTATTGCACTTATTACCGATAATCCGAAGGCATATGCAATTGAACGGGCAAATATAGCAAAGATCCCGGTAACGGTCATCGATTATGCATCGTTTCCCTCACTCGAGATGTACGAACGCGCTCTCCTTTCGGCAATGCATAAGGCCGATGTGGATCTCTTTGTGCTCGCGGGATACATGCGTATTGTTGGTGCAGATATCGTCCGCTCATTTCCGGGGAAAATGATGAACATCCACCCGGCCCTCCTGCCGAGTTTCACCGGGCTGCATGCTCAGCGGCAGGCAGTACATTACGGGGTGAAGGTATCCGGGTGCACGGTGCATTTTGTTGACGAAAGCCTTGATGGCGGACCAATCATCGTCCAGCATTGTGTTCGCGTTGAAGATGATGATGACGAGGATTCGCTTGCCGGGCGGATTCTCAAACATGAGCATGAATGTCTCCCTGAAGCAATCCGGCTATTCTGTGAAGAAAAACTGGTGACGGATGGAAGAACTGTCAGGATTATCTGATTTTTTCAATTCAGGTTTCTTCTGCACGAATGGAAAAATCACCGCTCCTTTTATATTCCATACGCAGATAGAATACCACATCAAGGAGCAGAATACCGAGAAAATGAAGGAGAAATCTCACAACCCCGCGACCAAAAAGATCGCCCGGGAGCGCATTGAGGTCCTGTTTGAACAGGCACGGCAGGAATTTTGTGCACATCCTGAACGGAGCAATCGTTACGTAGATATCGCACGAAAGATTGCTATGCGCCAGCGGATCCGGATCGATCGGGAGCTCCGCCGCAAGTACTGCCATCACTGTCATTCATTTCTCGTACCCGGAAGGAATATGCGGGTGCGGGTACACCGTGGCAACGTGGTTGTAACCTGCCATTCCTGCAATAAAAAGACCCGTTACCGTTTGGTGAAAATTCATGTCGAATCAACCTGACCGATCGATGCAGGACCTCAAACCGACCGTGTGGATCGGTAAACAGGGCTGTACAGAAACCATGATTCATGAGATTGTGAAACAACTCAAAAAACGCACGATCATTAAAGTAAAATGGCTCCAGAATACGCAAATTGATCCGAATACGGTTGCTTCTCATGCACATGCAACGCTTGTTGAGGTGCGTGGAAGGACGATGGTACTTGAAGAAAAAAAGAAAACGGCCAAAAAATAACCAGTTTTCTCTCTCTGGTATGGGGTAGAACTTCTGCCAGAAACGTATAAAAACCTTATCCACGAATATGTATAGACTGTTAGTAAAAAAATGAACAGTGAGGTCTCTAGATGACAACGGTATTCGATGCCCCGGCTGACCACCTTATTAGGAAGGTCGCAGAGGAGCTCAGGAAACGGAAAGAAATTACTCCACCTGCATGGGCTTCCTTTGCTAAGACCGGGGCACATAAAGAGATGCCGCCAGAAGATCCGGACTGGTGGTTTGTCCGAGTGGCGGCAGTGTTGAGGCGTGTCTATGTCGATGGTCCGCTTGGTGTCGAGAGGATGCGAAGTTTTTATGGTGGGAAAAAGAATCGGGGCTCAAAGCCGAATGCATTCAGGAAAGGCAGTGGATCTATCCTTCGCAAATCCCTCCAGCAACTGGAGGCTGCAGGACTTGTCATCCATGACAAAACCGGCCGTAAAGTTTCACCCGCCGGTATGGCATTTCTTGATAGCATGGCATATGAAGTCAGGATCAACCCCCCTGCACCGGTGCCCAGACACGTAAAGGCTACAGCTGAACCCGAACCCAAGAAGGCAGAAGGCAAGAAGTCCGATGCCAAGAAAGAGAAGGTCGAGAAAGCCGGTGGCGCAAAGGGTGAGAAGACCGAAAAAGGTGAGAAGACCGAGAAGAAACCGGCAGCAAAGAAAGCGGAAAGCAAGAAACCGGAAAAATCTGAAGTATCCCCATGAGGAGAATATATGGGAGACGACGAGCTGAGTGAACTCCGCAAACGCAGAATGGCGCAGCTGCAGCAGCAGGCTGGCGATCAACAGGCGATGCAGGAAGAGCTCGAACGCCAGCAGCGGGCAAAGTCTCAGATCCAGATGGTGCTCATGTCGATCCTCGAGCCTGATGCCCGGGAACGCCTGAATACTATCAAACTGACGAAACCGGATTTTGCCAGTGCCGTTGAGCAGCAACTCGTCCAGCTCGCCCAGAGTGGGCGTCTCAAGAAGAAGATCACGGATTCGCAACTTAAGGACCTGCTCAGGCAGCTTACACCCGCGAGACGTGACTATACCATCACCCGGAAGTAATGAAGGCAGGAGTACTCTACAGCGGCGGAAAGGACAGTTCCCTTGCAGCAATAATGCTGGGTACGTATTACGAGGTTGAACTCAATGTGTTTGTGTTCGACCCGTCCCGCCAGGTCCCTTCGGTGGATGCTGCGGCACAAGAGCTCGGGTTTCCATTAAAGAAACGGGTGTTTCGGGAAGGATTGCTGAACGAGATGGTGGATCTGGTGAATGTGTGCGGATATCCAAACGATGCAATCAATACAGTGCACCAGATCGCTGTCGAAACTCTTTCTGCCGAATATCAGGTGGTCGGTGATGGCACCCGGTTTAATGACCGGGTACCGATGCTCTCGAAGGCAGAAGTCCAGAGTCTTGGCAACCGGACGGGGTGTTCGTATGTACGACCCCTGCTTGGATATGTCAGGCCTGAAGTTGACAGGCTTGTCAACCGGTTCCTCGTTGTAAAATACGGGGAGACGGGGACGATCAGGAATGGTGATTACGAGACCGAGATCAGGGAGGCGATATCCGCTCGCGGTATCAATCCCGCATCCCTGTTTCCCGCTCATCATGACCAGTCACTTGTCATCGGCAGAAAAAGTAATGTTATTATGAGGTGAAGGAACATGAGCAAATTAAGCAAAGGCAGAAAAATACGGCTGGCAAAGGCATGCGACCAGAACCGGCGTGTCCCCCAGTGGGTAATGGTAAGAACCAAGCGTTCAGTTGTTGCGCACCCGAAACGACGCAACTGGCGGAAGAGTACGCTGAAGGTGTAGGATAATGGCAGAAAAGATGCAGGAGCATGTTTATGTCATCCCCCTGAGGGATGCCCGGAGGATGCCCCGCTGGAAGCGGAGCAACGGCGCCATAAAAGACATCAGGAAGTACCTTGCGAAGCATATGAAAAGTGACGATGTGAAACTTGACAAGGGTATTAATGAGAGGGTGTGGAGCCGGGGCAGTACAAAACCGCCGTCAAAAATCCGGGTTCGCGCCATGAAGATGGAGGACGGGCAGGTTCAGGCTGAACTTGCACCGGAATCATAAGATGGAACGCACGATCACGCTTGCAGGCGATCCAAACATCGGGGTTTTTTCCCGGGTTCTTGGTACTATTGCTATAATTCCTCCGGATGCTCCGGAGGATTACAAACAGGCACTTACCAGGGCGCTCAATGTCGAGCTTGTAGAAACGACGATCCAGGGAAGCGCCATCATCGGCTCGCTCGTAGCCGGAAATAACCGTGGTATTGTCATGAGCGGACTTGCAACAGAAGATGAGATCGCAACGCTTGAAAAGTACAGGAAAGTACTGCTCCTTAAGGAGTCGATGAATGCGGCGGGCAACGTGATCATGGCTAACGACACCTTTGCTGCAGTCCACGAGGACATGCCTTCAGATCTTGCACATGAAATTGGCGAATTTCTTGAAGTTGAGATGATCCACCTGACCCTTGGCGGCGTGAAAACTGTCGGTATGGCCGGCGTTGCCACCAATAAAGGGATCATTGTTCACCCAAGGGCGACTGCACACCAGATTGCACGACTTGAAGAAGTCGCAAAGATCCCGGTCGGGATGGGCACTATCAATATGGGCAGCGGCCTTGTTGGCACGGGACTTTTGGTTAATGAGAATGGTTATATTGCAGGCAATGCGACAAGCGGGTTTGAACTGGGGCGGATTGAGGACATATTTGGATTTCTGGAGTAAGTATCATGGAGAATCAGAAGTTTGAGGTTAAAGGTTCATTCAGGATGGGTGAAGATTGGATGCCATACACGAAAGTGATAGAGGCACCCAATGAAAAACAGGCGCAGGAGCGTACATTTGCCGTCATCGGCAGCAAACATAACCTGAAGAGGCGGTACATCAAGATTGATGCAGTCAGCCCGGTAAAGGCTGAGTAATTCTCTCTCTCTTTTATTGCTGGTATTTTTCCGGTGTTTTAAGCAGGGTGTTCGCTGAGCAATGGCTGGATATATTGAAAAACTATGGTTCCCGAGAGATAGTGATGAAGCATACTACAACCGATTTTCAGTGTTAGTTCTTCTCCCCAATAACCGAGAACCTCGAAGTAGCCCGATTCGCTCAACCCTCCCATAACCCTCTGGTGCATTGGGGCGGAACCGGCCTCTTTCTGATTGACGGACCCGGAACCGGAGTGGGAACGAGCCGTCGTCAATTGCCGGAACCGAGGGTACTGAGGAGCGCGGCGTGAAAGAGGGGTTTGAGATGCCGATGAAAAAGAGAAATTATCTGAAAATAAGATTTCATTCACGTGATTTTTCTGATTTAAGATCGTCAAGGTATTTTTCCAGCATCGGAAATGTTGCATGACTTTTGTAAAAAAGTACTTATTATTGACGATAAACCTGCAATTCCCAGTTCGCGGAGAATTGGGTGCTCTTTTCCTAACCTATATACTGCAGCTTGAGCGGCTTCCTGGTAGCTAATCCATACGGAGGAATTAAAATTGATGTCTGCAGACCCACCAGTTGTCGTCATCTTTGCGATAGTCCGTCGCGACCTTAAGATTGTTGCCTTAGCCCAACAACGTTACCGTCAGCGTCCCTGACCTGAGCTATGAACAAACCACCACCTACCTCCGTAACATCCTGTACAACTTCAGCACCGACTTCAATCATTGCCTGAAGACTGCTTTTGATATCCTTTACATCGGTATAAGCAATAGGACCCACCTTAGCGTTAGGGTCTAATCCGACTTCCTGATTGCCAACCTTATAACCTACATAGTAGGCGCCTTCGACATACGGTTCAGCGTCGAGAAACCTGCCATAAAATGCTTTAGCTTTTTCTCTATCATGAACCGGATAAACGATCAGTTTAATGTTTTGTGCCGTAATATGCCTCCTGATCGCATTACATCCCAAGAAATTTTAGCACTCCATAGACCAGAAAAGCGGGCCAGACCAGTGCTTTAAGGAATCCCAGGACTCCACCCAGCAGACTTGTGGCAGTAGTAAGGTAATATACCAGGGCACCGATGAAGCCCAGCCCGTAAAAGGCGCCACCGGATCCATGGCAGTACGCGTGCTCTTTCATTCTCCAATTGGACCAGCACGGATTTTTCGTGCATTGCCCGGATGTTTCGTTCTCCATATGACTGAACTCATGAGTCTAACTATATAATCCTTTTTTTTTCAGGAAAAAATCTCAATGCGGTCATTGACCGGCGGACGACGAGGATAACCGCACCGGTCCTGAAAGCGTCCTCAGACAACATTCACCCGGATGCCGCCGGTCGATCTGCACCTTCGGGAGCCCGAAAATCATGATCCAAAACAGGGGTTTCCATCATCGCGACCGTGCTACCCCCCAAGACCCTTCAGTTTTGCCTCCCATTAGCGTACATTAGCGTTTTACAGCGCCGCGCAAAACCCTCCGTTTGGCGTAAATCATGCTATACGGGCGATTTCCGGAAAAGTGTGTAAAAATGTACGGTTTTTTGCAGATATATGGCAAAAAAACTCCCATGACTGGGAAACGGAGACTGGATTGGGGAGATCCGGGTGTATCTTTCCGGAGGTCTTTTCAGACTATCAATGATCCCGTTAATGCTAAAATCTGGCATTTTCATACATTTCGCCTACTCCAGATCATATAAGCTGAGTTTCGCCTCCCAATAGGTGCTATTAGCGGTCATTTTCATCTCCAGAAATGTCCCCGATAAACAAACCGGCGAAGAACTGGGGATATGCCAAAACAATGGTGTCGTTTTTCGCTGAATTAGTGCCGGAAAGTCCTCCGGACCAGCCAATCGGAGGCCAGATCAGGGATATCCGGGAGTATGTCCCAAGACCCTAATTAACGGTGTAAAACGTGAAAAATGAGGATGTCCGTTTTCCTTTCTATAGGGCTGGAACAGCTTCTTGGCTACCAGAAGTAAACGGGCGTATCGATTAATCCATAAAAAAAGGGATCTTTTTTCACTGCGTCCTTGGATTTTTGAACGTACATTTTCTGGCGTTTCCGCTCATGTCTCACAATGATGTATTTATGCTCAGGAATGACATACATATCAGGAGAAAAATTTATCAAAATTTACCATAGTGAGGGGTGATGGATTTTGGCAGATACGACGCAACAGATGACCCAGAATGAACTGATGACGCTCCAGCATTATATGAAAGAATACGGGCAGCAGGCCGAGATTTTTGTCAGTCAGCTCGAAATGCTGGAGAATGGGAGAATGGAGGCTCACGCAGCGAT
>Ga0326726_10000897_pt1 | contig 27310 bp, 20 predicted proteins | sample MHFenrmetagenome_2_FD_207603 | JGI IMG/M metagenome (GOLD analysis project Ga0326726, IMG submission 207603) | Lab enriched peat soil microbial communities from Michigan Hollow, Ithaca, NY, United States - MHF15MN | ecosystem: Environmental > Terrestrial > Soil > Wetlands > Peat | place: USA... | reverse complement strand
GTGGTTGCCCGCGACGGTCGTGCCAGTCACCGTGACCGGCGATGACGAGATGGCCGACGTGTCCGCGGGCGCGGTGAGGGTCAGGCTCGTTGCGCCGAGCGGATGGCTGATGTAGCGCTTCACGTTGGCCGGCGGTCGGTCGATCAGCCCGCCGGTCGTGACGTCGCGGACCAGGCGCACGAAGGCGCCTTCCGACCAGGTCAGCGGCGCCGCCGATCCGGCCGGGCCGCCATTGCGGAAGCCGATCGAGGCCGTCGTCGGGTCCGTGCCATAGGCGGATGCCGCAAGATCCGCAAGCTCCCAGTCCTGCTCGGGGATGAGCCCGAGACCGGACGCGAAGTTCGCCATCGGCGGGATGAAGGCGGCCCCACTCGACGGCCCCGCGACCAGGAGCTGGTACTCGCCGCGCTCGGCGCCCAGGGCCGGCCAGACGTGCCCCGACCCCTGCCCGCTGGGCGCCCACGGGCGTCCGTCGCTCGCGCGATCCCCGTACCCGTCGCCGTTGTAGCGATGCCAGCCATCGCCGCTCGGCGTGCTGCTCTTGATCGTCGCATCGACGACGGGGATGCTGCTCGCGACGGCCGGGTCGTTGGCCGGGAGCTCGCCGAGCCGGACGAGCTCGAGGAACCCGGCGTCGATCACGGCCCGCTGGTCGAGCGTCGGTCCGCCGTTGCCGACGTTGTAGCTCTCCGCGGAGTTCGGATCCCCGGACTTGGACAGGCGGATGAAGTACGGGTCGGTCGACAGCGGCCCGTCCGTGGTGACCGTCCAGCCCTTGATCGATCGCTGGTAGTCGTCGGCCACGCCGAGGTACAGGTTCGCCGACGTCGCGTCGCCGTTCTTCTTGGCGATATCGGCGGCCGCGACCAGCCCGGCGATCTCGGCGGCGATCGTCGATGGCGAATAGCCGCCCTGCTCCTCCCAGCGCTCGGCGCCAAAGGCCGGTCCGTGGCTGATGAGGAAGTTCGCGGCCGGCCGGATGTCGGTCGCGTAGCAGTGGCAGCCCGGCGACGACATGGACATGCCCGGAGCGTCGGCCATCAGGATCGGGTAGGCCGTCTCATCGAGCTGGGTGCCGAACGAGTCGGGCGCCAGCTTGCCGTTGACCAGGCTGTTGCGCGGCATCGAGCCGTCGGGGAGCTGCTGCCGCTGGAACAGGAACTTCACGGCATCGCGGGCGGTGTCCAGGTCGCCATCGGCGATCAGGCCCGTCCACGCCTCGTAGAGGTCGCGCGAGAACACCTCGCGATACGACCCAAAGTAGGTGTTGGCCGGGTCACCCGCGGAGACCGCCTGGCCCCAGGGCGAGGCGAGGCCGGCGATGATCGCGCCGGGGAACGTCTTGTCCTCCGAGGCCTTGATCACGTTCGCGGCGCTGTAGTACTGGTCGATGAGCCGTTGCGCACCCGATCCGAACAGGCTCTTGAGCTTCTTGGACGGATCGTTGAGGTCCGCGTCGTACTTCGTCCAGCCGGACCCGTAGGCCTTGCGCGCCGCGTCGAACCCCTTGTCGATCGAGCCTTCGGCCGCCTTGACGGCCTTGCTCTGGGTGGAGCCAAAGCCGAGGGCGAGCGTGAACGTCGGCTTCGACGCATGGCTGAGCGTCACGGCGGCCGTCTGGACGACGTTGCCTGAGCCGGCGGTCGCGTAGGTCTGGGTCAACGCATGGGACGCGTCGAGCTGGACGAGGCCGTCGCTCGCTCCGCCGACGAACCCGCTCTCGACAGCGCTGAACGGCCCGTCGAGGGCGGCGTACACCGGCTGGGCATAGTCGCGGTTTGCGGCCTGGGTGACGGTGCTCGTGTCGGAGGACACGGCGATCGGATGACCGGTCGAAGTGTCGACGGTCGCCGAATCAGGACCGCCGTTGCCGCCGCCCCCGCCGCCGTTGCCGTTCACGCTGGCATCGAACCGGACGTAGACCTTCAACGGGCCGCCGGCGAGCGGCGTCAGCATCGTGTGCATCAGGAGGGTGTTGCGCGACGGGTCGGTGACGTAGTCCGTCTGGAGCCGGTACTTCCCGTTCTTCGCCGTGCTCGTCACCCGGCAGCTCATGCCGGTCCGGTCGAGCGCGCTGACCGAGGAGGTCGTGTCGCGACTCTGGAGGTCCGTGAAGGTCGAGCCGTCCGTCACGACGAACTGGAGGGTCTCGACGTTCGTGGTGTCGATCGTCGGGTAGTAGACGTCCGAGAGGATGCCGTTCGCGACCGTGAACCAGACCTTCGACGTGCGGTTCCGGGCCGTCCCGATGCAGTCCTTGCGGGCGAGGTCGAAATGGGAGAGGGCGCCGGGCCCATCCGGGGCCGGGCCGGCCGCGCGCGCCACGCCCGTCGCACCGACACCCGGCGCGAGTGTGACCACGAGGGCCACGATGGCTGCGAGCGCAAGCGGCCGCCCTGCGCGGCGGTTCGCGGATTGTCGGTGAGCCATTGTCGACCCCCTCCGTGCGAGCCGGCGCCGCTCACCGCCGACGCCTCGCTCCGGACGCGACCCGCGTCCGTCCCTGCCACCGGACCGCGCTCGAGGTGGAGCGATCGCGCGCCACCATCCCTCGACCGCGGCTCTCCCGGGAACCCAGGAGGGCTCCCGCCCGTGGAGCAGAGACTCGGCCACACCGCCCGGTTTGTAAAGCCCGACGTTCGGCGAAGGGCGAGCCGGGTACCGCCCAGAAGCTGACGTTCGTACGTCGCTCAAGTGCACCACGAAGGCTGAATACGCAACATTCCCTTGTTGACTCGCCACCGACAGGGGTCGACACTCGCCGGGCCCAAACCCGCTCGCTGCTTGGATGCCGGGGTCCCGATGAGTGGAGTGAGAGTTCGACCGTTCTGGGTCGGCATCGTCATCGCGATGCTGCTGACGACCCTGGTGCCCGGCGAGGTGGCCCTGGCCGCCGCAGGCGGCACGAGCAGCACCCTCGGGGCCACCGCCCGCGCTGCGACGACGAGGAGCTGGATCGTCACGCTCAAGCCGGGGAGGAACCCGGCGACGCGGGCGCGCACGCTGTCCAGGTCGGCCGGCGGCAAGTCCGGTCGAACGTTCACGCACGCCCTCAACGGGTTCGTCTTCACCGGCTCCGTCGGCGCCGCGGCCGCGCTCCGTCGGGACCCGGCCGTCCGGTCGGTCGTGGCGAACCGAACGGTCCACCTCCTCGCGGATGAGATCCCGACCGGCGTCTCGCGCATCCGGGCCAACCATCCCTCCGAGCCGAGTGCGGCCAGCCTCGGGTTCACGGGCAAGGGCGTCAAGGTCGCGATCCTCGACACGGGGATCGATCTCACCCACCCCGACCTCGTCCCGAACCTCGACATCGCCCTGGGTCGCAACTGCATGACGGCCGGTCCGCCGCAGGACGGCCACGGCCACGGCACGCACGTCGCCGGCATCGTCGCGGCCGCCGCGAACGGCCTTGGCGTCGTCGGTGTCGCCCCCGAGGCGACGCTGGTGCCGTTCAAGGTGCTCAACGACCAGGGTTCGGGCGAGTGGTCCAATCTCATCTGTGCGGTCGACTACCTGACCGGCCTGGCAACCGACGGCGACCCGACCAACGACATCCGAGTCGCCAACATGAGCCTCGGCGACGTCGGTTCGATCGGGACCTGCACCGACGGCGGGATCCGCGAGGCCATCTGCCGCGCCCACGCGGCCGGAATCACCTTCGTCGCCGCGGCCGGTAACTCGACTGTCGATGCGTCGACGTTCATCCCGGCGGCGTTCCCCGAAGTCATCGCGGTCTCGGCGTTGACCGACCTCGATGGCGAGCCGGGTGGGCTGGCCGGTTGCTGGCTGATCTTCCTGTTCTGTGATGACACGCTGGCCGAGTACAGCAACTTCGGCTCGGTCATCGACGTGACGGCGCCCGGTACGCAGATCTACTCCGACTGGACAGGCGGAGGCTACGCCAGCGAGATGGGCACGAGCATGGCCGCGCCGCACGTCACCGGCGTGGCCGCGCTCCTCCTCGCTGCCCACCCGACGCTCCAGCCCGACGACATCGAGGCGATCCTCAAGTCGACGGGCGAGTGCCCGAACGGGGAGTTCGCCGACGCAGACGGAAGCGGCGACTGCGTCGGCAAGGGTCAGTGGGGCAACGACCCGGATGGCTACGGCGAGCCGCTGGTGAGCGCGCTCCATGCCGTCGAGGGAGGCACGCCGGGCGATCGGCGGCCGCAGATCCACATCACCGCACCGACCGACGGTGCGAACGTCTCCGGAGTGGTGCAGGTGACGGCCGACGCGACCGACGACATCGGCGTCACGCAGGTCGCATTCTTCGTCAACGGCACGCTTGCCGCGACGGACACTGACGGCTCGAACGGCTGGTCGATGGCCTGGGACACGACGTCCATCGGTGGGGGCGCCTACACGATCAAGGCGACGGCCACCGACACCATCGGCCAGACCGCCAGCAAGACGATCACCGCCTGGGCGGGAGTCAACGCCAAGGGCGACTGGGTCGGGGTCTACGGGACCGACGGCCAGGTCCTGGCCGACTGGACCGGCAGCGCCGACCTGGTCAACCTGCCGGCCGGGGTGACCTTCAGCGCCGAGCAGGCCTCGCGCTACAGCTGGGCGGCGCCGACCACCGACGTGCGGGCGCTCGAGAGCGCAGACCAGTCCGAGCGTCGCGCCCGGACCTGGTCCGACGGCGACGAGGTCCGGCTCCGGCTCAACTTTGCCAACGCCTACAGCGGGACGCTCCATCTCTATGCCGTCGACTGGGATTCGTACGGGCCTCGAGGCGAGGACGTCACGGTCGACGACGGCAGCGGACCACGCACCGTCAAGCTGGCCACCAACTCGTTCGTCAACGGCGCCTGGACGCACTTCTCGATCGCCGTCCCGGCCGGCGGATCGGTCCTGATCAAGGTCGACCGGACCGCCGGGGGTACCACCAATGCCGTCCTGTCCGGGTTGTTCCTCGGCGGCGCCGGTGTCCCGCCGCCCCCGCCGCCACCGCCGCCTCCGCCCCCGACGGTCGACCTGCCGGGTGTCCAGGGGAACTGGGTCGGGGTCTACGGGACCGACGGCCAGGTCCTGGCCGACTGGACCGGCAGCGCCGACCTGGTCAACCTGCCGGCCGGGGTGACCTTCAGCGCCGAGCAGGCCTCGCGCTACAGCTGGGCAGCGCCGACCACCGACGTCCGCGCCCTCCAGGCCCCCGACCAGTCCGAGCGGCGTGCCCGGACCTGGTATGACGGGAGCCAGATTAAGCTCCGGCTCAACTTTGCCAACGCCTACAGCGGGACGCTCCATCTCTATGCCCTCGACTGGGATTCGTACGGCCCGCGCGGTGAGGACGTCACCATCGACGACGGGCAGGGTCCGCGGACCGCCCATCTCGCCGCCAACTCGTTCGTCAACGGCGCCTGGATCCACTCCCCGATCAGCGTCGGAGCGGGTGGCTCAGTCGTCGTCAACGTCACCCGGACCGCCGGCGGCAATGCCGCCCTCTCGGGCCTGTTCCTCGGCAACAGCGGGACACCGCCGCCCTCTGCGCCCGGTGCGCCGACCGGCCTGGCCGCGACCCCGGGCAACGCCCAGGTCGCGCTCACCTGGACCGCGCCCGACTCAAACGGCGGCAGCTCAATCACCGGCTACACCGCGACCGCCAGCCCGGGCGGGAAGACCTGCGCGACCGCGTCGCTCGGCTGCACGGTCAGCGGCCTGACGAACGGGACCGCCTACTCGTTCACGGTGACCGCCACGAACGCGGCCGGGACCGGCCCGGCGTCCGCGCCGGTGAGCGCCACCCCGACCGCCCCACCCTCTGCGCCCGGCGCGCCGACCGGGCTGGCCGCGACCCCGGGCAACGCCCAGGTCGCGCTCACCTGGACCGCGCCCGGCTCAAACGGCGGCAGCTCAATCACCGGCTACACCGCGACCGCCAGCCCCGGCGGTGCCACCTGCGCGACGGCCTCGCTCGGCTGCACGGTCAGCGGCCTGACGAACGGAACCGCCTACTCGTTCACGGTGACCGCCACGAACGCCGTCGGCACCGGTCCCGCCTCCGCGCCGGTGAGCGCCACCCCGCGGACCGTGCCCGGCGCGCCGCGCAACGTCACCGCCGCCAGGAACCCGACAAAGGGGGTGACGCTGACCTGGACGGTGCCGTCCTCCAACGGCGGCTCCGCGGTGACCGGCTACCGGATCTACCGCGCCACGACGAGCAACGCCGAGACGTTCCTCGTGGCGGTCGGGAACGTGACCAGCTACGTCGACACGGCCACGACAACCGGCGTTCGGTACTACTACAAGGTCAGCGCAGTCAACGCGGCCGGAGAAGGCCCGCTGTCGGGTCAGTCGAGCGCGATCGCCAGGTAGTCCGAGCGGGCCTGCGGCTCACAGCCGGCCGGCACCTGGATGGCGCCCGACGCGTCGCGAAGCGTGGCCCGCCGACCCGACGAGTTGAAGCCGCCGCCGAATTGCGGCGATGCCCAGCCGAGAACGCGGGCTAGCGGCTGAGCGGACCCGGCTTCGAGAGCACGATCTCCAGGATCGCCGCCAGCACGATGAAGGCGATGACGACCGCCGCCAGGATCATCTGGGGTGTCACGGCCACGACCTCGCACGGCGCGGGTCGGGCTCGCCAGTGGCTCGGCGCGGTCGGGGCGACCGGTGGATCGATCGCGCGTCTACGCCCCCTGCGGCACGAGATAACCGTGCATCGCGATACCACGCCGGCGCAAGGGCCGATGAGGGTGTCCTAGCGAGCCGCCCTGCTCGCCTACGAAGGCGGCGGTGACGCCAGGCACCACGGCAGCCACCGCCGATGGAGCACCGGCGGGAGGCGAATGGTGCATCCCGGAGGGCGGTATGGCACTGGCCCACTGCCGATGGGGTCGTCGACGATGGGTGGGCCGGAGGATGCCCGGCAGCCGATCGTGTCCCGGTCCGGAACGGACGGTCCGGACGAGCCGCAACGGAGCCGTACGAGATCCACCGCGGGTGGGTCACAGGAGGCCTCGATGGGACGCCAGTTCGTGGTCCAGCTCGACAATCGACCGGGCGAGCTCGCCCACCTCGCGAGAGCCCTGGGGAGCCGGGGAATCAACATCACCCACATCTCGTGCGCCGGCACCGGAACGATCGCCTGCGCGTTCATGACCACGGAGAAGGAGGATGAGACCCGCGAGGTGCTCCGCGGCCTCGGCCACGACTACCTCGAGGGGTCGATGATCGTCGTCGACGTCATGGACCAGCCGGGCGGCCTCGCGGACGTGACCGAGCGGCTCGCCAAGGCCGGGGTGAACATCCTTGGGACTCTCACCGTGGGCCGTCGGGCCGGAGTCATGGAGACCGCGTTCACGGTCGACGACGAGGAGAAGGCCCGGGCCGCCCTGACCCAGGCAGAGCTGGCCGGAGTGGCCTGAACCTCCTGGCGTCCCGGGCGTTCGCCCGACGATCGCCGAGCGGAGCCCGGACGTCCGGAGCTCGACCTGGTGAGGACGAGCCGGATGACCCTGACGATAGGATCCGAACCACGGCCCACCCGTCTCGATCGACGTTTCGTCGACGAGATCCGGGCAGCGACGCCGGGTGACTCCCGGCTCGAGACCTGCATCCAGTGCGGGACTTGCGGAGGCTCGTGCCCGTCGGCCGCCGACATGGACCATACGCCGCGGCTGCTCTTCGCCATGGCCCGCGCCGGGCTGCGTGACGAGGTCCTCCGCAGCAACACGCCGTGGATGTGCGTGTCCTGCTACTTCTGCTCCGTCCGCTGCCCGCAGGAGATCCACATCCCCGAGGTCATGTACGCGATCAAGTCGATCGCCACCCGTGAAGGGCTGGCCCCCGATTCGACGGCACCCGACTTCTCGCGGACGTTCGTCTCGAACATCCGGCGGTACGGGCGCAGCTTCGAGGTCGGGCTGGTCGCCCGCCACTACCTGCGCCACTATCTGCTCCGCCTGCCCGGCATGGCTCCGATGGGGGTCGGGATGGTGACCCGCGGGCGGATGGGGTTCGTTCCGCATCGGATCCGGGACGTGGACGGCCTCAAGGCGATCCTGGCCAGGGCGGCCGAGATCGAGGCGGCCGGCCGCGACCCGGAGGTGCCGGCATGACCAGCTACCTCTTCTACCCGGGCTGCTCGATGGCCGGCAGTGCGAGGGCCTACGCCGAGTCCCTCGATACGATCCTCGGTCCGCTCGGGATCCACCTCGAGGAGATCGACGACTGGAACTGCTGCGGAGCGAGCGAGTACCTGACCCTGAGCCCGCTCGGCGGCTACGCGCTCATCGGCCGGAATCTCGCCCTGGCCGAGCGCCAGCGAAACGGCTCCAGCACGCTCGTCGCCCCGTGCAGCCTGTGCTACGTCAACCTGGCCAAGACCGACCACTACGCAAGGCGCAGCCCCGAGCTGCGGGAGCAGCTGAACGCGGCGCTCGGCGCGGCCGACCTGAGCTACACCCCGGGCTCGATCACGGTCCGCCATCTCCTCGACGTCCTCGTCGAGGACGTGGGCATCGACGAGGTCGCGCGCCATGTCACCCGGCCGCTCACGGGCCTGCGCGTGGCGCCGTACCTCGGTTGCCTGGTGACCCGACCCGACCTCGACGACCGTTGGCGGCACAAGGAGCAGCCGCGCGAGTTCGACCGGCTCCTCGCCGCGCTCGGCGCGGACGTGGTCGACTTCCCGCTCCGGACGAGCTGCTGCGGCGGCCACATGACCCAGATCAGCCCGAACACCGGGTTCGAGCTCATCCGCCGTCTCGTCGATGCGGCCGATCGCCTCGACGCCGACCTCCTGGCGACCGTCTGTCCGATGTGCCAGATGAACATCGACGCCTACCAGTCCGAGATGAACCGCCACTTCCGGACGAGCTATCACATGCCGATCCTGTTCTTCACCCAGCTCATGGGGCTGGCCTTCGGGGCACGACCCGACCAGGTCGGGATCGGCGCCGAGCTCGTTTCGGCCCGCCGGGCGCTCGACCGCATCGGGATCGAGCTCCCGCCGCCGGTCGAGGCGTTGGCCACGGACGAGGGCGAGGGGGCTCCGGTCGGGACTGCGCCCGCCCGTCGACCCAAGAAGCCACAGGGGCTGCCGATGCCCCGGCCGCTCGATGACGAGGCTGATCGATGAGCGGCCCGGCGGCTCCGTTGCCGCGCATCGGCGTCTACGTCTGCCACTGCGGGACGAACATCGCCGGGACCGTCGACGTCGCGGCCGTCCGCGACTGGGCCGCCGAGCGGCTCGGGCCCCACGGGGTCGTCGTGGCCCGAGACTACCCGTTCATGTGCTCGAGCCTCGGCCAGGAGCTGATCGAGAAGGACATCCGCGACCTGGGGCTGGACCGCGTCGTCGTGGCGGCCTGCTCGCCGCACATGCACGAGAAGACGTTCCGCGGCGCGTGCGAGCGAGCCGGCCTCAACCCCTACCTGTGTGAGCTCGTGTCGATCCGCGAGCAGGTCTCGTGGGTCCACACCGACAAGCGTGCAGCGACGGCCAAGGCCGAGGCGGTCGTGGCCGGTGGCGTCCTCCGGGTCCGCGAGCAGGTCCCGCTGGAGCCGCTGCGCGTCCCGATCAACCCGACGACGCTCGTCGTCGGAGGCGGGATCGCCGGGATCTCGGCGGCGCTCGAGATCGCCGACGCCGGCTTCCCGGTCCACCTCGTCGAGCGTCAGCCGTCGATCGGCGGGCACATGGCCCAGTTCGACAAGACGTTCCCGACCCTCGACTGCGCCGCCTGCATCCTCACCCCGAAGATGGTGACCGCGGGCGCTCACCCGAACATCACCCTCCACACGTGGAGCGAGGTGACCGAGGTCTCCGGCTACGTCGGCAACTTCAGCGCCAAGATCCTCCACCGCCCGCGCTACGTGAACACCGACCTGTGCACCGGCTGCGGGATCTGCGAGGAGAAGTGCCCGGCCAAGATCGTCGACACCGAGTTCGGAGCCGGGATCGGCATCCGGAAGGGCATCTACCGGCCGTTCCCGCAGGCCGTCCCCAAGTTCCCGGTCCTCGACCCGGACAACTGCATCTACTTCGAGCGCGGCACGTGCAAGGCCTGCGAGAAGCTGTGCCCAACCGGCGCGATCGACTTCGAGCAGCGGCCCGAGGAGATCACGGTCGAGGTCGGCAACATCATCCTGGCCACCGGCTTCGAGCCGTTCGACGCCCGTCGCGTCGAGCCGTACGGCTACGGGCGGCTGCCGAACGTGTTCACCAGCCTCGAGTTCGAGCGGATGAGCAACGCGAGCGGGCCGACCGGGGGCCGGATCGTCCTCCGCGACGGGGTGACCGAGCCGCGGTCGGTCGCGATCGTCCACTGCGTCGGGAGCCGCGACCGGAACTACAACAACTACTGCTCGGCGATCTGCTGCATGCAGAGCATGAAGTTCGCCCACCTCGTCCGCGAGCACACGGACGCCGAGGTCTACGAGTTCTACATCGACATCCGCGCGCCGGGCAAGGCGTTCGACGAGTTCTACCAGCGTGTCCAGGAGGAGGGCACGATCTTCATCCGCGGGCGGGTCGCCGAGGTCACCGACGCCCTCCGGCTGCCCGAGGAGGCGGACGCCGCAGGACGGCTCATCGTCCAGGTCGAGGACACGCTGGCCGGCAGGCAGCGCCGGATCCCGGTCGACATGGTCGTCCTGTCGGTCGGCCTCGAGCCGCAGCAGGACGCAACCGAGGTGGCTCGGCGGTTCGGCATCACCTGCAGCTCCGACGGCTGGATCATCGAGCGGCATCCGAAGCTCGACCCCGTGGCGACGATGACCGAGGGCGTGTTCGCCGCCGGCTGTGCGCTCGGTCCGCGCGACATTCCGTCGAGCGTTGCCACCGGCGCGGCGGCCGCGGCGCGGATCCTGGGCCGCATCCAGCAGCGCGAGATGGCCCTCGAGCCGGTCCGCGCGATCGTCGACGCCATCCGCTGCTCGAGCTGTGGGATCTGCACCGACCTCTGCCCGTACAGCGCGATCTCATTCGACGCCGCGGCCGGGGCGGAGGTCAACCCGGCGCTCTGCCAGGGCTGCGGCGTGTGCGTCGCCGCCTGCCCGGCCGGCGCGATCGCCGGGACCGGGTTCAGCGATGCCCAGATCCTCGGCCAGATCGAGGGCCTGCTGATGGTCGGCGCGACCGACGGCGCGCCGTCCCCGGTGAAGACGGAAACGGCGGTGCCCGCATGACCGCCGTCGCGCCGAGCCCGTCCCGGCTCCCGGACGCCACATCCCCGCCGGCCGCCGGAACAGTTCCCGACAGCGCATTCGAGCCGCTGATCATCGGCTTCACCTGCAACTGGTGCAGCTACCGGGCCGCCGACCTTGCCGGGACCGCGCGGATCAAGTACCCGCCGAACGTCCGGCTGATCCGCCTCATGTGCTCCGGCCGGCTGGACCCCACGTTCGTGCTCAAGGCGTTCGCGGCCGGCGCCGACGCCGTCGTCATGACCGGCTGCTGGCCGGCCGACTGCCACTACCGGATCCAGAACGTGAAGGCGCTGCGGCGCTACGAGCTCCTCACCCGGGTGCTCGAGGAGCTGGGCATCGAGCCGGTGCGCTTCCAGCGGGTCTATGCCAGCGCCGCCGAGGGCCAGCGGCTGGCCAACGAGTTCGAGCGCATCGTCGATGAGGTCCGTGCGCTCGGTCCGCTCGGGTGGGAGCGGGACATCGTGGCCCTCCCCGCCCCGGAGCCCGAGGAGGTGGCGACGTGATCGCGCCCGACCGTCGCCATCGATTCGCGATGTACGGGGCCGCGTCGTGCGGTGGCTGCGACATCAGCGTCCTCAACCTCCACGAGGCGATCCTCGACCTCGCCGACCGCTTCGAGATCGTCCTCTGGCCGACGGTCATGGACGCCAAGTACGACGACTTGGCCGCGATGCCCGACCGGTCGATCGACCTGACCCTGTTCTCGGGCGGGATCCGCAACGACGAGAACGAGGAGCTCGCCCGTCTGCTCCGGCGCAAGTCGGCGATCCTCGTCGCGTTCGGCTCGTGCGCGACCGAGGGGTGCATCCCGGGGCTGGCCAACCTGCGCTCGGTCGACGAGCTCGTGGCGACCGCCTTTGAGGGCCCCACCACCGACAACCCCGACCACGTCCGTCCGATGACCCGCTGGCCGGCACCCGAGGGTGAGCTCCACCTTCCGGCGATGGGCCGCCTCGTCCGGACGCTCGACCAGGTCGTCGCGGTCGACTACCGCGTCCCAGGCTGCCCGCCCGAGACCGAGCGGATCGCCGAGGTCATCGGCCTCCTCGGCGCCGCGCTCGATGGGAAGGCGCCCCTGCCACCGACCGGCGCGGTCCTCGGGGCCGGCCAGTCGACCGTGTGCGACGAGTGCCGTCGCGACCGGGGGATCAAGCGGATCGCCCGGTTCGAGCGGATCCAGGACCTGGCCTCGATCGATCCGGGCCTGTGCCTGCTCGAGCAAGGGCTCCCGTGCAACGGTCCGGCGACCCGGAGCGGGTGCGCTGCGAAGTGCCCGCTCGCGGGTGCGCCGTGCATCGGCTGCTACGGCCCGGCCGATGGCGTCGTCGACTTCGGGGCGCGGCTGATGTCCGCGTTCGCATCGGTCGTCGACGCGTCCGAGCCGGGGCAGATCGACCGGATCCTCGACGGCCTGCCGGACCCGGTCGGGCAGTTCTATCGGTTCAGCCTGGCCGGCTCCCTCCTTCGCGGCGCCCGCGTGACCCGGACCGCGCCACCGGAGCCGGTCGAACCCGTCCTCGCCGGCGCGACGCAGGGGGCCGACTCATGACCCGCCTCACGATCGACCCGATCACCCGCCTCGAGGGGCACGGCAAGATCGAGATCTTCCTCGACGACCGCGGCGAGGTCGAGCGGACGTACTTCCAGGTGCCCGAGCTGCGCGGGTTCGAGTCGTTCTGCGTCGGGCGGCCGGTCGAGGAGATGCCCGTCCTGACGAACCGGATCTGCGGCGTGTGCCCCGAAGCCCACCATCTCGCCGCGGCCAAGGCCGCCGACGCGGTCTACCGGGTCGACCCGCCGCGAACGGCCAAGCTCCTCCGGGAGCTGCTCTACTGCGCCTTCTTCGTGACCGACCACACGACCCATTTCTACGCCCTCGGCGGTCCGGACATCTTCGTCGGCCCGGACGCGCCCGTCGCCGAGCGGAACATCCTCGGGGTCATCCGCAAGGTCGGCCTGGAAGTCGGCGGCCGGGTCATCGAGACGCGCCGCGCGGGGCACCGGGTCATCGAGCTGATCGGCGGCCGGGCGATCCATCCGTGCACCTCGGTGCCCGGCGGCCTGACCCACGGGATCGGCGAGGACGCGCGCGCCGAGATCGAGACGATCGCCCGCTCCATGCTCGACTTCGCGGGCCTCAGCCTCGGCCTGTTCGACCGGACGCTGACCGGCGATCCCGCCACCCGCGAGCTGCTCCTCGGCGACCTGTACCGCCACGAGACGTACTACGCGGGCCTGGTCGATGAACGAGGACGGGTTGCGCTCTACGACGGCCGGGTGAGCGTCATGGCACCGGACGGGGAGCGCCTGGGCACGTACGCCCCGGCCGACTACCGGGACTGGATCGCCGAGCACGTCGAGCCGTGGACGTACCTCAAGTTCCCGTACCTCCGCCAGGTCGGCTGGCGTGGCTTCGTCGACGGCAAGGAATCCGGGATCTACTGCGTCGGACCGCTGGGCCGGCTGAACGCCGCCGACGGGATGGCCACGCCGCGCGCCGAGGAGGCCTACGAGCGCTTCTACGCGACCCTGGCCCCGCCCGTCGACGGGCACCGCGCGCTCGTCCACCAGCGCGGCGCGAGCCACTGGGCCCGGCTGATCGAGATGCTCTACGCGGCCGAGCGGATGCTCGAGATCGTGGCCGACCCGGAGATCACCTCGGACGATGTCCGGGCCGTCCCCACCGAGACGCCGACCGAGGGAGTCGGCACGGTCGAGGCACCGCGCGGGACGCTCACCCATCACTACTGGACCGACGAGCGGGGGATCCTCACCGGGGTCAACCTCATCGTCGGGACGACGAACAACCACGCCCCGATCGCGATGTCGATCGAGCGGGCCGCCCGGGGACTCATCCACTCGGGTGTCGTCGTGGACGACGGCCTCCTCGACCGGATCGAGATGGCGTTCCGGGCGTACGACCCGTGCTTCGGCTGCGCCACCCACTCGCTGCCCGGCCAGATGCCGCTCGAGGTGACGATCCGCGACTCGAACGGCGGGACGATCGAGGTCCTCCGCCGTGACTGAGCGGCGCTCCCGGAGCCCGGTGGTCGAGGAGGCCCGTCAGCCCTGGGAGGAGCCGGGCGGCCCCCGACCGGGGACACGTCCGGTGCTGGTCGTGGGCCTCGGCAACCCGGTCCTGGGCGACGACGGCGTCGGCTGGCGGATCGTCGACGCCCTCGAGCGGCGGCTGGCGGCCGACCCGTCGGCGCGGGCGTCCGCCGGGCCGGTCGAGATCGATCGCCTGGCCGTCGGAGGGTTCTCACTCATGGAGCGGCTCGTCGGCTACGACCGGGTGGTCATCGCCGACGCCGTGGTGGGGGACGACAGCGTCGGGACCGTCTCGTCCGCTCCACTCGGCGCGGTCGTCGACCGGCTGGCCGGCCACCTCGACTCGGCTCACGACGCGACGCTCGACGTGGCGATGGCCGCTGGCCGGGCACTCGGCGCCCGCCTGCCCGACGAGATCACCGTGGTCGGCGTCACCGCACGACGGGTCGACGAGTTCGACGAGTGCCTGTCGCCCCCGGTGGCCGCCGCCGTGGGTCCGGCCGTCGAGGCGGTCCTTGCGGCACTGGTCCGGTCGCGCGACGGGGCGCCCTGATGCACGAGTTCGGGATCGCCCAGCGGATCGTCGACGTCGCCGTGCGGCGGGCCGAGGCCGCGGGCGCGCCCCGGATCACCGATGTCCTGGTCGAGCTCGGCGACGAGTCCGGCGTGGCCGCCGAGTCGCTCGAGCTCTACTGGGCCCAGGCGAGCCGGTCGACCCCGGCCGAGGGGGCGCGGCTATCGGTTCGCACCGCACAGGACCCCTGGGCCTGCCGCGTCGTCGCGATCGACGTCGCCGAGGAGCCCGAGGCGCCGTAGGCTCTGGCCGCGCCGTCAGCCCGGGCCCGGGAGCGCCCCGAGCTGGCGCATCATGCCCAGGAAGTCGGCCTGGTGCCAGTGCTCGGCGATCCTGCCGTCGCGGATCCGAAAGATGTGGATCTCTCCGATCGTGTAGGCCCGCCCGCTCGGGGGCAAGCCCATGAACGGGCCGACCTGGACGGCGTGCGAGGTGAGCCGGACCGCGACCCGGTCGTCCTCGGCGATGACGTCCTCGATGGTCATCGTCGCGTCGGCGAGCCCGGCCGACACCCGGGTGATCGCCTGCTTCAGGCCGTCCCTGCCCGGCGTCATGGGACCCCAGGTGTGCGCCGTGAAGTCGTGAGTCAGGAGCTCGTCGACGGCCTCGAACGATCCCCGCAGGAAGACCTCGTCGATGAACCGACGGACGAGCGCCTTGTTCTGCTCGAACGACACGTCGAACCTCCTCGGGCCCATTGTCACCCGCGACGTCGGCGCGGGCCAGTCCACCGGCCGGTCGGCCTGCGCGACCCGCATACCGTGGTCCGCAGGTCGGGTCGCGGTACGTTCAGGTCATACCGCGAATCGCGCCGGTCCTGCAGCCTGTGGGTGATGCTGTCGAATCCACCGTCGGGCCGCTTGCACCTGGACCTGCACCCGACGTCCGAGGAGGTCTTCGAGCCCGACTCCGTGTCGGACGCGCCCCTCGTCCGGTTCATCGCCTACGTCGACCATCAACGGATCCTCGGCTGGGTCCGGCTGACCGCCGACCGGCTGACCGACCTGCTGAACGCCCACGAGGAGCTCCATCTCGCCGACGCCGAGGTGGAGGACCTGGACGACGGTGTCATCCGACCCGTCGACGACCTCGTGATCCGCTGCCGCGACTTGATCGCGGTGGACGCGACCGGCCCGCGGGGCGATGCCGCGCGACGGCGTCCCACGCGCCGGCATCCGGTTGCCATCCAGTCGGGTAGCTACCTGATCGGCGGCCACCTCCATGCCAGCCCGGGCAGCGACCCGATCGCGAGTGCGGGCAACCGTCCGGCGATGTTCCCGCTCACCGACGCCTGGATCGAGTACTGGTCGCACGACGAGCGCATGCATGAATCGACCGGGACGATCCTGGTCAACCGCGACCGGACCGACTGGATGCGCGTCGTCACCGACGACGACCTGATCGACGAACGACTGCGGCGCTGGTCGCCGGAGGAGCGACGCGGCTGATCCGGCTCAGGCCGGGGCGAGGCTCCGCCAGGTATCGAGCGCCCACTGCCAGTCCGCCGGATCGTGGAACACGATCCGCACCGCCGCGCCGGAGCCCAGGACGGCCGAGTAGCCCTCGACGACCCCAACCTCGACGCCCGACTCGGTGTCAGAGCCGATCCGAGCGCGGCCGACGACGTTTCCGACCTGGTGGGTCAGTGCCTCGCTGCCAAGGTCGCCGGCCACCTGCTGGAGGAACGCCTCGGGCGGCATCGGCCCCTCGGCGGTGCCGGTCGGGACGGCAGCCAGGGTGACGCTCCGGCTCGCGTCTCCGCCCCACCATTCCTCGGCGCCGCGCCGTTCGGCGAAGGAGCCCGGTACCTCGAGTCGCCAGCCTTCGTGGAGCACGGTGACCGGTGCTCTCCGGTACCCGATGAGTGGCTGGTCGGCGGGCACGCCCGCGCTCCGATCCCGAACCAGGCTGGTCGCCGCCGGCTCGTCGACCCCGCGGAGCTCGAGCAGCTCGCCCCACTCGCGCCACGGATAGGCCAGCGACGGATCGAGCGGGAACGCCTGCCACAGGAGCCGGGCGACCTCGTCGAGCAGCGCCTGCTCGACCGGGTCGATCGGTGGACGCCAGCGGACCTCGGTCCAGAGCAGGCACAGTGCCCGGTTCAGGAGGTAGCGGGCATCGGTCGCGTCGGCCCACCAGGGCGTGACGTCGATCGCTACACGGGGGTCGCCGATCGCCCGCTCGAGCCAGGCGTCGTCGCGTGGGCCGAGGGCCGTCGCGATCGCCCCATCGAACGAGAACCGGACCCCGGGTGCCAGCTCGAGCTGGATCCCGGTCCCGCCGCGGCGACGAGCCTCGCGGGCCCCGGCGAGCTCGGTTGCGAGCCAGCCCAGGTACGAGCGTTCGACGGCCTGTCGCTCCTGGAACGCCGACGAGCCGGTCTCGGGCTGCGGCGCGCCGGCCAGGGCCAGGCGGGCCGGGGCATCGAGCGCCGGGTCACCGACCGCCTCAGCCGGACCGCCGGCACCCCAGTCGATCGACAGCTCGGTCGCCAGGCGCCGGGCGACGCTGGTCACGAACGTGTGGTAGCCCGGCCCGGCCGCCGAGGTCGGCGCCACCAGGCTGACCCGGCCACCCTCGCCGGCCGTCACGGATGCCTCCGGTGCCGCGGGATGGAGGCTCACGATCAGCTGGGGTTCGCCGGTCGGGGTCTGCTGGCGCCGGGGAGACCGGACGATCTCCGGGTACTCGACCGTCAGCCACCGCTCGGCGTCGCCGATGAGCTGGTCGGCCGACGGGACCCGCGGGATGAGGCCGCGCTTCGATGCGTGACCGACGACGTGAACGGCGAGCGACATACCGGCAACCTCGCTGAACGCCGGGATGAGCCTGGACGTAGACGATAGCCACGTCCGGCCGATCGTCAGACGCGGCGTTGGTACCGATCTTCCCACCCATGAGTCAGGGCGGTGGGCTGGTCATGGCAGGGAGCGCCACCCCGGCGGTCGGTTGGTCCGCCCGTCGGTCCGGCCGCCGGGACCGACGCTCGGCGGCGCGGCCGCCGCTTCACCCCTCCCGACGGCCTCCATCCGACGTTCATCGGACCCTCACAGTCGGGCCCGACGATGTGCTCGGTCGGCCTCCCCGGTCCGACTTGCCGAATCTCAACGTGACGCATATATTCAATGTGATGTTGAAGGTCTCCGATCCGCCCGCTGGACGAACCACCGGCGACGAGCGAGCGACCCTCGCCGACGCGCTCCTCGACGAGCTGTCCCGCTGGGGACCGCGCGAGCGAGCCGGCATGCTCCGCAGCTGGCACCGCGGCTCGTTGAGCCTCGTCCACCTCATGGTCCTGAACCTGCTCGAGGCCGAGGGGCCGCAGTCGATGGGCCGGCTCGCCGAGGCCCTCGACGTGTCGGTGGCCAGCGCAACCGGGATCGTCGACCGGATGGAGCGGCGCGGGCTCGTCGAGCGCGAGCGCGGTGAGGTCGACCGAAGGCTCATCCTCGTCAGCCTCACGCCCGTCGGCGCGGCCGTGTTCAGCGAGATGTCCGCCCGACGCCGGGAGCGCCTCACCCGGCTCGTCGGCGCGCTCACCGACCGTCAGATCGCCGGGTTGCTCGAGGGCCTCCGGGCGATGCATGTCGCCGGGGAGCACCTGTTCGGGCGAGAGGCCACGGCCGGGCCGGTCGGCTCCGCCGTCGGCGACACCCCCACCGTCGACCGGCCCGACCGGCGGGCGAAGGACCGGCCGCGATGAGGCTCCTCCGGCGCTATCTCCGGCCGTACGGACGGCAGCTGAGCCTGGTCGTCGTCCTGCTCACGATCCAGGCGCTCGCCAACCTCTACCTCCCCAACCTCAACGCCGACATCATCAACAACGGCGTCGTCAAGGGCGACATCGGCTACATCGTGCAGATCGGCGCCCTGATGCTGCTCGTGACGCTCCTGCTCGGGATCTGCTCGATCATCGCCGTCTACTGGTCGTCGAAGACGGCGATGGCGTTTGGTCGCGACGTCCGGGCGGCCATCTTCCAGAAGGTGCTGGCCTTCTCACAGGCCGAGACGAACCGGTTTGGCCCGCCGACCCTGATCACCCGCAACACGAACGACGTCCAGCAGGTCCAGATGGTCCTGGTCATCGCGCTGAACGTGATGATCCTCGCCCCGATCATGGCCGTCGGCGGGGTGATCATGGCCGTCCGCGAGGACGTCGAGCTGTCGGCGCTGCTCATCGTGATCATCCCGCTCCTCGGGCTGTTCATCGGGCTGATGCTGTCCCGGGCGCTGCCGCTGTTCCGGGTGATGCAGGTCAAGGTCGACCGGATCAACCAGGTCATGCGCGAGACGCTGTCCGGGATCCGGGTCATCCGGGCCTTCGTCCGGACCGAGCACGAGGAACGCCGCTTCGACGATGCCAACCGCGACCTGACCCAGACGGCGCTGCGGGTCAACCGCCTGTTCGCGTTGATGATCCCGACGGTCATGGCCATCTTCAACCTGTCGAGCGTGGCGATCCTGTGGTTCGGGGCGATCCAGGTCAACAGCGGGAGCATGCAGATCGGGAGCCTGATGGCGTTCCTCCAGTACGTCATGCAGATCCTGTTCTCGGTGATGATGGCCGTGATCATGTTCGTCATGGTCCCGCGGGCGGCGGCATCGGCCGAGCGGATCCAGGAGGTCCTCGACACCCCGCTCAGCCTCGTCGACCCCGAGGCCCCGGTCCCGTTCACGACCGCGCCGGGCCGGCCCGCCGGGCTCGTCGCCTTCCGCGACGTGACCTTCCGCTACCCGCACGCCGAGGCGTCGGTCCTGCGGGCCGTCTCGTTCGAGGCCGAGCCGGGCCGGACGACTGCGATCGTGGGCAGCACCGGCAGCGGCAAGTCGACCCTCATCAACCTCATCCCGCGCTTCTACGACGCCACCGAGGGGCGGGTCGAGGTCGACGGCGTCGATGTCCGGACCGTCGGCCAGGAGGACCTCTGGCGGCGGATCGGGGTGATCCCGCAGCGCGCGTTCCTGTTCAGTGGGACGGTCGCGAGCAACCTCCGCTACGGCGCCCCGGAGGCGACCGACGACGAGCTGTGGCATGCCCTCGAGGTCGCCCAGGCGCGCGAGTTCGTCGAGGAGATGCCCGGTGGCCTCGAGGCCACCATCACCCAGGGCGGCACGAACGTCTCGGGCGGCCAGCGCCAGCGCCTGGCGATCGCCCGGGCGATCGTCCGACGCCCGGAGATCTACCTCTTCGACGACAGCTTCTCGGCGCTCGACTTCAAGACCGACTCGCTCCTCCGGGCCGCGCTGCGCGAGGAGACCCGCTCGGCGACCGTGATCATCGTCGCCCAGCGGGTCGGGACGATCCTCCACGCCGACCGGATCGTGGTCATGGAGGCCGGCGAGATCGTTGGCGTGGGAACCCATCGTGAGCTGCTCGAGACCTGCGAGACGTACCGCGAGATCGTCTTCTCGCAGCTCAGCGCGGCGGAGGCCGCGTGAGCGGCCCCGGCCGGGCCGGCCCCGGCGGCGGTTCGGGCGACGGCCGGTCGCGGGCGCCCGTGCCCGGTGGCCTCCCGGCCGGTGGGCCGCCGCGCGGCCCGATGATGGGCGGCCCCGGCCGGGGTCCCGGCGGGATGTTCGGTGGCGGGATGCTCCCGGCAGCCAAGCCGCGCGACTTCCGGGGCACGTTCCTCCGGCTCGTCGGCGAGCTCCGCCCCGAGCTGGCGAAGGTCATCGTCGTCATCGTCCTGGCGGTGTTCAGCGTGACCGCCGCCGTGATCGGGCCGAAGCTCCTCGGCAACGCCACGAACATCATCTTCGAGGGCGCGATCGGCAACCAGCTCGGCCAGTTCGTCCCGCCGGGCACCAGCCAGGCCCAGGTCGAGGTCCTGCTCCGGGCCAACGGCCAGGGCCAGCTGGCCGACATGCTGTCGGGGATGACGGTCGTGCCCGGCGTCGGGATCGACTTCGCCGCCCTGGCCAGCGTCCTGACGCTCGTCACCGCGATCTACGTCGTGAGCGCCCTGTTCGGCTGGGCGTCGGCCTACATCATCGCCGGGGTCGCCCAGCGGACCGTCTACCGGCTCCGCCGCGAAGTCGACGAGAAGCTGGCCCGGCTGCCCCTCCGCTACTTCGACAATCATCCGCGGGGCGACACGCTCAGCCGGGTGACCAACGACATTGACAACATCGCCAACACCCTCCAGCAGACGATGACCCAGGCGATCACCTCGGTCCTCACGGTGGTCGGGGTGCTGATCATCATGTTCACGATCAGCCCGCTCCTGGCCGTCATCTCGCTCCTCGTCGTGCCGTCGGCGATCGTGACGACGGTCTTCATCGCCCGTCGCTCGCAGACCCAGTTCGCCGCCCAGTGGGAGCGCACCGGCACGCTCAACGGGTTCGTCGAGGAGGTCCACACCGGGCACAACCTGGTCAAGGTCTTCGGCCACGAGCAGGAGGCGATCGAGGCCTTCGACGCCCAGAACGAGCAGCTCTTCCAGGCCAGCTACCGAGCCCAGTTCATCTCCGGGATTATCCAGCCGGTGATGAACTTCATCGGCAACCTGAACTACGTCGCGATCGCCGTCATCGGCGGCGTCCAGGTGGCCAACGGGACCATGTCGCTCGGCGACGTCCAGGCCTTCATCCAATACTCCCGCCAGTTCACGATGCCGATCACCCAGCTGGCCAGCATCATGAACGTGTTCCAGTCGGCGATCGCCTCGGCCGAGCGGGTGTTCGAGCTGCTCGACGAGGCGGAGGAGATCCCCGACGCTGCGACCCCGACGCCGCTCCGGGGCGTCGAGGGCCGGATCGCCCTCGAAGGCGTGTCGTTCCGCTACGAGCCCGAGACCCCGCTCATCGACGACCTCGACCTCGACGTCCGTCCGGGCGCCACGATCGCGATCGTCGGGCCGACCGGCGCGGGCAAGACGACCCTGGTCAACCTCCTGATGCGCTTCTACGAGATCGACGGCGGCCGGATCTCCGTCGACGGGATCGACATCCGCGACGTCACCCGGGACGACCTGCGCCGGACGTTCGGCATGGTCCTCCAGGACACCTGGCTGTTTGGCGGGACGATCCGCGACAACATCGCCTATGGCGACGAGGGCGCGACCGAGGAGGAGATCGTGGCGGCCGCCGAGGCGGCCCACGTCGACCACTTCGTCCGGACGCTGCCCGACGGCTACGACACCGTAGTCGACGACGATGCCTCGAACCTGTCCCAGGGCGAGAAGCAGCTCCTGACGATCGCCCGGGCGTTCCTGGCCGACCCGCAGATCCTCATCCTCGACGAGGCCACGAGCTCGGTCGACACGCGGACCGAGGTGCTCGTCCAGCGGGCGATGGCCCGGCTGATGAAGGGCCGGACGAGCTTCGTCATCGCCCACCGGCTGTCGACGGTCCGCGACGCCGACACGATCCTGGTCATGAACCACGGCCGGATCGTCGAGCGGGGCCGCCACGAGGAGCTGCTTGCCGCCGGCGGCTTCTACGCCGACCTCTACGAGAGCCAGTTCGTCGAGCCGCTCGCCGAGGCCGTCTGAGGCGGCTCGGCGCCGCTCGTCAGCGTGGCCGCTCCTCCTCGGCGACGAGGTGGACCTCGACCGACGGCAGCTCGCGTAGGACCTCCTCGGCCAGCGACGGCCGGCGGAACCCGGCCATCGCGCGGACCTCGTGGTACGGCAGCATCAGGTGAGTCGCCCGCCGCCGGCGGAGGACCTCGATGAGGCCGCTGCCCGGCCGGGCGGCCATGATCCGGACAACCTCGGCTCCCAGGTCCTCGGCGTAGTCGAGGTTCTCGCGCAGGTCGCGCTCGCGGTCGAACGAGCGGCGCTCACCCTCGGGGGTCTCGACGACCACGGCGAGCAGCGGCGCGTGGAACGCGCTGGCCAGGGTCGCCCCGCGCCGCAGGGCAGACCGGCTGGCGCCCGACTCGTCGACGGCGACGGCGATCCGGTCGGTGACCGAGGGGCGAGCGGCCGTCCCGGTCGGGCCGATCTCGGCCAGCTCCTCGTCGACGGTCTGGGCGACGAAGCGGAGGGCGATCTCGCGGAGCGCGGTCAGGTTCGGCTCGGTGAAGAACCGATCAAGCGCGACCTGGGTCCGCTCCGGGGGATAGACGTTGCCGTGGCGCATCCGCTGGCGGAGCGCGTGGGGGCTCATGTCGACGAGCTCGATCTCGTCGGCCGCGGCGAGGACGTCGTCCGGGAGGCGCTCGTTGACGGGCGCTCCCGTGATCGTGGCGACGGCGTCGGCGATCGATTCGAGGTGCTGGACGTTGCACGTGCTGATGACGTGGATCCCGGCGTCGCGGATCGCCTCGACGTCCTGCCAGCGCTTTTCGCGCGGCGAACCGGGCACGTTCGTATGGGCGAGCTCGTCGACGACGGCGACCGTCGGGTGGCGGGCGATCACAGCGTCGGTGTCCATCTCCTCGATGACGACCCCGCGGTACTCGACCCGGCGCCGGGGCAGGATCTCGAGACCGTCGAGGAGGGCGACCGTGTGGATCCGTCCGTGCGGCTCGACGAAGCCGACCACGACGTCGGTCCCGCGCTCGACGCGGCGGTGGGCCTCCTCGAGCATCTTGTAGGTCTTGCCGACGCCGGGGGCCATGCCGAGGTAGACCCTCAGCCGCCCCCGCGTCGACTCGGTCTCGGCCCGGGTGCGCGCGAGCATCTCCTCGGCCGTCGGCCGGACGTCGAATGCATCGCGCTCTGGGCCACTCATCGTCGGACTACTTTGCCAGGAGCCCGTCGAGGTCGAGGTTCAGGAGCAGGACGTTGACCCGCGGCTCGCCGAGGAAGCCGAGCAGGGGCTGCTCGGTGTGCCGGTCGACCACCGCCTTGACGTCCGCCTCGGACATCCCGCGGGCCTTGGCCACGCGGGCGACCTGGTAGGCGGCCGCGGCAGGGCTGATGTGCGGGTCGAACCCGGACGCAGAGGTCGTGATGAGGTCGACGGGGATCGGCGCGCTGCCGTTCTCCGCCTGGAAGCTGTCGACGGAGTCCTGGATCCGTGAGATCAGCGCTTCGTTCGTCGGCCCGAGGTTCGAGCCGGCCGACGCGTTCGCGTCGTAGCCGTCCGCTCCTGCGGCCGACAGCCGGCCCCAGAAGTACTTCGGGTCGGTGAAGGCCTGGCCGATCAGGGTCGAGCCGATCTTGCGCCCGTCGGTCGTCGTGATGAACGACCCATTGGCCTGGTTGGGGAACGCCACCTGGCCGACCGCCGCGATCGCCGCCGGGTAGATGACGCCGGTAATGATCGTCAACGCGAGCAGGAGCATCACCGCCGGCAAGAGCTGGTGTCGAAGAAAGTTCTGCATCGTGGGTCGTCCTAGGCGAGGTGGAGGGCGGTGACGATGAGATCGATCAGCTTGATTCCCAGGAAGGGAGCGATGATCCCACCGACGCCGTAGATCAGCAGGTTGCGCTGGAGCAGGACGCTCGCCGGGGCGGCCCGGAAGGCCACCCCCCGGAGGGCGAGCGGGATGAGCGCGACGATGACCAGGGCGTTGAAGATGACCGCCGAGAGGATCGCGCTCTGGGGTGTCGAGAGGGCCATCACGTTCAGTGCGTTCAGCTCCGGGTACACCGTGATGAACATGGCCGGGACAATCGCGAAGTACTTCGCGACATCATTGGCGATCGAGAACGTGGTGATCGAGCCGCGGGTGATCAGGAGCTGCTTGCCGATCGCGATGACCTCGAGCAGCTTGGTCGGATCCGAGTCGAGGTCCACCATGTTGGCGGCATCCTTGGCCGCCGAGGTCCCGCTGTTCATCGCCAGCCCGACGTCGGACTGAGCGAGGGCCGGCGCGTCGTTCGTCCCGTCGCCGGTCATCGCGACGAGGTGTCCGTCCGCCTGCTCCTTGCGGATGAACGCGATCTTCTCCTCGGGCGTGGCCTGGGCGATGAAGTCGTCGACGCCGGCCTCCTTGGCGATGGTCGCCGCGGTGCGCGGGTTGTCGCCGGTGATCATCACCGTCCGGATGCCCATCTTGCGGAACTCGGCGAACCGCTCGACGAGGCCCTCCTTGACCGTGTCCTTGAGCTCGATGAGCCCAAGGGCCCTGCCCTCGCTCTCGAGGACGAGGGGTGTGGCCCCCTGGTCGGCGATCCGGTCGGAGCCGACGACGATGTCGGCCGGCAGGCTGCCGAGCTTCTTCTCGATCGCGTCGACGGCGCCCTTGAGGATCGTCGTCCCGGCGATCGTCTTGACCCCGCTCGTCCGGGTCTCGGCCCGGAACGGGATCTCCTCGGCGATCTCGGCTGACAGCTTGGCGAAGCCCGCATCGTCGCCCGTTCCGGCCGGCTCGCCGAGCGCCGCCAGGCGGGTCCGGGCGAGCTCGACGATCGAGCGGCCCTCCGGGGTCTCGTCCTGGATCGACGACACGAGCGCGGCGCGGACCGCCTCGGCCTCGGTCACGCCCGGAGCCGGGGTGATGGACGCAGCCAGGCGGTTGCCGTAGGTGATCGTGCCGGTCTTGTCGAGGAGGATGACGTCGACGTCACCCGACGCCTCGACGGCCCGGCCGCTCATCGCCAGGACGTTGAACCGGGCGACCCGGTCCATGCCGGCGATGCCGATCGCCGACAGGAGGCCGCCGATCGTCGTCGGGATCAGGCAGACGAGGAGCGCCACGAGGGCGACCGTGTCGACCGTGATCCCTGCGTACTGGCCGAATGGACGAAGGGTCACGACCGCCATCAGGAAGACGATCGTGAGGCCCGCCAGGAGGATCGCCAGGGCGATCTCGTTCGGCGTGCGCTGCCGCTTGGCACCCTCGACGAGGGCGATCATCCGGTCGAGGAAGGTCTCGCCGGGGTCGGCCGTCACCTTGACGACGAGGTGGTCGCTCACGAGCGTGGTGCCGCCGGTGACCGAGCTCCGGATGTCGGTGCCGGGCTCCTTGAGCACGGGCGCCGACTCGCCGGTGATGGCAGCCTCGTTGACATAGCCGACGCCATCGACGACGTCACCGTCGCCGGGGATCGTCTCGCCCTCCTCGATGACGATCACGTCTCCCTTGCGCAACTCGGACGAGCCGACCTGCTCGAGGGTCCCATCGGCCAATCGCCGATGGGCGGTCGTCTCGGACCGCGTCTTGCGGAGCGTGGCGGCCTGCGCCCGGCCGCGCGCCTCGGCGACCGCCTCGGCGTAGGTCGCGAACAGGACCGTGAACCAGAGCCAGACGGCGATCTGGACCTGGAACCCGAGGCCGGCCGGGCCACTGACCGTCTGGATCCCGGTCACGTTGGCGATCGCGATGATCGTCACGAGCGCGGCCGTGATCTCGACCACGAACATGACCGGGTTGCGGATCAGCTGGCGCGGGTCGAGCTTGCGAACCGACTGGGGCAGCGCCGCCCGAAGCAGGTCGGGGTCGAGGACGCCCCGTGGCTTCGGCGGTTCGCCGGACGGCTTGGCGCCGCCACCGATGACGAAGCGCTGGAAGCGGCGGGTGCCGCGGTCGAGATCCACGGACAGTAGAGGACGACTGAGGCTCATGACCCGAAGACCTTTCCGGCGTTCTGGAGGAGCTGCTCGACGATCGGACCCAGCGACAGGGCCGGGAAGAACGTGAGTGCCCCGACGATGATGATCACGCCGATCAGCAGCACGCTGAACAGCACGCCGGTGGTCGGGAACGTGCCCAGGGACGGCGCGACCCGGCGCTTGGCGGCCATCGATCCGGCCAGGGCGAGGATCGGGACGATCATCCCGTACCGCCCGAGCAGCATCGCGAAGCTGCCGGTGATGTTGTAGAAGGGGGTGTTGCCGGTCAGCCCGGCGAACGCAGACCCGTTGTTGCCCGTCTGGCTCGAGAAGGCGTAGAGAATCTCACTGAAGCCATGCGGGCCCGGGTTGAGCGGACCCTTGAGGCCCTCTGGCGTGGCGGTCGCCAGGGCGGTGAAGCCGAGGATGCTGAAGCCCAGGACAAGGACGACGAGCATCGCCATCTTCATCTCGTAGGCCTCGACCTTCTTGCCGAGGTACTCCGGCGTGCGGCCGACCATCAGCCCGGCAATGAACACCGACAGGATCGCGCCGATGACGAGCATCCCGTACATCCCGGCGCCGATGCCGCCCGGGGTGATCTCGCCGAGCTCCATGTTGAACAGGGGGACGAGCCCGGCGATCGGTCCGAAGCTGTCGTGCCACGAGTTGATCGCGCCCGTGCTCGTGCTGGTCGTGATTGCCGCCCAGAGGGCGCCTGGCGCGGCCCCGAACCGGACCTCCTTGCCCTCCATATTGCCGAGTGCCTGGTCGACCCCGGCCGGGAAGAGCGGATTGCCGATTCCCTCGTTGTGCATGGCGACCACGGCCCCCACGAGGAAGACCGCCGCCATCGCCCCGAAGATCGCCCAGCCCTGGCGCTGGTTGCCGGCCATCCGGCCGAAGGTGTAGGTGAGCGAGAAGGGCACCGCGAACATCGCGAGCATCTCGATGAAGTTGGTGAGCGGTGTCGGGTTCTCGAACGGGTGGGAGGAGTTGGCGTTCATGAACCCGCCGCCGTTGTTGCCGAGCTCCTTGATGATCTCCTGCGAGGCGATCGGCCCGAGGGCGATCGTC
>Ga0326726_10000896_pt1 | contig 27310 bp, 32 predicted proteins | sample MHFenrmetagenome_2_FD_207603 | JGI IMG/M metagenome (GOLD analysis project Ga0326726, IMG submission 207603) | Lab enriched peat soil microbial communities from Michigan Hollow, Ithaca, NY, United States - MHF15MN | ecosystem: Environmental > Terrestrial > Soil > Wetlands > Peat | place: USA... | reverse complement strand
CTTGCAGAGGGTATCGATCCCCTCATTGCAGTCAATAATAATTCTGTAGTCGGTACAGTCTCCCGCCAGGCGATAGCTGAGAAGCTGGGGAGCAGACAGAACTCAACTATTGCCCCAACTGCTATTCACGTGGCAAGCGTGGTAGAGGAAGAATTCACGAGTGTCTATCCTGATGAAAGTATTAACGTTCTCATCCCGCTCCTCCAGCACTTCAAGCTGGTTGTTGTCTATGACGGTGATCACAAGTTGATCGGCCAGGTGAGTGCCGGCGATCTGCTGAAAAAGTTCCAGCCGGAAAACGGGATTGAAAGTGCAATCGAGAAGGTCATCACTATTGAGGCAGATGAACGCGTTGTTCACCTGCGCCGCCGCATGCTTGATGACAATATCACCCGCTTTGTCGTATCGGATCAAGGCAAATACATAGGAATCGTCACAGAAACTGACGTTGCTGTTGCAATGCGGAAGTTCCGTGAAGCGGTTGCAGACCAGCACCAGGACCACCGGATACGGAACATGATTGTGAGGGATATCATGACTGCACCACTCATATCGGTTGATCCCACGGCAAGTGTGTCGGCGGTGATAGAACTGATGCTTAAAAAGAACATCAGTTCGGTCCCGGTTATGGATAAGGGCAGGCTGACCGGAATCATCACGCGAAGGTCACTTGTCAATGCACTCTAGATCCTCAATGGGTTAGGAGCGCCCGCCCCTGTCAGCCGGGATATGTATACGAACAAAGAAACGGGAAGAAAATCGATCAGGGTAACGAGGAGGTATCATGACAGCGAACCTGTTGGTTAAAGATGTAATGGCAAAGCCGGTGACCATATCAAAATCCCAGTCGATCAACGAAGCACTGGATAAGATGCTCAATGAAAACAGTGATCCGCTTATCGTGATTGCCAGTCACCAGGTTGTTGGAACAATATCCCGTAAATCGATAGCAGATAAACTGGGAAGTAAACACAAGGCAACGATCTCGACCGCAAAGATTCATGTCGCCAGTTCGCTCGAGGAAAATATACCCTCGGTATTCCCCGAGCAGGAAATCAGGGTCGTTGTCCCGCTCTTAAAAAAACATAAACTGGTCGTTGTCCACGATAGCAACCAGCGCCTTATCGGGCAGGTCGGGTATGGGGAACTACTCCGGGTGCTTCAGCCCAGGGGGAATATCGACGGGGTGATGGAACCTGCTCATACCATTGACGCTGACGAACGGCTTTCGCATCTCCAGGCACTGATGGAAGAACACGACATCTCCCGGTTTGTCGTTACGGAAGGTGAAAAGATCAGTGGTATTGTCACCGAAACCGATCTGGCGGTCTCCCTCCGGAAATTCCGGGAGAAGATAGAGGACCGGCACCAGGACTTCCGGTTTCACAACATCATTATCCGGACTATTATGACAACACCGATCCTCACGATCGACCGGAATACAAAGATGGCAGATATTGTCAGTATGATGCTGAAGAAAAATATCAGTTCAATCCCGGTTATTGATAAGGGAAGACTGGTTGGCATTATCACCCGCTGCTCGCTGGTGAACGCACTGTAAAACCATTACCCTTTTTTTCCCTCGTAATTTTTATAACAAATTTTATCTGTCTGATCAGCTTTCAAAAGGGAAAGATCCCCCGGATAGTCAATGAGAAAATAAAGCTGAATATACCGGTTCTTCTGCAAAATACGTTCTGTACTCTTTTTAAAAAAATACTGACCGATTGCCGGCAGGGTGATTACAGCCTGACGAGCAACAGGATCCCGACCGTACTGCTGATCACGACAACGGTCCACCGCAACAGGACAGGGTTTATCTTTCCGGCTATTCTCCCCCCTGCAGCCCCGCCTGCCAGTGCACCAGTTGCCATTACCAGCGCCAGCGGCCATATTACCAGGCCGGAAAAAATGAAGAATACCGCTGCCGCAACATTGATACTGAGCGAAATGCACTGTTTCAGTGCATTCAGCCGGGTCATGGTATCATCAAGGAAGAGTCCCAGCACTGCGAGAACGATCACACTCATCCCCGCGCCGAAATACCCGCCATAGACTGCTGCAAGACCGACCGGCAGTACGGCTATTCTGGCATACCCCGTTGATTCCACGGGATGCGACTGCCGCCTGACCCAATCACGGATCTTGTCCTGGACTGCCAGCAGTAAGGCTGCAAAAAGAATGAGGAAGGGTACGAGGACATGAAATACCTGTTCGCTCCCTAAGAGGAGCAGGAGACTCCCGGCTATGCCGCCGGTAATACCCGCAGGAAGGAGAAGCCACAGTCGCCACCGCTGACCGCGGAGATCCTCTCTCTGGGCGATTGCGCCGCCGAGGTATCCCGGGCATAACGCAACAGTATTGGTGACGTTGGCAGCAATGTCCGGAACTCCCAGTGCAATGAGGGCAGGAAATGAGATAAGGGTACCACCACCTGCAATGGCATTGATTAAACCGGCCGCTACTGCTGCAAGTCCGGCGATGAGGATTTCAAATGCTGAGAACATGTTTTTGGGCCAGTCAATCCCGCTCTTTTTCAGCCGGGATTCGTAATGAGATCCTTTGCTTTTATGATCTTTACCCCAACATTTGCCATATCCCGCACATTCGCTTTATGGATTTCGTCTGACTGTGCCCCGACGGCGTCTTCAACCAGCGTCACGGGATAATTATACGCAATCGCATCAAAGACGGTGGTGCGGACGCAATTGGGGGTCTGGATTCCGGTCACGACCAGCTCCTCAACACCAATGTTCCGGAGCATGAGATCCAGTTCCGTTCCGATAAAGGCACTCATCCGGATCTTCGGAATGACGTATTCACCTTGCAGCGGAGTAAGTTCTTCGATAACTGCAGCGCCCTGGGTTCCCTCAACGGCAAACGGGTGTTTCCGGAAGATCTCCTGCCGGGTGATCTCGACATCCGATCCGTCCCTGCGATGTACCCGAAGGATATGGAAGACAGGGTCTCTTTTTTTGCGGAATTCCGTGAGTACCTCATAGATCTTCGGGACAACGCTGCGGGCCTGCGCTACCCTGAGAGGTGCGCCATCAAGAACAAAATCGTTCTGCATATCAATGATCAACAATGCAGCTCGTTTCATAGTGTAATCATCTTAGACTGGTGGTGAGAGGTAATAATAATCGCGAGCGGGATCCCTTCATCACAGAGTATTCCGTTAACAGAATAAAGCAAAAAGTCAGGTATAGTACTCTATACCTCAAAAAAAATTTAAAATATATCCGGATTACTTATATTTTCATATTTTCTCTCTCTGATCTTTCAACTCCTTTTGAAATTCGTAATAAGAATACGTTACGGTAATCACTGCAACCGCAAGTGCCGGTACGAGAATGAACCAGAGTGCGTATATCCCGGCAAATATACCTAAACAGGAAATAACTCCTGCTATCTTGAACAATTTCCCGCCAAGTTCGTGTGTCTTTTTCCAGACGGTTTTACTGCTCAATGTCCATGGTGTGCGGATACCAACAAACCAGTTCTGCTCAACATGGTCAAGGAGAAACCCGAGGTAGATAAATAGTATTCCGATGAGAATCGGGAACGTGAGGTTCGGGCTGATCTGGTACCCGATGCTCCAGAGTATGATCTGGACCTGAATGGCAAGCAGGAAGAGGGTAAACAGGAGAATGAATCCATCGTAATAATTCCCGAATTTCTCGTAGTTCTTTTTGTGAGGGTCGATGCGGGGAAGAACCGCCAGCAGGGCGACAAAGCCGGTCATGATGAAGGGGATGAGAAAGAGCCCCCAGAACTTCGACATGTAGCCGTTAACCTGGCCGGCAGCGTTCCAGTGCGATGCGATGCGATCCGGAGCCGACGGGTAGACGGCAAATGTAATGGCGAAGGTGATAATGAGACCGGCAATAATCGCAAACCTGATGAGTTTCACATATCGCTATTGGAAATTAATCCAGAATAAGGTGATCCTGATTGCAGAGTCGCATAGAATTCTCGTGCGGAGGATTATTTGCTCAAAAGAAGATTGTGCCGCCGCCCCCGACGAGGTGCCCCCGCGACGGATCAGTGCGGTTTAATCTTCGGATAAAAAATAATTCAATAAATATATCCGTTGATGAAGTTACGTATCTGTTCAGCAAAACCATCTATCCAAAAATCCAGTGACATTCCATGACCTCACTTCGCATAATGTTTGTCATTCTCATCGTCACAGCGGTGCTGCTAGTGGCGGGGTGTGTTACATCTCCAGGATTTGATAACCAAACTCAGACATTTCCTAAAGAAAAATATGTTTTCATTGAGCATCACATCAATACAAACGGCGTGACAATCTCCGGCGATTGTGCTCCTCCAATATGGATTGATTTTCCAATGTATTCCTTTGATGAAAGCAATGGAATACTTAAGGTTAGAGTCCATCCGTACGAACCAATCAATGAATCTTTGAAACTTTTCTATGGTAGTGGTGAAAGTTTAAGCGGGGTAGCCGGTCAAGGAGCAAACACGGGTGCGGTGCCTGTGTATTCTTTGCCAAAGTCATTTACTGATAATGTTACCCTAGATTCCATAACTGGAGACGGGACGGTTTCTCTCCACTATAATGATAAACCAATATCATTGAAACCGAATGAAAGTTGGGTAAATACCACACATATTTTTGAGAACCGCGAACCCCCCTATCATGCCACTAAATGTACGGCGGAAATCATAACTACCGATAGAATCCGTAATGCTGGCTTTTTTGAGAAAAGAACAATAGTTACCTATGTGTCGTCAGGATGATCATGATCCTGCATCGTTTAATTGTTGTTGTAATCGTTATGCTGGTAATGGTGCTACTGGCAGCGGGTTGCATGGGGCAGGCCGGGAATGGAAAAAGTGCTGGGAATGTTACATCCCCTGTTCCGACGACATCACCAATTCCAACTCCAACGCAAGTCGATTCACCACAGGTCCCCCAAGAGGGTTACTGGATCAAAATAGATCCCATCAGCGACAAGCAGGTAGGCGATATTTTCACGATAACATCTACCACAAATGTTTCCGTGGGTGAAGAAATCCTCGTCCAGGTATATTCATCGACATTTTTCCCGGGAGGTCAACGAAAATTTTATGGTACAACTGGCAGTGTCAAGGTTATCCCGGGTAGCAATGGAATCAACGTGATTTCATTCGTAGTGAATGCCTCACTGTTAAAACCGGATGAGTATATTGTGACTGAAGACGCTGTCGAACAGGCTACAACCGGCACCGCACTTTTCAGTGTTCTTCCAGTTCCCGTTTCATACGGGAAGACTCCCCTAAAACCGAAGAATTTTATCGACTGGGAAAAACTGGACCTGCCCCCACTAAGGGTCAATAATTCAATGCAACCGGAAATTCCGAAACTTGCCATAAATCTCCTCCCGGATCCATCACAACCGGGTCAGTTGCCTCGCGGTTCAATCGTGGTCTTCTCACCAGATAGTATAGTCAGGGTTTTTGAAAAAAACGGCACTCAAATTGCTGCCTACCTGGATTTCAATACATTTCGTTCTGCCGGTGTCCCATCAGGATCTGTTATCGATGTTTCCGTAGGGAACGTGTCCACCGTTACCTTAGGAGGCGAAAGGATCCTGACCCTGATTCATGAAGCGGGGGACGAGTGATTGAAAATGGAAAAAGGGGACTGGTATTCTGGGTAACTAATTTTAAATGGAGGTACTATTAAGCGGAGGAAGAGGGACGTCTTCAGGTTGTGTTATGAACACCGTCGTCCCTGAGAAGCGCCCCCGCGGCGGTTAAGAACGCAGTGCAGCATTTTTTGAAATATAATGCAATCTCTACTTAGATACTAAGCATCGCTTGCCTCCGAATCCGTTCATGCAAAGTGGGATAGTGCAGTGGGGCTGACCGGCCGTGTGCTTTTTTCTGCCAAACACTTATTACCAGACTCTGCCCATATTATAAAGCACCATTCATGGAGCAGTGACTATTCACTGCGAGTGTCTGTACAAGATGCGAGATTCCTCTGTTGAGGTAGCCAAGCCTGGTATGGCGCAGGTTTGCTAAACCTGTGTCCCCTTGGGACTCGAGGGTTCAAATCCCTCCCTCAGCGCTCAAAGAGAAAATCTCACACAACGAGGGGATTGGATGGCTCAGGAAGAAGACATAAAATACTTTGTAAGGGTAGGCACAACCGATCTGGATGGAACCAAATCGGTGAGGATTGCCCTGACCGGCATTATGGGCGTAGGCAGGCATACCTCTACGGTTATCTCCCGTATGGCGAAAGTCGACGAATACGCATTACTCGGTCGCATTGACGAGGAGTCGGTCAACCGGCTCCGCACTGCTGTTGAACAATACTCATCGAAGATCCCATCATGGATGGCGAACCGGCCAAAAGATATCTACACCGGCGAGGCAAAGCACCTGTTAGGTGGCGATGTAGCGCTCTCAAAGGATGAAGACGTCAACCTCATGAGAAAGATCCGCTGCTACCGTGGTATCCGGCACGAGACCGGGCAGAAAGTCCGCGGGCAGCGCACCAAGTCTACCGGAAGAACCGGAACGACTGTTGGTGTCAAGAGGAAGAAAGAAGGAGGGAGCTAACCATGGGATACCCGGGAAAGAATCATAAATCGTACCAGACCCCCAAGCGCCCTTTTGAAAAGACGCGGATCGAATCGGAGACCCGTCTGGTTATAGAATATGGGCTGCGCAACAAGCGCGAAGTCTGGAAAGCGCAGAGCTACCTGAGAAAGTACCGGAAAGGAGCCCGCGACCTCCTCGCACTCATGTCAAGCAATATTGACAGGGCGCTTTTTGAGGCAAAGAAGACCGAACTGATCTCCCATATGCAGCGATCAGGGCTGCTGGGTCCGGATGCAGATATCGAAGACGTTCTGGCACTCAAGGTCCAGACTCAGCTTGAGCGCCGGCTCCAGAGCCTCGTACACCGGAAGGGACTTGCCCGTTCGCCAAAGCAGGCACGGCAGCTCATCACTCACGGGCACATAGCGATTGGCGGCAGGCGTGTCAGTATTCCGGGTTACCGGGTAAACCGGACCGAAGAGATGCAGATCACCTATTACGGTAAATCACCGTTTTTAAGTGATTCACATCCTGAAAAATCACGGATCACCAAACCAGCAGGAGTGAGATAAGATGGCTGCGAATGATAAGGAAAAGTGGGGCGTTGCACATATTTTCGCATCGTTCAACAATACCATCATCACCATCACCGATCTCTCTGGCGCAGAGACTGTCACAAAAAGCAGCGGCGGTATGGTAGTCAAGCAGGACCGGAACGAGGGCTCACCTTATGCAGCAATGCAGATGGCAGGCAACGTTGCCCAGAACGCCCGCGAGAAGGGAATTGTGGGGGTCCACGTCAAGGTGCGTGCGCCAGGCCAGGGTAAACAACGCAGCCCCGGGCCCGGTGCCCAGGCAGCAATTCGTGCACTCGCCCGTGCCGGCATGCGGATCGGGCGTATTGAAGATGTCACTCCTGTCCCACACGACTCATGCCGTGCAAAGGGCGGCAGGCGAGGAAGGAGAGTGTGATGGAGATCGAATTCAGCAGTCTTGACGATACTCTGGCACGATTCACTCTTACGGGAGCGAGCCCGGCATTTGCCAATGGGTTCCGGCGGGCAATGATCGGTGAAGTACCGACCCTTGCAATTGAAGATGTGCGTATCTATGACAATACCAGTGCGTTCTTCGATGAGATGCTGGCACACCGGCTCGGGCTCATACCAATAAAAACAGATCTTTCAACCTATTCGACCAAGGAAAAATGCTCCTGCGGTGGAGCGGGATGTCCGGGCTGTATGGTTACGTTCACGTTGAGCGTCGAAGGTCCCAAGACAGTCCTGTCAAGCGACCTCATTCCCCAGGACCCCAATGCGACTCCGGTGTACGATAATATACCTATCGTGAAGCTCACGAAAGGTCAGAAACTCGTCATTGAAGCACATGCAATCCTCAATACGGGGAGAGAACACGCAAAATGGCAGCCGACGCTCGTATGTGGATTCAAGAACCATCCTGTGGTATCCATCAGTGAAGCCTGCGATGCCTGCATGAAGTGCGTGGAGGCATGTCCCCGGGCAATTCTTGAAGTGCAGGATCCCAAAGGTAAGAAAGTCAGGGTTGTGGATGGCAAGCTTCCCGATTGCTCCATGTGCAAACTTTGTGAGAAGGCATGCCTGGAAAGCGGTATCGGGGACGAACCGGCAATTACCATATCTGCCGAATCAGACCGGTATATCTTCATAGTCGAGAGCGACGGTTCGTTGCCGGTAAAGGAGATCATGGATCGTGCGCTGCACTATATCAGGGATCAGTCATACGAGCTGGAGAGACAAATAAATGAGATATCAGGGGATGAAAAGAAATGACAAGAATTGTGGAAAAGACGAACCCCCGTCTTACCAACCTCATTTTGCTCCTGAAGAATAATTCACGGGAGAATGAGGCAAAGATCTGGCGCGAGATTGCGAGCAGGCTGGAGACCCCGAACAGGAATTACGCCGAGGTCAACTTGTCCAAGATCAACCGCTATGCCCAGAATGGTGAGACGATCATCGTTCCCGGAAAAGTGCTGGGCAGCGGTGTGCTGGAGCAGTCCGTGAAGGTTGCAGCCTTGAATTTCTCGGCATCAGCAACCAGCAAGATCAGGGATGCAAAGGGACAGTGTATGTCGATCGAACAACTCCTTTTGGACAATCCGAAAGGCAGTGGTGTCCGGATCCTGAGGTGAACAAAAAATGGTTACAGTAATCAACGGTGACGGGTTGCTTCTCGGTCGGCTTGCAAGCCTTGTTGCACAGCGCGGGCTTGCCGGCGAAGAGATTGCCATCGTCAACGCAGAGAAAGCCATCATCTCCGGAAGTCGTGCACGTGTGCTTGCCAACTACCGGCACAAGGTGGATCGTGGTGCCAGTGGCAACCGCTGGGGACCGTTCGTCCCACGCCGGCCCGACCATCTCATGAAGCGGACTATCCGTGGCATGATCCCGTACAAACGCCCCCGTGGCGTCGAAGCCATGAAGCGCATCAAGTGCTATGTTGGTATTCCGGTAGAATTTGTCGGAAAAGAGATGGAAGTACTTGAAGATGCACACATGAACCGGTTGAATAATCCGGCATTTGTAACGCTCGGTGCAGTGTGCACATTCCTCGGAGCGAAATTCTAAGGTGTTCACCATGGTAAAGATCATAAACACAAGTGGAAAACGCAAGACGGCAATCGCTCGTGCGACCCTGAAGGCAGGGAAAGGCATGATCCGGGTTAACTCTGTACCGCTCGAGACCTATGGCAGCGAAGTCACCCGGATGAAGATATCAGAACCGCTGCTTCTTGTACCCAAGGCGATACACGGCATCGATGTGGTCATCGATGTCGCTGGTGGCGGTGTTATGGGGCAGGCAGAAGCAATCCGTACCGCACTTGCCCGAGGTATCCTTCTGTGGCACAACGATCCCCAGATTAAGGATATCTATCTTACCTATGACAGGACGCTCCTTGTCAACGACTCACGGCAAAAAGAAGCAAAGAAACCGCACGGCCGTGGAGCACGCAAGAAATTCCAAAAGTCTTATCGTTAAGACAAAAGATATGATGAGAGGTAAAAAATCGTGATACCCGTTCGATGTTTCACCTGTGGGAAACCAATCTCTACAGCGTGGGAAGAATTCAAGCTGAGACGGGAGAAAGGCGAGGATCCAAAAAAGATCCTCGACGATCTTAATATTTCCCGGTACTGCTGCAGGCGTATGCTCCTGACCCATAAAGAGATCATTGATGAGCTCAACCCGTACCAGTAGATCGACATAAGACCGAGGGGTCGTAGGGTAGCCTGGACCATCCTATTGCGTTCGGGACGCAGTGACCTGAGTTCGAATCTCAGCGACCCCATAGTAACATTAAAAAATCATCATTTTGAGGACGAAGAATGCAGACGCAGACGTATACCCGGTATGAACGGGCGAGGATTATTGGAGCAAGGGCTCTGCAGATATCAATGGGTGCTCCCTTACTTATCACGACGACACGGATCGATCCACTGGAGATCGCCATTGAGGAATACAACAACAACACCATCCCCATTACGGTAAAGAGGAAGTAGAGGATACGATGACGACTATTGAGGTAATTGAGCTACGGACTATCCTGGACAGCCGGGGTAACATGACCGTCGAAGCCGACATCCATACGCCTGGCGGTTTTGGCAGGTCTGCAGCTCCCAGTGGAGCCAGTACCGGGACGCTGGAAGCAAAGGTCAAACCCCCCAAAGAAGCTGTTGAGTACGCTGTCCAGAATGTAATACCTGCACTTATCGGTCTGGACGCAGGTGACCAGCAGGGATTTGATGAGCAGCTCCGCGACATAGACGGGACGGCAAACTTCGCCGAAATCGGTGCAAACATTGCCGTGGCTCTCTCTCTTGCGAACGCAAAGGCAGCCTCATCATCGATGGGGGTTGCACTCTTCCGCTATCTCGGCGGAGCATTTGTGAATGAGATGCCGCTCCCCCTGGGGAATGTGATAGGTGGAGGTGCGCATGCTGCAAACGCGACCGAGATCCAGGAATTCCTTGTCGTGCCCGGGGATGCAACCGATGCAGAGGAAGCCGTTCTTGCAAACGCTGCTGTGCACCGGAATGTCAAGGAACTCCTGGCAAAGAAGGGGAAATCCTGCGGTAAGGGTGATGAGGGTGCCTGGGCCCCACAGATCGACGATGCCCTCGCATTTGAGCTCATTGCCGAGGCGACCGGAATTGTTGCTGACGAGATGAACATATCTGTCGATATGGGGATAGACGTTGCTGCAAGCCAGATGTGGAACGGAGAAGGATACACGTACCGGGAAAAGGTTCGCACTACTGAAGACCAGATCGCATACATTGCTGAGCTCGTTGACAGCTATGATCTTGTGTACGTGGAAGATCCGCTCCACGAAGATGACTTTGACGGGTTTGCGGAGCTCACCAGTCAGGTTGGCGACCGTTGCCTTGTCTGCGGGGATGACATCTTTGTGACGCAGGTCGACCGCATTCATCAGGGTATCGAGATGAACGCAGCCAACTGCGTGCTCATAAAACCCAACCAGGTCGGGACGCTGACTGACACCTTCGAAGCGGTCCGGCTTTCCCACACCCGCGGCCTGGACACCGTCATGAGCCACCGGTCCGGTGAGACAACAGATACAACAATCGCACACCTCGCAACTGCATTCTCCTGTGTTTTCTTAAAATGCGGTATTGTTGGGGGAGAACGCATTGCAAAACTGAATGAACTGATACGTATTGAGGAACAGCTATGACCATTGTAAACGAGATGGAAATTGAATTAAAAGAACCACTCATCCCTGTCGAGGAATACCTTGCAGCCGGTGTCCACATCGGTACACAGCAGAAGAGCGAGGACATGAAGAAGTTCATCTACCGCGTCCGCGGCGATGGACTCTATATCCTTGATATCCGCGAGACGGACTCACGGATCAAGACCGCAGCGAAATTTTTAAACCAGTACGAGGCCCCGAATATTCTCGTTGTCACCTCCCGGCAGTACGGACAGTACCCGGCCAGGAAATTAGCCGATACCATCGGTGCAATGTCGGCAACAGGACGGTTTATTCCGGGACTGCTCACCAACCCGGTCCTTGATGGATACATTGAGCCCCAGGTAGTCGTAGTCACCGACCCGATTGGTGATGCACAGGTAATAAATGAAGCAGTTCAGTGCGGGATTCCGGTCGTTGCACTGTGCGACACCAACAACATGACCAAGTACGTGGACCTGGTTATCCCTACCAATAACAAGGGTCGCAAAGCGCTGTCGATGATTTATTTCCTGCTCACCAGGGAGATGCTCCGTCTTCGTGGGATCTCAACAGCACTCACCCCGGAAGACTTTGAAATGGAACTCTGATCCGGCCGGTCTCCTTTTTGGATGACCGATCGTTAGATATAATATAACGACCAGAGGGTTGATTCGATGACGATGCGTACATGCGCAGTGGCTGGCATGTTTTATCCCCGGGATCCATCCCACCTCGAACAGCTCCTGGAGAAGTTCTTCTCCGGGAGTCACAGGGCGGGCAACTCCCTGGGCATTGTGTCCCCCCATGCAGGGTATATTTATTCGGGAGAGGTTGCCGCTCAGGCGTTTTCTACCATCTCACCTGGCTTTTCAGGCACGTTTGTCGTTATTGGCCCGTCTCATCGCGGTTACATCAACTGTGTTTCGAAGGTTCCATGGGAAACACCCCTGGGTGTGGTAGATACTGATGTTGAGTTTGTCGAATTGCTCGATATCGAAACGGACGAATTCTCTCACAAAGACGAACACTCGCTTGAAGTGCAGATGCCTTTCATCAAGTACAGGTTTCCCCGGGCACGGATTGCGCCGGTGATGATGGGCCAGCAGGACTATCCAAGTGCGATGCGACTTGCAGAGAAGATCGGGTCTGCAATCAAACAATCAAAACGTGATGTCCGGATCGTAGCGTCAAGCGATTTCTCCCACTATGTGCAAGAAGAAAAAGCAAAAAAGGATGATCTCTACGCGATTGAACCGTTGACCTCGTTCAATATACCGGAGTTTTACCACCGGATAGAGGAACGGGGTGTATCTGCCTGTGGGTACGGCCCGATTGCCGCCATGGTAACAGTATGCGGAAAACTCGGGGCAAAGACGGCACAGCTTCTACGGTATGCGACAAGCGGCGATGTGACGGGAGACCGTCGTGAGGTTGTGGGGTATGCAGCCATTGCGGTGATGTAGGTTGGCAACATGGAGTGCACCGGGCAAGGTATTTTTGTTCGGTGAGCATGCGGTGGTATACGGAAAGCCGGGCATAGCCATGGCAATAAAACCCCGTGTGTTTGTTACTGTCAGAAACACCAAACGCCCTCAGCGTGCAAAGTCACCCTATATTGACGGATGTTTTGAGGCGATGGGTGTTCTTGGCAGTGTCTATATTAACTCCCAGATACCGAGCTCCTCGGGACTTGGCTCATCAGCAGCAGTTACGGTTGCGACGCTCTCGGCAATCAACGATGAGTTTTCCCTGCATAAAACCCGTGAAGATGTCGCAGATATGGCATTTGAGATAGAAAAAAAAGTGCAGAAGGGGAGGGCGAGCCCCACGGATACTACGGTCTCAATGTATGGCGGGATTGTCCTTATAACGGGGGGCTCACGGAGGAGGCTGCCCCCGCAGAATATGCATCTTGTCATTGGGGATTCGCTTGTCTCTCACAGTACCGCAAAGATGGTGGAACTTGTCGGAGACTTAAAAAAGAAACATCCCGGGATCGTGGATCCGATCCTCGATGCCATCCAGGGAGTGAGTATGAGCGCGATCCATCATCTCAATAACCCAAAGGAACTGGGGCGGTATATGGACATGAACCACGCGCTGCTCGAAGCGCTGGGGGTTGGTCACCCGCAACTCTCGAAGATTGTGCTTGTTGCCCGGGCACAGGGTGCATTTGGAGCGAAAATCACCGGAGCTGGTGGAGGGGGGTGCATGGTTGCTCTCTGCCCGAAGCATCTGAAGATGCGGATTGCCAGTGCGATTGAAGCGTGCGAAGCCCGGGCGATTGTGACGGGTATTGACACTGAAGGTGCAAGGAAGGAAAAGGATGTCTGATCGTACCCTGATAAAGCTCGGCGGGAGTGTGATCACTGATAAGAAAAGTGACTGTGCTATCAACCACGATCAGCTGTCATTCGTTGCATCAGCTATCTCCCGTGCCGCCACTGCAGGTATTGTTATTATTCACGGAGCCGGTTCATGCGGTCACCCGGAGGCAAAACACTACCGGCTTGACAGGGGTGCCGTTGCAGGACAGACCGATGGAATCTATGTTACCCATCGTGCTGTGAGCAGGTTGAATGATGCGGTTGTTGAGGCTCTCCGTGAAAAAGGAGTAGCCGCAGTCGGTGTTCATCCGCTTCACACTGCAGTGGCGGATAACGGCAGACTCGTTGCCTTTGAATGCCGGCATCTGGAAAAGATGCTTATGCTTACGATGGTTCCTGTGATCCACGGTGACGTGGTGATGGACCTTTCACGTGGGGCCTGCATCGTATCGGGCGATCAGCTCGTGCGGTATCTCGCGGTTGAACTCAACATCAACCGCGTGGGGCTCGCCACCGATGTACCGGGAGTGCTGGATGGGGGGCACGTGGTGCCGGAAATTACAAAAAAAATGGCGCCATCCCTCCAGATCGGCAACTCGATGCATACCGATGTCACCGGTGGAATGAGAGGGAAGATCAATGAGCTGCTCGACCTTGCAGGTGCAGGGATCGGGTCAGATATATTCCATGTCCAGCGGATCGGAGACTTTCTTGCAGGAACCGATCATGGCGGGACAAAAATTAAGGGGGACTAACCAGAATGGGAGATAAAAAAAGGTTCACATCGTCGCGCAAACTTGATCACCTGCGAATCTGTGCAGAGAAAGCAGTTGAGAGTGGCGATACCGGGTTTGGCGACATCCGGTTTGTGCATAATGCCCTCCCGGAATGTGACATGGGCACTATCGATCTTACCGCCCGGTTCCTGAACCGTACATTCTCTTCCCCCCTGTTCATCTCGGCTATGACCGGGGGTCACCCCGGAACAAAAGAAGTGAATTCCCGTCTTGCCCGTGTTGCGGAACGTTTTGGGATTGGGATGGGTGTCGGCTCACAACGAGCTGCTCTTGAGAACCCTTCTCTTGCAGACACCTTCTCGGTAGTCCGTGACGAGGCACCTCATGCGTTCCTGGTGGCAAATCTCGGCGCCGTCCAGCTCCGTGACAACGGGATTGAGTGGGCGGAGAGGGCTGTTGAGATGATTGGGGCGGATGCAATTGCGATCCACCTGAATTTCCTGCAGGAGGCGATCCAGCCTGAGGGCGATCAAAATGCTCTCGGGTGTCTTGCCGCCATCGGGGAACTCTGCCGGGAGTTCCGTACCCCGGTCATCATTAAAGAGACCGGCTGTGGCATTTCCGCAGATACAGCGAGACAATGCTGGGGAGCGGGAGTCAGCGCCATTGATATTGGTGGCTGGGGGGGAACCTCCTGGGCGGCAGTAGAGAGTGTACGTGCAGATGAGAGCAGAAATGAACGCGACAAACGACTGAAAACGCTCGGAAAAGATTTTACCGGATGGGGAATCCCGACGGTTGTAAGTCTTGCCGAAGTCCTTACATGTGGTGGCCCTGTTATCGCATCCGGCGGCGTAAGGTCAGGTCTTGACATTGCCAAAGGTCTTGCGCTTGGTGCTGATCTCTGCGGAATGGCACTGCCTCTCTTGAAACCTGCAATGGAAAGTGATGAGGCACTGGGTCGCACAATTGAGGTGATCCACCAGGAACTGACCGCTGCAATGTTCCTGACCGGCTCAGCAAATCCTGCAGATCTCAAAAAGGCACGAATGTTTATTCTGGGCAGAACCCGGCAGATGATAGAAAAGGACAATCCGGCTCGTATCAGACGAACATAAAAAACCGGCACATATTTCATGAGAAACACACTAACACGAATAACAAGGAGATAAAACATGGATATTGAGATTATAGCAGTGGGCGGATACGACGAGGTCGGGCGAAATATGACCGCTGTCCGCTGCGGAAAGGAAATTGTCATATTTGATATGGGACTCCGCCTGGATCAGGTGATGATCCACGAAGATGCGGAGATCGAGAATATGCACTCCCTTGACCTGATCAAGATCAAGGCGATTCCAGATGATACGATGATGAATTCGGTCGAGGGGACCGTAAAGGCGATTGTCTGCTCACACGGGCATCTCGACCATATAGGGGCAATCCCGAAACTGGCGCACCGGTACAATGCACCGATTATAGCAACTCCCTATGCAACGGAATTGATCCGGCAACAGATATCCGGTGAACAGAAGTTTGGTGTGAACAACAAGCTCTTCGCGCTTAAGGCAGGTCAGCGGTACACCCTTTCCCAGAACCTCGTTTTAGAGTTCGTTCACACGCAACATTCCATCATTGATACGGTCACGCCGGTACTTCATACCCCGCAGGGTGCGATCGTCTATGCCTGTGATTTTAAACTTGACCGGACACCCGTGATAGGGCAACCCCCGGATTTTGCCCGGTTCCGTCAGATCGGGAAAGAAGGTGTACTCGTGCTGATCGTGGAAAGCACCTACATCGATCGCCCGGGACGGTGTCCCAGTGAGCGGATCGCCAAGGATCTCGTGCGGGACACCATCACCAGTTTCGAGGATGATAAGAATGCGATTCTCGTTTCCACGTTCTCATCGCACATCGCCCGTGTCAAAACGATAGCGGAATGTGCACACGAGATAGGAAGAAAACCGGTGCTGCTTGGACGCTCCATGGAGAAATACTCGGTAACTGCGGAACAGATGAAACTTGTCTCGTTCCCCGAGACTACCAGTGTGTTCGGGAACCGCCGGACCGTCGATCGGACGATGCGCCGTATGATGAAGGCGGGCAAAGATAAGTTTGTGCCCATCATTACCGGACACCAGGGGGAACCCGGATCTATCCTCACCCGTCTTGCGCTCGGTGATACGCCCTACCAGTTGACCAAGGGTGATAAGATTCTCTTCTCGGCAAATGTGATTCCGAACCCGATGAATTTTGGACAACGCTACAAGATCGAGCAGCATCTGAAAATGGCCGGAGCCCGTATCTTTGAAGATCTTCATGTAAGTGGTCATGCATATCGGGAGGACCACTATGAGTTTATTCAGCTGTTGAATCCCCAGCATATCCTCCCTGCTCATGGACACCTTAAGATGACGGCAGGCTACACAGACTTTGCATCAGAACTTGGCTACACTGCCCATTCCACCGTCCACATGATGAAGAACGGGCAAAGGCTCAGGATCACGTAAAAAGAGGGTACAGGATGTCAGAACTTTTACCGTATCTGGAATCGGTCGCCCGGGAGATCGACCTTATGATCGACCGGTATTTTATTGATAAGGTTGGTGAACTGAACAAAGCGAGTGCTCACCTCCTCGCGGCCGGGGGCAAACGACTCCGCCCTGCAGTCGTCATGCTCGCTGCCGATGCGGTAAAAAAGGGAAGTTCCGAGGATATTATACAGGCGGCGCTCGCGCTGGAGCTCACGCACACGTTTACGCTTATCCATGATGATATCATGGATGATGATACCCTCCGGCGCGGTGTGCAGACGGTCCATACGAAATGGGATATGCCAACCGGCATCCTTGCCGGTGATGTCCTGTATGCCCGTGCTTTTGAGTTCATCTGCCTGGCAAAGGCGCATGACAACGCAAAAGTTCGTGCAGTTTCCATGCTTGCCCGTGCATGCGCCGATATCTGTGAAGGACAGCATATGGACATGTCCTTTGCGCACCGGAATGATGTAGACGAGTATGAATATCTCGAAATGGTGAAGAAAAAAACCGGGGTTCTCTATGCTGCAGCTGCGGGAATTGGTGCAATTCTTGCAGGAAGCACTGCACACCAGGCAAAATCTCTCTACCTTTTCGGGTTGAATACCGGGATAGCGTTCCAGATACAGGACGATCTCATTGATCTTTTAACCCCGGCTGAAAAGAGTGGTAAAGACCGGGCTTCTGATCTGAGGGAAGGAAAACAGACGCTGATTATGATCAAGGCCCGGGAGAAAGGTATCGACTTATTACCCTACAAACGAGAGCTCTCCGACGCAGAGATTGATGCGGTAATCAAAGAGCTGAATGACAAGGGCGTCCTTGCCGACGTTAAACAGATAGCACATGACCTGGTTTCGGCCAGCAACAAACATCTTTCCCTGCTTCCCCCATCAAAAGAGCGGGAGCTCCTGATGGAAATTGGCGAATTTTTTGTGACCCGGAGCTATTAGGATGGCAGGGGATGACCCAAAAAAACTCCTTTTCCTCTGTGCTCTCCAGAATGCGGTGAAGCATGGGGGTGTACCGCAGGCTGGTGCGGTAGTCGGTATGGTAATGGGTGCCCACCCCGAATTTCGTTCGCGGGCAAAAGAAGTTGCAGTTCTGGCAAAAGAAGCCATTGCGGATGTTGCGGCACTCTCTCCTGAGGATAGGGTTGGAAAACTACAGGCACTTGCGCCTGATATGTACGAGGCCCTCTTTGTAAAACATGAGCACCGGAAGTTGCTCCCCGATCTGGAGGGTGCAGAACATGGCGTGGTAATGCGGTTTGCGCCAAATCCCTCGGGACCGCTTCATATCGGGCATGCCCGTGCGGCGGTACTCAACGATGCATACGTGAGACAGTACGGTGGAAGGTATATTCTTCGCATTGAGGACACCGACCCGAAACGTGTCGATCCCGAGGCATATGAGATGGTAATCGAAGATATTGCATGGCTCGGGCTTGGCATCACCGAGACCGTTACGCAGAGCGATCGTCTGCCGCTCTACTACGATCTTTGTAAACAATTAATCGGACAGGGTGGGGCATATGTCTGCACCTGTAATAATGAGCACTTCAGGGAACTCAAGCAGGCAAAGACTGCATGCCCGTGCAGGGACCAGCCGGTTGAAAAAAACCTCGAGCTCTGGGAGAGGATGCTCGACCACACGTTTAAGGAAGGAGAGGCGACTGTCCGGATAAAAACCGATCTCAACAATCCTGATCCTGCCATGCGGGATTTCCCGGCTTTCCGGATTCTTGATTCTCCACCCCATCCGAAGGTCAACGCACATGTCTACCCCCTTATGAACTTCTCAGTCGTTGCAGATGATCACCTGCTGGGGGTTACCCATGTGATCCGGGGCAAGGACCACATTGCAAACACCCGGCGGCAGCGCTATCTCTATGACCATTTTGGCTGGAAGGTGCCGGTCTACCGCCACTATGGCAGGATGGGGATCGAAGGCGTTGTTCTTTCTACCTCCCAGATGCGCCTGGGTATCAACGAAGGAACCTTTACCGGATGGGATGATATCCGGCTTGGTACGCTCCGGGCTCTCGCACGGCGGGGGATAAGTCCTGATGCGGTCAAGAATGCCGTCCTCGCAATAGGGATCGGTGACACTGACATCTCATTTTCCTGGGACAATCTCTATGCAGAAAACAAGAAGATTGTTGATCCCGTGGCGAACCGGTATTTCTTTGTACCCGACCCGGTAACTGCACAGGTCACTGGCGCAAAACCCCATACCGCACATGCGATGCTCCACCCTGGCGATGCTGCACGGGGCACCCGCAACTTGGAATTTGAAGGAACGGTGCTTCTGCCAGGAAGCGAGATCAGTCCGGATGTAACGATGGTCAGGCTCAAAGACCTCTTCAATGTGAAGATCACATGGAGCGGAAACATCCCAACGTTTTCGTATGCCGGTGACTCACTGGCTGAAGCCCGGGCGGCCAAGGCTCATATCATCCAGTGGCTGCCGGCACAGGAACAGGTTCCCTGCACTCTTCTTACTCAGGAAGGGGAGATTGCAGGTACCTGCGAGCCTCTGGTGAAAGAGGAGCTGGGCAAGGTTGTCCAGTTCGAGCGGGTTGGGTTTGCCAAAATAGATTCTGTAGACACAATCGGGGTAAGGGCGTATTTTACGCATAAATAATGTATTTTGTGCACTATAATAACTGGGATGAATCGATTCAATTCACAGCTGAAGTCCAAAAAATATTTTTTATATGATGGACCTCCGCATCAGGGTCTCTCTGAGGCACGGCGGGCAGAGAGTTTTTTAAGATTTTTTGTCATCGATCCACCACGGGGGCGTCCATTCTGGGGCGGCGGAACTCATCGTGCCTATGAATGAATGGAACAATCTCTTTCTCGTATCAGGATGCTCCGATTTAATGGGACTGTCGGACAAAGAAAAATCCGATTTTGTAGTTATTTGGTTGTGACCAAGGTATTTTAGAAAAAAACATATCCGGCCTCCTATCACCAAAAAAGTCCCTGTCAAGATCAGCGAATCATTCTATTCAGTCAGGCGTGTAACAGCAGCGATCCAGATCTTTTTGGCCTCTTCTTTATCCATTCCTGCCATGATATCGATAAGAAGGCCATTCATGAGTGCATCGCTAGCAATCGCAAGTACACGGGGATTGAGCTGGCCGGATACCAGGCCGGTTTCCTGTTGCCGGGCAATAAATCGCTCAACGACTCGGATATCCTCAATCCGATCTTCATGGAGCAGGTTTCGGATCCGTTCGTTATGCATTGCGAGCATCATCATCTCTGAATATATGCCGTTGAACTGGGGTGTATACCTCGCAAGGGTATCGAAAAGGATCTCACTACCGCTCCGCAAATCCCTTTTATTGAAAGATCGTTCCAGGATTGCAGCCAGTTCTTCCCGGCCGTGTTCGGCGACAGCGGCATACAGGTCCTCTTTCCCCGGAAAATACTGATAAAGTGCGGTTTTGGTGACACCGAGTACTTCGGCAATCGCACTCATTGTTGTACCGTGATATCCGTTACGGAGAAAGAGACTATACGCTGCCTTCACGATCTTTTTTCTGACCTCTCCCTTATATTCCTGAATAATGCGTGGCATGAAGATAACAACCGATTGCGCGTTGGAGTAAAAATCCTCTTAAAGAAAGTAATACTCTTGGTAATATTAAGTTACCTATAGTAAGTTTAATAACTTTAGGTAATGCACTTTGTACTACCAATCCCGGTTCTGAGCCGGTTCGGAGTATCATACATGGCGACACCATTGTCATCAGTTTCAAAAAACAGAAAAATACCGAAGATGCCGGCATTGTTCCGGAAATCTCTTCAATCAATCGCACTCATCGCGTTTCTCATTCTGGCAGCATGTGCCCTGCCTGTGTCAGCAGCAGATGTGCCGACCGTAACAATCACCGATTATAAGGTATCCCCCTCGGTTCTGATGCCGGATAGTCTCGGGACTATCACCATTACCGTAAAAAATACGGCGACAAGTGCGACCCTGAAAGAGAATACGGGAATAATCACCTCAGATGCAGCCACCACGAAAATTACGGATATCAATGTCAATATCGAAAATGTCAAGCTCGAGGGTAATGGCATCATTGTCCAGAGCAAGGATTTTCAACGCGTAGGTGAGATAGGGCCCGGACAATCCATTCCGCTGACATTTTCCATCCAGGCTCCCTCAACAAGCGGGATGTACTTTCCCGAAGTATGGATTGATACAACAGGAGGCACGAGCACCCGCTACCCTATTCCGGTAAATGTTAACACGGCAGTGGGAATAGAGAGACAGGCAATACTTATTATGGGAAGCTCACTGAATGGCAGCGTTAACCCCGGTGACGAAATTCCGTTGACGCTTACCCTCAGCAATGCCGGTCAGACTCTTGCCGATGATGTTGTCCTCCAGATAACCAACGTGACCGGTTCGATTGCCCCGAAAAATACCGATCTCTACCACCTCGGAACACTCAATGCCGGTGATCAGAAGACGACGAGTCTTACCCTTATCAGTGATAAGCAGGCCAGTATCGGCCTGGTCAGGATCCCGGTTGTGATCAGTTACAAGTCCATTGACGGGACACCTCTCACGCAGGAGACTGGCATCGACGTTATGATGAAGGGTGTAGCAGAACTCGGATTTGTTTCTGTGGACACCAACCCATCGCGGCTGAATCAGGGCACCCCCTTCGATCTCACCATCAGGATTGAGAACACCGGCACCGGCGAGGCAAAGCAGGTCTCGGCAAAGGTGGATCTCCCCACAGACGGAACAAAAGAGGCGTTTATCGGGAAGATCAAGCCGGGTAACGATGCCCCTGCAATCTTCCTGCTTGAGGGAATGAAAGGCGGCAATTACCCGTACAACCTTACCATAACGTACACTGATGATATGGGAGTGCATACAGTCACTCGGCAGATGAACCTGCGGGTGTTGCCCGCTGACCTGTCGGGCACCATCATCATTGTCCTTGTCATACTCCTCATCCTGGGTATTATCGGCTACCGCTACTGGTACCTCCCGCGCAAGAACGGGGACGGAACTTTCCCATGGGAAAGAAAGAATTAAAGGTCGCATTTCTGCTTGCCCTGCGTTCGCTCCAGCGGGGAAGCAGGTCGAGTGTGATCCTGACCATCCTGATCGTCGGGATGTGCTTTACCAACATGATCTTCCTGCCCGCCATGTTCAACGGGATCGGGCAGAGCATCACCAAGCAGGTCGTCGACTACGAGGTCGGGAATGTACTTGTCAGTCCCCAGACGGGTGACCAGTACGTCACCGATCTCAGCGCAACACTCGACCTCATCAATGGCATGCCCGGCGTGGACAGGGCAACCCCCCATTACTCCAAGGGGGCAACTCTCAAGTACCGCCAGCGGGTTCTTGGCGTCTCGGTACGGGCCATCTCACCCAATGACGAGAAGATCGTTTCTCCTCTGTACACCAAGATGATTGCCGGCAGCTACCTCGGTGATGCAGATACCGGCGAAGTCATCATCGGCAAGCCGGTCGCAGGCGATGCCTCGATCCGGCAGGAGGACGAGTTCCAGCCCTCTCTCGGGGGTGTCCGTGTAGGCGATTCGATCACCATTGAATATGCCAACGGGTATACAAAAGACTACAGGGTCAAGGGGATCTTTTATACCGGCTGGAACCAGGCTGACAGCACGGTGTATGTATCCTTTACCGACATGGAACAGGTAGAAGGAAAGCCCCTCGACTTTGCAGATTATATCACGGTAAAGGCAAAACCCGGGTATTCGGAGAAGTTCATAAAAGATGAGCTCCAGCAGTACGGGGTTTCGCAAAAGGTGCAGACAACCTCGGACCTGCTCACCAAGAGCCTGGGAAGAGCTCTCCAGAGCTTTGCAATTATCAATTCGGTATCTCTGATTGTAAGCATCATCATCACGACGGTTGTATTGTTTATTGTTATTACGATCAAAACTCTCAACAGCCGTAAACAGATAGGAATCCTCAAGGCTATCGGCGTGGACAAACAGGTCATCATGCACAACTACGGGTTCCAGGTTATCATTCTCGCATTACTGGGAATTGTCCTCGGGATTATTCTCACCATGTTGCTCGCAGTGTACATGTCGATACACCCGATCGTGACTCCCGAATGGTCTGCAACTCTGTATATAACCCCCGTGGATCTTATTACAAACTCCATGATCCTCTTCGCCGCCGCCCTGCTCGCCGGGTACATACCGGCGTACCAGGTCTCCCGCGAGGATATCCAGAGTGCAATGAGGGCCTGATATGATCGAGATCTCAGATTTGCGAAAATCCTATTATATGGGAAATGTCGAGGTCAAAGCCCTTGACGGAGTCACGCTCGATATTGCAAAAGGGGAGTTTCTCGGCATTATGGGAGCCAGCGGGAGCGGTAAGACCACCTTACTTCATATGCTTGGACTTCTCGATGAACCAACTTCAGGAAAAATTATCATCGACGGGATAGACATCTCTAAACTTACCGATTATGAGAAAACCATGTTCCGGCTCTACCGGCTCGGGTATGTCTTTCAGGACTATGCCCTCGTTCCCGACCTGACGGTGATGGAGAATGTCTCCCTCCCGGCGATGCTCCGGAAAGACCGGACCGAGGACCAGTACCGCAAAGACAGTCATGATATTTTGCAGAAGATTGGCATGTGCGACCGGCGGGACCACCTTCCTCGGGAACTCTCCGGGGGCCAGCAGCAGAGGGTCTCGCTTGCCCGGGCGATGGTAAATAAACCGGAAATCCTGTTTGCCGATGAGCCGTGTGCAAACCTTGATACAGAAAACTCCCGGGTGGTTCTTGATCTCTTCAGGGAGATCAACGAATCGTTGAAGCAGACTATTGTAATGGTCTCCCATGAGGACTGGCACAAGGATTATTTCCATCGCATTATCAGGCTGAGAGACGGTAAGATGGTCAGTGATGGGATTAACGGGAAAACGTCTCACTGACGTACTGATGCAGCATCCCGAACCTTTTTTTGTTGCGTAACGAACACCGTACAGGTAATCAGTTGCCATGGAAGAGATCCCCGTTGAAAAAATTATCCGCTCACGTCGCAGGACCATTGCACTCGAAATTACCTCCGGCGCAACTCTCGTTGTCAGGGCGCCCCTGCGGACATCGAGGAGATAATCCGGCAGAAGAGCTCATGGATCCTGCGGAAAATTGGCGAGATAAAACGGCGACCGTGCTCACCCTGTCACGAGTATGCTGAGGGTGAGATGTTTCTCTATCTGGGGCGTTCATACCCGCTTCAGATTATGGAAAACGGGAATATGACGATTGAACGCAGTGACCGGTTGTATGTTTCCCATATACTCATGCCTGATATCAGGAACCAGCTCAAACGCTGGTACATGAAAGAAGCTATCAGGGAAATCCCGGCCCGGTGCATGTGGTTCTCTCTCAAAACGGGTCATGTTCCCGCTACGATCCGTATCACCGATGCGCGACAACGATGGGGGTCGTGCACCCACAAGGGCGGGCTCAACTTCAGCTGGCGACTGATCCAGGCCCCCCCCGGAATTGTTGATTATGTGGTGGTGCATGAACTGGTCCATATCGGCCAGCCGGATCATTCGAAAAAGTTCTGGACTAACGTCAGAAAAATCATGCCGGATTATGAGCAACGCAGGAACTGGTTAAAAGACCATGAGTGGTTGCTGAAAATCTAATGGTGCAAATGTTCCCTTTCTTTCTATCAGCTACGTAATTGCAGCAGCCCCGGACTAGCGCTCCCGCCGCGGGTTAGTAACAAAAAATTTCAAAAAAGTTCCCAGCCTCCCCCGTGATCCGGAGATGCCCCGAAGCGGTGTCCTGCCGGGTCACATAAACGAATCCAGGGAGATCGATCCTGCATAGAGGAGCATGGTGACGTGGAAAAGCGGAAGCACTTTCAGACCGGCTTCCGGTGTCCTGTACTTCAGGATCACACCGTTTGCTACCATGAGAAGTATCAGCCCGGTTATGAGACCTGCACGGCCGATCCATCCAAGACGGGTCATGAAAAGGAACGCCATCATCGCATGGATAACGGTAAATCCCGCAATCCAGTATGTTGTCCTGGGTATATCAAAGAGTATCGGTATGGTACTCAATCCCCTCGCACGGTCATTTGCCACATCGATCAGGTCATTTACGCCGAGATGTGCCAGAGCAAAAGGGTAGAAGAAAACAAAGTACAGGAATGCATTCAGGTCCGGATTCCCCAGACAGAGATAACCGGCAACAGGAAACAGGGCGAAATCCGTTCGACCGATGATCTGGGCAAAGGGAAATTGCTGCGGCTGCCGCTTCTCGATCTGATAGAACATTTCTATGGTATAGCTATAGACCATGATGAGAAGCACTATCAGTGAGTGCGGATACGGGAGTGTTACGATAAGACCGGTGGCGATAGCGGCTAAACCAATAAAAAGCCCTAATGCATGGTTGGGTGAGATAAGCCCGGCCGGGATTGGGCGGGTTCTGAATACCCGCCAATACTTCGTGAGCTTATCCGATTCGATGTCTTTTTTGTCATAATCGCGATCGATATAATCATTCAGGACAAGTCCGGCTTCAAAGCCGAAGAATCCAATCAGGGAAACCCGTGCGAGATCGAACCAGGAGAAATTTCCATAGACGGTGGTCGCAAGCAGGTATCCCGAACAGAAGAGAAGAGGCCAGGCAAAGAAAAACTGGAGGCGCGTGAGGTCGATATATGCCCTGATAGTCGGGTTCATTATCAGGAGGTTTGCGGTGCTCACATTTACACCCTTTGATGAACCAGAATCAATATGTATCAAAGATTTCAGCACGTTTTTTATGGCATCTCCTTTGAATCAGGTGCTTCACGAACAATTCCCTTATCTGCCCAGCCACCTAATAGAACAGGATGGATTCCTTTTTTATCCGGCAGGAAATTCCTGCAGATATTCCCGCAATTTTTGAGGTAAACTACCAGGCGTTTGCTCATTATGACGAAGCACGTCTTGTGGATGCCCTGCGGGATGCCAAAGTTTTCAATCCCGAACTTTCGCTGGTCGCTGTTGACGGTGACCGGATTATAGGGCATATCATGTTTCCTCCCATCACCATCGAATCTCCCGAGGCAATCACCCCGGCAATTGCTCTTGCCCCGCTTGTGGTGCATCCGGAATTTCAATGCCTTGGTGTTGGCGCCGCGCTCATTGAAGAGGGACTCAATGTATGCCGGACTCTTGGACATCGTATTGTTATCGTTATTGGCCACCCGGGATATTACCCCCGGTTTGGGTTTCGATCAGCACGGGCAAATGGCATTCTGGCGCCATTCTCCGTTGCCGACGATGTATTTATGGTATTAGCTCTGGACCCCGGTGCACTGGATGGAATACAGGGCACGGTGAAGTACCCGGAAGCATTTGAAGCAATCGTAGGAAGTAGCTCCCCTAAAAGTAAAAAAGTTGATTCTCTCTCCTGATCCTTCGCGTCTTGTCTCCACGAATCAGAGAGCCACTTTTTTTTAGTTAAAAGATAAACGAGATGAAAGCCACTATTCTTATTCTGGTGTATCGCTAGATTTTATCATCTAAGCGGAATAGTAATAGTCTATCACTGAAGGCCTCCTTATGGATACTTTATTTCGGGCTATTCTTTGGATTGTGGTAATAGTTGGGGGATTAATATTATCGGGTATTGTTCTTGGCGTTTCTTCAGGACAAATCGGTGTGATGATTATAGTAACTTTTATTATGGGGTTCATAATTTTGGGCTTGCATCTATCGTTGGTATTGTATAAATACGTGAAAAATAAGGATCTATTAACCGCCTCACAAAGCAAAGAAGGCCGGTTTTGATTACCAGGTAAAACGGAGATGCAAGGAGTAGTTCAAAAGAGCATTGGGATAAATAACAAGAAATTAAAATCACAAGCGACATTTATACCGTGAGATATTGTTAAGTATGGCATGGCGTGACGGTCGTATCTTTGATTTTTTTGCAGAATTACCCTTTTGGGAGAAAATAGTAATAGTTATAATTATTGCTTTCGGGATTTTTTGTATTGTTTATTTTTTAATTGCTCAACCACGGTTATATTATATTCCTTTGTAAGTGGGAAGACCACAATTTAAAAAAATCACAGTAACCTGTGTATTCTTTAAAAAAAAAAGATGATCTGAAATTTATCCGGGATTGTGACATTGACAACGGTATCAGGTTATTTGGTGGAGTAGCGTGTTTGCTCATGCGCCAATTCCCCGTATGTCCCTGGTACGTGTATCGGTGAATAGTAAAACTGCTATCATGGCAGGTGGCACCAGCATTATACCTTCTTCCGCCAACCTACCCTTAGCTATTATGGCAGCCGGCAGATCCCCTTTACCCGATGATACCCTGAACCGGTATCTTCGCGCATTTGTGAGCCATGCCGCTAT
>Ga0326726_10000895_pt1 | contig 27368 bp, 23 predicted proteins | sample MHFenrmetagenome_2_FD_207603 | JGI IMG/M metagenome (GOLD analysis project Ga0326726, IMG submission 207603) | Lab enriched peat soil microbial communities from Michigan Hollow, Ithaca, NY, United States - MHF15MN | ecosystem: Environmental > Terrestrial > Soil > Wetlands > Peat | place: USA... | reverse complement strand
CACTACTGTCCAACTATAAGTCGAACAAATTCAACTGGTTACAGGTATAGGTATCCTCAATTGTGCCAGCAGAGTTCGTAAGTAATTGTAAAATATCGACTTTCTCGAACACGCTGACACTCAGAATCTGTAGAAAAGTGTAGAGAGTTATATCCAAATTGAGTCTCTTTTTCACCAATGCAATAAGCACATATACAGAAATAGCTGTCCATATTTGTGTCTTTACAGCGTTTTCTGATGTTCCATAAAATGCCTTAATTCGTAAATGCTGCTTGAGCCACTTGAAGAACAGTTCGATTTGCCAGCGGCTCTTGTAGAGGTCTGCAATCACTTTAGGATCAAGCTCAAAATTGTTGGTTAAGAACACATATATCTTGCCAGTTTCTGGATCACTATACTTGATTCGTCTCAGATGCTCTGGATAGTATACTGCAGGGTCTTTCCCTGTCAGTTTGATGGTCTGATCACATTGTATCCCTATCGATTTATCAACAGAACGAGAGTATATCCGCCGAAATGAGAGATTCGATTTTCCTCGGATTACAAAGAATCCACGTGCCTGATGAAGAGCATACAGTCTTTCAAAATCGACATAACCCCGATCCATGATGTAAAATGAGCCGGGTTCAACAATGAGAAGATCAAGGATGTTGACATCATGAACCTTACCATCCGTGATGGCGATAAATGACGGGATATTGCCCCGTAAATCAAGCAAAGTGTGCATTTTAACCGCACCCTTATGTGTTCTGAACTTTGCCCATGGAAACAGTGCCAGGCAAAGATCGATCGTGGTTGAATCCAGAGCATAGACCGTTTCCTGCAGCGTGACACCAAAGGAGTCTTTGCTGTACAGTTCTCTGGCATGATGAATCAGGATATGCGCAAAGTCCTGATAAATGCGCCAGTCCCGAGTTTCGTTAGCGTAAGCCAGAGTGCTTCGGGCGATCCTGCCTCGGATGCCCATGTGATACAGTTTATTTTGCATGCCGAGCAAGCAGGTTGTGATATCACGAAGGCTCTCCCGATAGGTCAGCTGAGCAAAGAACAAGCAAAGATATTGATCGAGACAGGTAAACGACTGAACCTTATAATTGCCCTTGTAACGATTGACGCACCGGCGAAATTGATGGAGAGGCAGATGTTCCTGCAATTGAGCGAAAACGGTTTTTCCTGTATTCATCGATCATTTCTTTTCGGAGTATTATGAAATGATCAAAGATAGCAGGCGTTTTCAAATCGGTAACGGCTAAAATTCGCCGTATCACATTATTATACAATAACTAACAGAATATTATTTTTTCAACAGTTGGACACCAGTGAGCTGTTGTATTATTTGTTTGTCTGTTTATTCTGATTGCTGCGCTGCTGGCAAGCAGTTCCGGAAAAACCGAACCGTTTCTGGATGAACGAGGAAGGGTGCTGTCGGGCAGCATTTCAGAAAAAATCCATGTCAACATAAACGGTGTTGAACAGGGTATGTTTATCAAGAGCAAAGATGCTTCGCATCCGGTGCTGCTCTATCTGCATGGAGGCATGCCTGATTACTACCTGACAAAAAGATACCCGACAGCTCTTGAAAATTACTTCACCGTTGTCTGGTGGGAACAGCGTGGTTCAGGAATCTCCGCCCACGCCGATATTCCATCGGAAACGATGATCCTGGAGCAGATGGTATCAGACACTCTGGAGTTGACGAATTACTTGCGAAACCGTTTTGGCAAGGAAAAGATCTACCTGATGGGACATTCGGGAGGAACCTTCATCGGTATTCATGCGGCAGCGCGAGCACCGGAGATTTTCTTCGCCTACATCGGGGTTGCTCAGATGTCATATCAGCTCAAATCGGAAAAACTGGCATACGACTATATGCTCAAGCGTTTCAAAGAGAGTGGAAACAGTAAAATGGTTCGAAAACTTGAGGCAGCACCGGTCACACTGAGGGATGGAATACCGGCTGCATACATTGACTTGCGTGACATAGCCATGCACAGCCTTGGCATTGGAACGACTCATGCCATGAAGTCGATCATTACCGGAATCATTTTACCCTCTTTGCTGTTCCGGGAATATACATTAAAGGAAAAAGTCAATATGTGGGTCAGCAAATCCCGTTCCGGTGTCAGCATCCTGTGGGATACGATGCTCGTTACGGATATGACCAAAGCAGTGCCAGCACTTGGCATACCTGTCTATTTTTTTGACGGCATTTACGATTACACGTGCTCCTGCACAGAGGCAAAAGCCTATTTTGAGAAACTGAAGGCACCATTGAAAGGATTTTACACGTTTGAGCACTCTGCACACAGCCCGATATTTGAAGAACCCGGAAAAGTGCAGAAAATCCTGCGGGAGGACGTGCTAAGAGGGACCAATAACCTTGCTGACTCAATCTGAGGAAAATCACCCACCATGGCCCTGAGTCATGCCTCGTTCATGAGCAGATACAACAAGGCACCAAAGGGAAACTATTCAGCTTCCGGCTTTGTACAACTTCAAAAACCCATTCCATTATTTATTTAGTGATTTTTTTACCCGCTCTTTTTGTTGAGTTTAAATTAACATTGTATATTTACATTGTAAAATTAATCAGGTATTCATCATGGCAAGACCGATCAAAAAAGAGCAGATTCCCCATCTTCAGGAGGCGATAAAGGAGACGGCATGGCGGCTGATTGCAGAATTTGGCGCTTCGGCCCTTTCGCTACGGGCCATTGCCCGTTCATTGAAGATTACCGCCCCGGCCATCTACAACTACTTCCCGGATCGTGACGCACTGGTGACAGCCCTCACCATTGATGCCTTTACCTCCTTTGGTGATGTTCAGCTCAAGGCTCGCGACAGCTTTCCGGCAGCGCAGCTTCTTGAGCGTTTTCATGCCATTGGCCTCGCTTATCGCGCCTGGGCGCTGAGCTATCCCCAGCGCTATCAGCTCATCTTCGGCACGCCCATTCCCGGCTACGAACAGCAGCAGATGGCAATCATTCCATCGGCAACCCGTTCCATCAGCGCTCTTGTCAGTGTGATCGATGATATCCGTATTGCCGGAAAGCTGAACTGTGAGGATTTCCCTGAACTGCAGCCGGGTTATGAGGCACAGCTTTCGGCCATGAAAACCTGCACACTCAATTACCATAGTCTGTCGCATGGTGTTGCCCTGATTGTCTGGAGCCGTGTGCATGGACTCGTGTCTCTGGAAATTGGCGGTCGCCTTCCTCCGTTCGGGGTGACCGGTGACGATCTCTACCACTATGAAATGCAATCAATAGCCAAACAATTTATTAAGGAGATATGATGAAAACATTGATTCTTGACGGGTCGCCGGCTGGCGACAGAATCGGCAGTTTTTCGGCTGCTACCTTGCAGGCCGATCTTGCAAAGCGGGGTTTTACCTCCGAAGTTGTTGTGCTGCATGAGAAAAAGATTGGCAACTGCATGGGTGATTTTTACTGCTGGATGAAAAGCCCCGGCAAGTGCCACGTGGCTGACGATCATCAGGAGATATCGCGCAAATACCTTGAAAGCGATCTTGTGATTTTTCTTTCGCCAATTACGTTTGGCGGTTACTCTCCGACGCTGAAGAAAATGGTGGATCACATGATTCAGAATACCCTGCCATTTTTTGCGACTCACAGCGGGGAGATACATCATCTGCAGCGCTACGAGCGTTATCCTGACGTTCTCACCATTGGCTGGCAGAGTGAGCCGGATGAACAGTCAGCATCCATTTTCCGACATCTGGCCTGGCGAAACTCCATAAACTTCTATGCTAAGGTGCATGTGTGCGGTATCCTCTCAGGGAGTCAGGCGGATCAAGTTATGGAAGCGAAACTTCATGGCTTTCTTGATCAGATGGTACGGCATGAATCAGATGCAGCGGCGGCGCTGCCGGTCATCAGCCGTTCATCTGCGTCCGCGACTTCACTTCGTCGGGCATTATTGCTGGTTGGCAGTCCGCGTCTTGAGAAAAGCACGTCATCATCACTTGGCTCATATCTGTTTGAGCAACTGAAGCAGCATGGTGTTGAAACTGAAACGATTTACATCTACAAGGCAATCAACACTTTGGATCGGATGGAAGCGCTTCGTCAGGCGATCAACAGAGCCGATCTGGTTGTGCTTGCTTTTCCGCTCTATGTGGATACGCTGCCTGCTCCGGTTATTTCGGTTCTCGAAAGTGTTGTGACGCACGGCACAGCAAAAACGACGGCGACACGTTTTGCTGCCATCGTCAATTGCGGTTTTCCCGAAGCGAGTCAGAATGACAGCGCCGTTGCGCTTTGTGCCGAGTTTGCCCGTACTGCCGGATTTGAGTGGATGGGCGGTCTCTCTCTTGGCGCGGGAGAGGGGATGGTTCAGGCACGACCTCTCAAGGAGATGGGTGGACAAGGCGCTTCCCTCAGGCAAGCGCTGGAAGTAGCGGCAGGGGAGCTTGCCCAGGGTCAACCCGTTTCCGACAGTGCACAGGAGCTGCTTGCAAAGCCATTGATGCCGCAGTGGATGTACAGGCTTGGAGGAACCATTGGCTGGAAGATGCGGGCAAGAAAGTACGGTACGCAGAAACTGCTGAAGGCAAGGCCTTACGAAAAAGCGGTTTAGTGTGGGGCAAACTTCAACGCTTTACAATTGCTCTTCCGCCGGTTCAGAGTGCCTCAAATAATTGGGGATTTTTTGTTAAATTCCCGCTTTGCGAACGGCTCTGAAACGATAAATAAATAAATTTTCTAAAAATGTCTGATCCTGTCATCAAGCGGGCACTGGTCTCTGTATCTGATAAAACCGGTATTGTGGATTTCTGCCGGGAGCTTTCTCTACTCGGCGTCGAGATTTTTTCAACAGGGGGAACCTTGAAGTCGCTTCAGGATGCAGGTGTAAGTGCCGCCTCAATATCCAATATCACCGGATTCCCGGAAATCATGGATGGCCGGGTGAAAACCCTTCATCCGAAAATACATGGCGGGCTTCTTGCTGTCAGGGAGAATCCTGATCATGTAAAGCAGGCTACCGAGAACGGTATCGGCTTTATTGACCTTGTTGTGGTGAATCTCTACCCCTTTGAGGCTACAATTGCCAAGCCTGACGTGACTTTTGAAGATGCCATAGAAAATATCGATATCGGTGGCCCCTCCATGCTTCGCAGTGCAGCCAAGAACAACGAGTCGGTAACGGTTGTAACCGACAGTGCTGACTACGCTCTTGTTCTGCAGGAGATGAAAGAGAATAACGGCGCAACGAAAAGGGCTACCCGTCTTACACTTGCAACAAAGGTATTTGCGGAGACCTCCCGATACGATGGTGCCATTGCGGCGTATCTTATTAAAGCATCCGCAGAACAGAAGCAGACGGCAGCTTCTGCGATCACCGTTAAACTCGAAAGAGAGCTCGATATGCGTTACGGTGAGAATCCGCACCAGAATGCAGGGTTTTACAAGTTGACCGATAGTGACGGTTCTCGCTCCTTTGGTGATTTTTTTGAGAAACTGCACGGCAAGGAGCTCTCCTACAATAATATGCTCGATATTGCCGCTGCAACCGGCCTGATTGAGGAGTTCCGCGGTGAAGATCCATCAGTGGTTATTGTCAAACACACTAACCCGTGCGGTGTCGCTCAGGCGCCTACGCTTGCTGAAGCTTATCGCCGGGCATTTTCAACCGATACCCAGGCTCCTTTTGGCGGCATTATCGCTTTTAACCGTCCGCTTGACATGGAAGCCGCTACGGCAGTCAATGAAATCTTTACTGAGATTCTCATCGCCCCTGCGTTTGATGAGGGAGTGCTTGAGCTGCTTATGAAGAAAAAAGACCGCAGGCTTGTGCTCCAGAAAAAAGCGCTGCCGAAAGGGGGCTGGGAGTTCAAATCCACGCCGTTCGGAATGCTTGTTCAGGAACGTGACAGCAAAATAGTAGCACGCGAAGATCTGACTGTGGTGACCAAACGTCAGCCAACCGAGGAGGAACTGTCGGACTTGATGTTTGCCTGGAAAATCTGCAAACATATCAAATCGAACACCATTCTTTATGTGAAAAACCGTCAGACCTACGGAGTCGGTGCAGGTCAGATGTCACGTGTTGATTCTTCGAAAATCGCACGCTGGAAAGCTTCTGAAGTGGGGCTTGACCTCAAGGGGTCGGTTGTAGCTTCAGATGCGTTTTTCCCGTTTGCTGACGGTCTTCTGGCCGCTGCCGAGGCCGGTGTGACGGCAGTCATTCAGCCTGGCGGTTCGATCAGGGACAATGAGGTTATCGAGGCGGCTGACGCCAACAACCTTGCCATGGTCTTTACCGGAATGCGCCACTTCAAACATTGAGCTGAACCATCACTGGCATTTGGCGGTGCCTAAACATACATGGATAACAGAAAAAGCACACGGTATCGTGTGCTTTTTCTGTTATGCTGAACTCCTTCCCGCACTGAGCAACTTCCTGTTCAATCCTGTTTCAATCACCCTTACACAGCGGAATTCTGCGTGTGGCCGATGTTATATAACTCCTTTCTAAACAGATAGATATGAACTACATATGTTTTGTCGTCAAGTATTTCATCTGAAATTTCCGATAAACCCTGATACATATTTTGCAGATGCAGGCAAAAGCGATGGCCCTGGTGAACAGTATACGGTCAATCTCAAAACAGAACGGTTTAAATCGTTAAGTGAGACAATTAAATGAGACGGTTATATGAAACAATGTGATGTGAACTCTAATTGGTTAAGAACGAAAAGCAATCACAATATTAAACGAAATATGGTATTGATTAATACAGTTTTCAAATTGGCATGGTTATTGCAATAATAGAAGTTGCCGGACAAAAAATTGTAAATGCGTTGCTCTGTAGCACACTGTAGATAATTATAAATATGAATGCGGAGCTTAAACGTGACGAAAGGTATAGTCCAGGTATTTTCTTTTTTGCGACATCGCAGCGATTGTAATGATGAATGGTATAGCTCTTGCTGCATCCACGAATATTGGAACTAATTCAAATGGATCTGATGCGGAAATAACAGAAAATTCACTATATGAGGTTATCGATTCATGCAGAGCAATACAGCCGCATATCTTGCTCAGGGGATTTTTTTTCTACAACCTCAACCGATATTCAATATAACATATTTTCATCCATGCCAGGTTTATCGATGACGAATTGAAGCATCAAAAGTATGACAGGTAGCGGAAATAATGGCGGGGTAGTTAATTTAATCAAGCAATTCGTCCAGTGCAGTTACATCAGGCGATAATACGACTATAACAAATACTGCGAAATAATTATTTTGATCAATTTTTTATTTCTTGTTGCATATATCAGGTATCTAATGCATAAATGGCAGAACGATTAAACCTTTAATGTTATATCAAGAAGTATTGCCTTGTTTCTTATGGCGATGAATGCAGCTCTTGCAGCTGAATCAATCAGTACAGTTGATGCTATTTCAAATGGATCTACTTCCGGAGCATATTGTTTGTTCAACGTTTTTTTTTGTGGCAGCGATCCTGCTTCTTATGCTTTTAGCGTTGTTACCGGGGCGGTCTTCTCATCGACAATTTTCAGTGTTCAGGGAGTCAGGGGCTTGCCGATGTTGATAAATAATTTCTTTTCTACGGCTTATCCTGATGTTGCGATAGGGTGCAGTGATGGAGTAAAAATTATATATAACAGTGCGAGTGTTCCTGTACTGGTGAAAATAAAGAAAGAAAAATATTATTTAATTTTAACGGCGTATCGTTTGGGCAGCTTATAGGATCAATAACAATAAATAGTTGTAAGAATAAGGCTGACGAAGTTGATATTTTAACTCTGATATATGGTGCAAGCTCATTAGGGCACTGCTATTAATTGTCGTGAGCTGTTTGAGAACGAGGCGGACGGAGCGCAGGAACCGGAATTTACACGATAGGTTAGGAAGGATTTCGATCCCGACACTTCGGACCAACGAAACTATCGATTCGTGGAACAAATTAATAGAGGTGCCCGTCATATCATGGCTGCAAAGGCTCAATACTACCTTGCGTTCCCTCCTGAATGCAATATCCTTTTTGTTGGGAGTCGATACACGAGCATCCGTATTTGCACTATCACAATTTCTTTCAGGATTTATCAATGGTCCTGCAGGATTATTGAGTGGGCTCGCATTTGTTGTGTCCAGAAGCGGGGGTGTAACTGTTCCAACAGCAACAGTAGGATTCACTGTTCTTGATGATGGTGAGAACTGCCGAATGATTGATATAAGAAAAAAACTATAATGTGCCTATTGCAGAAGATGAAATCAGCTCAAATGGTAAGGGTAATAATCGCAAGAATTTTGAGGCTGAATAAGAATGATAAGTAATTATTAATCTGTTTGTGCATTTGAGCATTTTAAATGCAGATTATGTTTGCTCATTTTATCCGTTTTAACTTTCAGTGATAGAGAGATATTGAATTATCGTGAGTAAAATTCATTGAGTATTTTTTTTTGCTATACCTGGATTTATATTTCAATAACAAGTTAAAATATTTTTGATAATTGTATTGATTGTAGTCAACATTACTTTGATGCTGAATTAATCGAATAGGCAGTTCTAAAATTGATAATAACTTTAATTCAAAAAAGAGAAATGTAACGGTCGGTATCGTAAATATTTTTTAAATAATAAGGTGATCTTGATTAAGTTACATCGATATTGGCAGTTTGCCGGTATGCTGAATTGTGAGCATGATCAGGATTTGTTATTTGTATCATATTCTGCATGTTTACTCGATCACATTTGCAATAATCCAACGTTTCATTGTTGATGTACATTATACTTGAAGTTTAATGTGTAGCATAAGGTGAGCAGTATTGCTTTCGTATACGAAGCATAATTGTGGTATTTTTAGCAAAAAAGTGATATAGCGACTCTTGTCTTGCTGTCAAACTATTGATGTATGTAGGAGAATAAGCTTGAATTAATGTGCTTTAATTGTGTCTCGGCTCGTCTCAGCAAATGTCTTGTAAAATGTGTCATAAACATGTTTTTACCTTTTTATCGTTTTGAATAATGGAGAGATAGCTGACTATTACATATGTACTTAAGTGCTTATAAAAAAATAATAAAGCGATCAGATTTACGTTCTGGTTTAGACTTGGCCCGAAATTTGTAAGTAATGTAAGAAGAGCGAAGCTTTATGATGGACTCCATCAGTTTTCATTCATGCATTCAACCAAGCTACTGCTATGTGCGGAATTGTTGGATATATCGGAAAAAGAGATGCCGCCCCGTTGTTGGTAAACGGTTTGAAGCGGCTTGAGTATCTAGGTTATGATTCGGCAGGCATTGCAGTTCAGAATGGAAAGATGACGGTGCTCAAGCAGATTGGGGATGTCGGCGGTCTGGAAAAAGCTGTTGCCGAAAAACGAGCAGTTTTTGATGGAGCCAGTATCGGTATTGCTCATACACGCATGGCGACCCATGGCGATCCGAGCACCCGCAATACACATCCGCATATGAATGTTATTGGCGATATCGCATTGATTCATAATGGCATGATCGACAATTACGGAGCCATCAAGAATGATCTTACCCTTCATGGTTACACCTTTCGGAGCGAAACCGATTCGGAAGTACTGGTTCATTTGATTGATCGGGTATGGAGGGATGAACCGATGCTCGATCTGGAATCGGCAGTACGAATGGCCCTGCATTATATAGAAGGTTCTTACGGGATTTGTGTGATATCGTTACGCGATCCCGACAAAATGGTGGTAGTCCGTAATGGAAGTCCGCTTATAATCGGGTTCGGTGATGGCGAATTTTTCATCGCATCTGATCCTGCATCAATTGTTGAACATACCAGAAGAGTAATCTGCCTCTCTGATGGTGAAATGGCCGTGTTGAGCCGTCAGAACTGCATTGTCAAAACTATTGAAAATCTAGAGTTGGATAAAAAAATCACGGAGATTGATTTTAATCTTGAAGTGATCGGGAAAGGTGGCTTTGAGCACTTTATGCTGAAGGAGATCTATGAACAGCCGGAAGTGATCAAAAATGTGATGCAGGGCAGAGTGCTTCTTGAAGAAGGGCTGATACATCTCGGAGGTATCGAGGAGTATTTCGGAAGACTGAAGCAGGCAAAACGGGTGATCATTTGTGCCTGCGGCACCAGTTGGCATTCCGCTCTCATAGGCGAATACCTGATCGAAGAGTTTGCCCGTATTCCGGTCGAAGTTGAATATGCTTCGGAGTTTCGGTGCCGAAATCCTGTTTTGAGTATTGATGATGTGGTGATCGTGATCTCTCAGTCCGGCGAAACCGCAGATACGCTTGCGGCCCTGAGGCAGGCTAAGGAGAGGGGAGCGATGGTACTTGGTATCTGCAACGTGGTAGAATCGACAATTGCGCGCGAAACCATCTGCGGAATATATACAAATGCAGGTCCCGAAGTTGGCGTAGCCTCGACAAAAACCTTCACCGCCCAGGTAACGGTTTTGCATATGCTGGCACTTGCATTGAGCAAGGGCAGGAGCATTTCACACAATGATTTAGCCTATAACCTGAAAGAACTGGCGAGTGTGCCGGAAAAAATCGCCAGAATTCTTGAACTGAACGAACAGATCAAGTCGATTGCTGAAACAATCAACGCTGCGCGTAACATGCTTTTCCTTGGCCGTGGCTACAATTTTCCCGTTGCGCTCGAAGGAGCTCTGAAGATGAAGGAAATTTCCTGCATCCATGCCGAAGGTTATCCCGCGGCAGAAATGAAGCATGGTCCGATTGCATTGATCGATGAAAATGTACCTGTTGTTTTCATCGCATCGAAGGATAATTCCTATACAAAAGTACTCAGTAATATTGAGGAGGTTCGGAGCCGGCATGGACGGGTGATCGCAATCGCCAATGAGGGAGACAAAGAGGTCGGGCGACTTGCCGAACAGGTGATCTATATACCGCAATCATCCGCTCCCATTGCACCGCTTCTTACCGTTATTCCGCTGCAGCTTTTGGCATATCACATTGCTTTTCAGCTGCGCAGTAAAGTCGGTCGTCCGCGAAACCATGCCAAATCGGTGATGATAGAGAGATGCCGGTTACAGAAGTATAAGCATGCAAGAGGCGCATGCAGATTGTAAGTGCGGTATGTCGTTTTGCTATTGAGTCGTAAAAAAAGTTTTTCAAATATATATCAACAGATGTTCCATGAACTTGAACCATTATGAAAGGAAGACTTATCGGGTATGTCCGTATCTCGACATCGGACCAGGATATACACCAGCAGATGGATGCGCTCAAACGTGCCGGATGCAAAAAACAGCACATATATTTTGATGAACCTGGTGCCGCAAAAGCAGAGCGACCGGGTCTCGATCAGTGCCTGCAGGAGCTCCGATATGGGGATACCCTGATCGTCTGGCGTCTGGACGTACCGGGAAAATCGCTTCGCCATCTTATAACGCTTGTTGAGTTACTTCAGCAGAAGGGAATTGGATTCCGCTCTCTCTGCGATTCAGCCATCGATACTACTTCCTCATCAGGCGAACTGGTTTTCAATATCTTTTCAGCTTTGGCAATGGTTGAACGCAGGCTCATTCAGGAGAGCACAAAAGCCGGTTTGAAAGACGCGAGGGCTAGAGGACGAAAAGGCGGCAGGAAGCCGACCGTGAATGATGACCTGAAAGTTCAGCTTGTAAAAAAAATGAGCCAGAATACCAGCGTCAATGTTATTGAAATATGTAAGACTTTGAATATCTCCAGAGCGACCTATTACAGGTATCTGTCGATTGCAGAGTGACAATTTTTAAAGAGCAGTTATGATTTATGAGAATATTTATTCAGTCGCATAAATGTGATCGGTAAAGAATGGCATATCAGGCACTGAATGAACTGCATGTGAAAGGTATGAATACCCGGGTGATTCGGAGTCGCCTGGAGCTGAGAAACGGCATTCGAAGACGTTATGTTGCAGAGTATGGCTCTATAGCGTAAATGCTTGTATGGTTTGATTCCAGCCAAAGCCAAAATTCGGGTAACATGTCGAATTACACTTTATCGAGTCTCAATGAATCCGATACGTTTCATCGGGTTTGATAAGGAGCGATTCCTGGTTTCCAGATAATCAGGGGAAAATTTCCGCTTAATGCCGAATTGTTAGCTGCTCCAATAAAAAATTTTTTGATTTCGGAAAAGTAACAGGCTTGAGCGAGATTTAAGATGGACAATTCATTCTATAACGGATAGATACCTGTAATAGGTCGCTCTGGAGATATTCAGAGTTTTACAGATATCTCCGATACTGATGCTCGTGTTCTGGCTCATTTTTTTTACAAGCCGTACCTTTGGATCATCGGCAGAAGTCGGTTTTCTTCCGCCTTTCCTGTTTCGTACCCTTGCCGCAGTTAATCCGGTTTGAGTCCGTTCCTGAATGAGCTGTCGTTCAAATTGTGCGAGAGAGGAAAAGACATGGAACACCTGTTCTCCTCTCGCAGAAGTGGTATCGATGGGACCATCAGACAGAGATCGAAATCCGATACCCCTCTGGTGCAGTTCCTCAATAACTGCTATCAGATGATGAATCGATCTTCCCAGGCGGTCGAGACGCCAGACAATGAGGGTATCGCCATTAGCCAGTGCATTCAGGCAATCTTCAAGACCGGGTCGCGCAGATTTTGCTCTGGTTGCCAGGTCACTGTAAATATCCTTTTTTTTGCATCCAGCCTGAATGAGTGCATTCACTTGTATATTGAGCTCCTGATCTGAGGACGAGACTCGCGCATACCCGATTAATTTTCCTTTCATAGTGAGTCAATTCATGGGATATCAGTTATACCCTTTCAATAAAGAGCAGTTACAGCAAGATTGTGGAACGATAGTATATAACTGGTATTGATAATCCAGAGATTCGGCATGCATAATGCTTCCGCTTTTTGGGATGTGAATTAATCGCGACATCGATACCTCTTTTCCTGTCTTTTTTTCCTTCCTGATCCATGTGAATCAAAAAGAGGTAATGATCATAACAAGGGGGGATAAATAAAATCTACGGCAAGCTTCAGCCAAGTAAAACCGCTTGTAGGGTAATACAGTTCCATCGGTGAATAAATGCAAGTATTCGGCACCCTGATTCCTGTCTGTTAAAAAAAGCCATAGCGGCTGTGACAGCAACAAACATGGGGTGAAGTCGGATGGAGGATGGGAAAGCCGCAAATGGTATCAAGAGTGCGATTCTTTCGCTCGTTTTATATTTTCTGCTGCTGCATGCGCATTGCGTTTCAAGCGTCTGAGTCCGATACGGTAAACAGGCGTTCCGTAAAAGAGGTCACGGAATCCCGATCCGGTGAGGCGAAGAATCTGTTCCGTTGTGAGTCTCATCAGTTTCGGCCGCAACGCAAATGATTCATCGGCCATAGTGTTAGCTTGCCGGTTATGCGGACAAACCTCCATACAAAGGTCACATCCGAAAAGCCACTCTCCGATCATTGAACGCTCCTCCGCAGAAAATTCCCTTTTAAGTTCCACAGTAAGGTAGGAGATACATCGAGAGGCATCAATTCTGCCCGGTCCTGCAAGTGCGCCTGTAGGGCAGCGCTCAATACAGAGGCTGCAGCTTCCGCAGAGATTGGGAAGGGGCGGCCTGTTATCGATAATTTCCCGATCGATAAGGATTTCACCAAGAAAAACCTGTGATCCGGCTGATGGCACGATAAGGAGTGTGTTTTTCCCCGGTTTTCCGATTCCTGCCTGTTCAGCCCAGGTTTTTTCAAGGATCGGAGCACTATCAATAGCAATGGTCGAATTGAACGGTTCAGCAACAAGCGTTTTCAGTTTTTCCAGGAGGAGCTCAAGTTTTTTGCGCACAACAGTGTGGTAATCTTCTATGATGGCGTACTTCGAGATCTTCAGCGTTCCCGGCCGGTACTCAATATGATTGTTATAGCTTATAGCGGTGGAAATTACGGTTTTCAGGCCGGGAAGAAGCCTGGCGGGATCCGAGCGCTCTTCCAATCGTTTTTCCATGTATACCATCTCTCCATGCCGTTTTTCATTGATCATGGCGTTGAAGCGCTGCATAGCAAGCTGTTGCGGCAATGGCGGAGCAAACCCTATGGCACAGAAACCGAGTCGTGCGGCTTCCCGACGGAGTTCCCGGCATATATTTGTGGTATTGTCAGCCATGACAGATCATCGGATAGATATGCAACAGGTTGCTTACGCAAGTATTTATCAAGAAATAAATATACATTTCAGAGAATCGATTTCCACCGTGTCAACAGTATCAAGATTGTATGGAAAGACGTGAGTTTATAAAAAAAATGTTGATGCGCACAGGTATCGGCGCAGGTGTCGCTGCAGCGGGTACAGCCGGTCTGGTGGGGTATTATCAGCCGAGAAAAGAGTTTTACGGCAAAGATGCCGGGGATAAGGACGGTAAAGAGAGGCTTGAAACCGTAAAAAAAGTTGTGGTTATCGGCGGTGGTCTTGCAGGTATCAGTTCAGCTCTGGAACTTGCACGTAAAGGTTTTGATGTAACACTTGTCGAGTCATCAGCTGCACTTGGGGGGAAGCTGACCGGGTGGGATCTTGATGCTCTTGGCGAGCGCTTTCCGGTAGAGCACGGATTCCATGGCTTTTTTGATCAGTATTACAATCTCAACGAGATTTTTGCTTCTGCCGGGGTTAAGCAAGAGGATTTTCGTTCATCCCCAGGATATCCGGTGATTTTTAAAAACTTTCCCAAAGAGATATTTGGTCAGACTCCCAAGCTTTTTCCACTCAATGTCATATCTATTATCGGGCAGTCGCAGAGACTTGATATGATCGCGTTTCTGAAAAATGCCAAAGGACTGCTCTCTACAGTGGAGCTGTTCCGCTACGAGTATGGTACAACCTTCCGAAAATATGATTCCATCGATTTTCTGACCTATTGTCGTCAGGGTGATACTCTTCCGGCATTTGTCGATACTGTTCTGCACCCGTTTTCGGATGCGACGATGAACCGCATGGAGGTACTGTCGGCCGCGGAAGCTCTGCGCTATTTTCATTTCTATTTCATGGCAAGTCCGGAAGGGCTAGCTTTCAGAATAACGAAGCGTGACTGTATGAGTGCCCTGATCGCTCCATTGGAGAGTAAATTGAAGGAGCTTGGCGTGAAGCTGCGGAAAGGCAATACGGTCAGGCGCATAGAGATCGATGGAGAGAAGGTGTCAGGGGTTGTTGTTGATTCACCGGAAAGCGGTAGTACGCTGTTACTGCATGTCGATCCAGCCAAAGTACCGCAAAAGAGCTTTTCAGTTTTCTCTACGGCAGAGGGTGTGCCGGTAATGATTGGCCGAAAAGGTACCGGTTATGTGGCCTATGACGGAAGATGCACACATATGGGTTGCCCGGTCAGCCCCGACAGCTTATCCGGCGGATTTTCCTGCCCGTGTCATGCAGGCCGCTTTGATGCAACCGGCAATCCCGTGAGCGGCCCTCCCAAGGCCCCGCTTACCCCGCTTGCAGTCACTGTTGAAGGCAATCAGCTTGTTGTGAAGCAGATGGACGCTGCAAGCCAGGGCCTGGGTGGTGAAGTTATTGCCTGTGATTATTGCGTTCTGGCTTCCAATGTGCGTGGAGTGCGCGACCTGGTAAATGCTTCGAAGATTAACCGTCCGGAGTTCGAAGCCAACGTTTCATCACTCGGTGAGGCTGATCCCTATGCAGTATTCCGCCTTTGGATGGACCGGCCGCTCACCTCTTCGGATTTCCCCTTCTATACCGTTTCCGGCTATACCTATACCGACTCAATTTCGATCTACTCGGATTTTCAGGAGCCGTTTATCTCTTGGGCAAAGAAAACCGGTGGTTGTGTTGTTGAATTGCACGCCTATGCAATTGCTCCCGGAGACGTTCGCCCGGAAGATGAGGTCAAGGCGATGATGCGCCAGGAGCTTCATGCCATTTTTCCGGAGACTGTCAAGGCGACGATACTACATGAACTTTTCATGCAGCAATCGAATTTTTCCCGTTGGGCTCCGGGTGATCATGCACATCGTCCGGGCATTGAAACACCGTTTTCAAATCTTTTTCTTGCCGGTGACTGGGTGAAAGTCGATGCCCCGGTTTTTCTGATGGAGGCAGCGGCATTCACCGGACGCATGGCAGCCAACGCCATATTCCGGCAGGAATCACTCAAAGCCATCCCGCTTCCGATAGTTCCTATGGCGGGTCTTTTTGCCTGATAATGCTGAATTGCACTTCGGCTCTTGTCCACCCAGTCCACTTTCCATAATCAAAAAAGGACCAAAAGGACTACAAGGACATCAACGACGAAGATCAATGCCAACCTTCACCCTATGTCCTCTTTTTTCAATCCAAAATCCAAAATCAAGAATTCAAAATCTCTTCAACTCTTGTCCACAGAGTCCACTATCGTCCATAGTTTCGTCGTCCACCCAGTCCACTCTCGCCTTTTCTCAATTCAGAATTCAGAATTTTTTCAAACCCAGAGAGGCGGCAACGGTATTGTGTATCAGGGGGCGGAACGATCGGATTTTAATGTTATCCGACGTCGGCCAGACCCTGTTGCTGAGCAGAATGACGGCAAGCTCTTGTTCCGGATCGATCCAGATGCTGGTTCCCGTGAAGCCGAGATGACCGTAGGATGATGCGGAAAAAAAATCTCCCGCTGAAGAGTGACCGGAAAGTGAACGCAGATCCCAGCCCAGCGCTCTCTCGGAATTGCTTCTTGAGAGAAATTTGTTGAGTGTGTGTTTACGTAAATATACCCGGTGACCATCTGTGCCTCCTCGTATCAGCACGCCTGTCAAACGGAGAAGGTCGCCGGTAGTGGAATAGAGCCCGGCATGCCCGGCAATCCCCCCAAGCAGTGCGGCATTCTGGTCATGAACCAGGGGGCGCTCTGTGCTGAACGGCCAGAGCTTGTCCATCCCTGCCGGAGCAATACGCCGGGTGAATGATGGTGGAGGAGTGAACATTGTCGAGTGCATGCCGAGGGGCTCGGCAAACCGGGCATGAAAATTGGCAGCAAGGCTTTGGTGTGTTATGGTTGTCACTATTTTTCCAAGCAGCATGAAGCCAAGATCGCTGTACAAGGTTGTTTTGCCGGGAGTGGAGAGCAGGGAATCACTTTCAATTGCTTTGAATACCTCTTCCGGTGTTCTGCAGTCGGCTGAAAAATAGGTGTGGGCTCTCAAGCCTGAGGTATGGCGAAGCAGATGCTCTATTGTGACCTTCTCCTTGCCGTTGGTGCCGAAATCCGGCAGGTATTTTGAAACGGGATCCTGAATGGAAAGTGAGTCCCGTTCCACAAGCTGCATGACTATGCTTGTAGTGGCGACGGCCTTGGTCAGTGAAGCAAGATCGTACATGGTTGTCGTATCCACTGGAGAGCTTTCGGGTGCATAGGTCATTCTGCCGAAAGCTTTGTGAAACACTACACGACCCTTGTAGAGAACGGCAAGGCTTGCACCGGGAAATACAGAGTCACTGACCGCTTTTTCAACAGCAGCCTCAACGGGCCGGAAGTCATAAGCAAGAGCCCTTGCCGGAAGAGCTATACATAAGCCGGCAAGGATGAGGCATAAAATTACAAAAAAGCGAAGTGGTTGCATCGGCACTCCTTTCACTTAGAAGAGCGTGAACTTGACATAGCGATCCGGTCTTTTCTTCAGGTCAACAAGTACCGAGTCAAGTGATGTGAGTGTCCGGCTGAGATTGTTATAGAGAGCCGGATTGGACGAAAGCTGCCCGAGTGTTCCATTTTCATTATTGAGCTTGGTTATCAGCGCTTCTGTTTTGAATGCTGTCTGGTTAAGGCGCTCAATGGTCTGCTCAGTATTTTTTGCCATCGCCTTGTCATTGATGAGCTTCGGCAGGAGCCCCTCCCCATGGGACGCTTTCTGCGTGAACTTCGAGAGTTCAGCCGATGTCGATTTCAGGCTGCTGATGGTTTCCGCGAGCTCAGCACCCATTTTTTCATCAGAAATAAGCCTTCCGGCAGGTCCCTTGCCGCTGTTGAGATTATCAAGCAACGCATTGATTTTAGTAAAGGCCTTACTTGCTTTGCCGGTAAGATCTGCCATACCCTCTTCGGTGTCAAGGGAGATGAAATCTCCTTCAGTAACCGGAGGTCCTTTACCTGTCAGGATGTCAACATACTTGTCGCCGAGTATCCCGAGGGATTTTATGGTAGCTTTGGAATCCTTGGTAACGAGACCCGCAAACTCATTTTTCAGTTTGAGTTCGGCAACAACATAAAGCGAGTCATGGCTGGTTACAAAGCTCATTTTTGCAACGGTTCCGATTTTTTTACCGGATACAGAAACAAAGTTGTTTTCCGCCAGGCCCTGAACGTCTCGGGACAGGATTTTTACGTTCGTTACGCCGGAAAACAGGTTGCTGTTTTTGCCGATAACCAGACCGAGATAGGCAGCAAAACCAATGCCGATAATGAAAAATATTCCGGTTCTCAGATCGCTCCATTTCAAAGCGTTCGGGTTTTTCATACAGGTGAAAGTCTTATGATGTTATAATTCAAGAATCTTGTCCGACAGGATTGATCGTATGAACGGATGCTGTGACTCATGCAGTTTCTCGGTCACATCATCAAATATGATCTCTCCCTGGTAAAGCACCGCCACGCTGTCTGCAACATTGAACACATCGTCGATAATATGGGTGACAATAACGGCTCCAAGGTTGTTGTTATTGCGCAGTGAGGCGATGAGCGAGAGAATTTTTTTAGAGCTGACCGGATCGAGTCCCGCTGTCGGTTCATCAAACAGGATCATATGGGGTTTGAAAATAAGAGCTCTTCCAATTGCAACCCTTCTGCGCATACCGCCGCTCAGACTTTCAGGCAGTTGATCTTCGTACCCTTCAAGCCCGGCAAACTGAATCTGTTCGGTAACTCTCCGGTTTACCTCATCCTCCGGGAGCTTCATGTTTTCACGAAGAAAGAAACCAAGGTTCTGGCTGATGGTCAAAGAGTCGAAGAGCGCATTTCCCTGAAAAACCATGCCCATTTTCCGGCGAATATCGTAGAGCGCACTCTCTTTCATATTGGTGATATCAGTGCCGTCAACAAGCACTTTGCCGCCGTTCGGCTTGATAAGACCGAGCATCAGCTTGAGAATGGTGCTTTTTCCGACGCCGCTGGGTCCGAGTATCGCCTTGATGGTATTGTCCTTGACGGTAAGGGAGACTTTTTTGAGAATCTCTTTATCACCGTATTTCAGACTGACATTTTGTAATTCAATCATTCGACTACATGTTTTCCAGCACTATCTTTGATACGTAGAAATTCGCAATCAGCACCAGACCTGAGGAAACAACTATTCCCTTAATGGTAGATCGTCCGACTCCAGCCGTTCCACCTCTTGCCGAAAACCCGTTGAAACTGCTGACCAGCGTAATGATAATGGCGAATACAGGTGCTTTCAGAAAGCCGACCACAAAGTCTTTCGGTGCAAGCCGGGGATAGACGGCGTTCCAGAAGATTCCGGGATCAATACGGTGATAGTGTTCAGCCATGTAGGCTGCGCTTTGAAGACCGGCGAAGTCAGAGAGTGCCGTTAAGGGCAAAAACATGATGAGTGCGGCAACAAGCCGGGGCATGACAAGTTTGGCAATGGGGTCGGTACCGAAAGCGCGAAGTGCGTCGATCTGTTCAGATATCTGCATGGCGCCAAGCTCGGCACCGTTTCTCGAACCGAATCGGGCGGAGAGCATAAGACCCATCAGAAGCGGACCCAGTTCGCGGATAACAGAGAGCGCGGTTGAGCGTCCGAGCATGGTTTTAGCTCCGAAGTCTTCAAGCAGATTGCCTACCTCAATGGCCAGAAGTGCACCAATGGATATAGCGCTGACGAGCACGATAGGAATTGAGTCGGTACCGCATATCGTGGCCTGATCGAGAACATCCCTCCAATAGCGGATTGCTTTTGGAAAGGCCATAAATGATCTGAGGGAAAACAGAAAGAACTCCTGCATGGTGAGGAAAAAACCCTTAAGCTGCAGTTCAAGTTGTTTTTCCAGAGATCGTATGTAGGTTACTGGCATAAATAGAATGCAATGAGGAGCATTATCCGGGGGCAGCGGAACCTTGAAAACCGGTTTAAATAATAGCAAATCTTCATCAATTGCCCAATCTTCGATTCGTCAGGACTTTACAAGCCGACTTTTCATTTTTTCCACCCATTGGCATGGTATGGTAACCTTGCCGAATATATCTTCATCGCGTTCTTTGAGTCCATGATAGTCGGAACCGCCGGAAAAGAGCATAAAATACTCGTTTGCGATCTCCCGATAGTAGTTCTGTTTGTAGGTATCGTGAGATGGATGGACAATTTCAATGCCATCGAGACCGAAAGTGATAAGCTGTTTAAGCGTCTCATCGGGTACATTCTGGGCAGGATGCGCAAGAAACGAGAGCCCCGAAGCCTCATTGATGAGCCTTATGACATCCGCCGGGTGCGTCTCTATGCTTTTCACGTAAGCAGGGCTGTGTGAACCGAGATATTTGCTGAACGCTTCGCTGAAGCTTTTTACATAGCCTCCGTCCTGAAGCACTGCGGCAATATGCGGTCGGCCGACACTTCCGTTCTGTGCTTTGACAATAATCTGTTCAATGCCGATCTTAACTCCCATTTTTGCGAGTTTACTCACCATGCGCTCAGCCCTTTCGGTGCGCAGGTGTCGACAGTGGTCGAGATACTGTTTCAGCTCGGATTGCTGATAATCAAAAAAATAACCAAGGACATGAATATCATAGCCCTTGTAGGTTGAGCTCATCTCTACACCGGGAATAAGCTCAATACCTTTCTTTAAGGCTAATGGCTTTGCTTTGTCAATACCTGAAACGGAATCATGATCAGTGATACTGATCGCCTTCAATCCGGCAACTGCTGCTTTTTCAACAATCTCTTCCGGTGTATAGATTCCATCCGAACATTTCGTATGTATGTGTAAGTCTGCTTTATCAAAGCCATTATGCCCTACGCCGGATAAGCTGTATGGCATGGCTGGTTTATTAACTGGTTAGTTTGATCTACTTATATATAAGAAAAATTCCCCTCCTGCTTCACAGAAAAGAGAATTATTTTTCCCGCATAAAAGTTGCTTCAAACAAAGGAATGGAAGAGCCTCATTTTCGGAGACCGGACTATTTTTACAGCCAATAATCAGATCCCTCTCTGGCGTTCGGGATGACTTTGTGACGTCTGTGCCTCTATCTGTTTTGACAGGATTTCCAATAGTCAGCTTCTCTCAATCTTTTGTGTCATTTCGATGACGATTCATTGATGGAGAAATCTTTTTTGGTGATTCACAAGGGGAGGTAGAGCGCCTTCGGTTACGGCAGCAGCCTGCCTGAAGCGATAAGGAGAAGTACGCCGATTCCTGCCGCGAGCCGGTAGACGATAAAGATGGTTGTCGTGTGTTTTTTAAGGTAGTTGAGCAGAAAGGCGATGGATGCATAACCAACCACTCCGGCAACGATTGTGGCAATCAGGATGTTGGTCAGGTTTTCCGGTGAGGCGGTGATGATGTCCCGGGTTTTATAGAGCTGGAACATTCCTGCGGCAAATACCGAGGGCAGAGAGAGCAGAAACGAAAAGCGGGCAGCCGTGGCTCGGTCAAGATTAAGCAGCAGCCCTCCGGTAATGGTTACGCCTGAACGCGAAGAGCCGGGAATGAGGGCGATACTTTGAGCGAGCCCTATCAGGAGAGCTTCCTTCCATCCGATGTCTCCCATTGATTTCAGCGGCAAATTATTCGCTAACCGGCTCTTGATTTTCGCTTCGGCAAGAGAGAGAACAAGGCCCAGAGCTATGAGTGCGCCGCTGATCCAGTAGAGAGAACGCAGGCTGGTTTCTATTTCTGTTTTAAAAAGAAGGCCGAGAACAACGATCGGGATGGTTCCGGCAGCAATCATCCATCCCATTCTGGCTTCGCTGCTTTCCATGGGCTTGCCCTTGATAACTCCTTTGATCACTGCTCCGACGATCATGATGATATCCTTGCGGAAATAGATCAGCACCGCAACAAGAGTTCCGATCTGTACAATTGCGCTGAAAGCTGCGCCGGGGTCACCCCATCCTGCAAGAGCGGGCACAATCCGCAGATGTGCTGAACTGCTGATCGGCAGAAATTCCGTCAGTCCCTGTACAATACCGAGAATGATAGCTTCAAAGAGGGTCATGATTGCGTTTGGGAGTGGGTTATCGGAATATTTTGCAGGGCAAGAGTTTGCTTGAGATCGGCGATCGCTTTCTGAACGGCCAGGGCACGGTGACTGAGACTGTTTTTTTCTGCCGTGCTCATTTCCGCATAGGTTCTGGCGGTAGAATCCACCAGAAATACAGGATCATAACCGAACCCTTCAGCCCCTTTCTGTTCTGTTGTGATAGAGCCGGAAACAATCCCCTCGGCAAGGTGCTCAAAGAGAAGCGTCTCACTCTTTTCAGAGGGTATGCGGCCCCTGAGCGCAATAACTGTCCGGAAAACAGCCTTCCGATTGGAGCTGACAGCCATGCTCTGCAGCAGATGACGGACATTATCGGCATAAGAAGGCGACTGGCCTTCTGGCATGGGAGCGAACCGGGCCGAGTAAACCCCGGGAGCTCCATTAAGTGCTTCGACTTCAAGTCCGGTATCGTCTGCCAGGGCAATCAGATAAGGGAATCGATCCGAAAGCAGGGCAAATATCCCTCTTGCTTTCAGGAGGGCATTCCCTTCAAGAGTGTCTTCAGTCTCCTCAATTTCAACTTCCACACCCAGTTCACTGAGTGTAGAAACCCTGAAGTGAGGAGAGATATCTTCAAGCAGCGGGCGCAGCTCTTTCACCTTGTCGCGATTTCCCGTCGCAAGAACAATGGTAATGATAGTATTGGACGTTACACTCATGGCTCGCTCACTCAATGATGCGGATCATCTCCCTTACCGCAGAGTCTAGACCTGTAAGCACAGCACGAGCAATGATCGCATGACCGATACTGACCTCCTCAATTTCCGGAATACCCTTGAAAGGAGCAATGTTCAGATAGTTGAGGCCGTGTCCTGCAACTACTTTCAAACCCAGGCTTTTTGCGAAGCGCGCAGCTTCACGGATTCTCTCCAGCTCCTTTGCTCTTTCATCGTCATTGGTTTTCAGTGCATAGGTGCCGGTATGGAGTTCAACAATTTCAGCACCGGCCTGTGCTGAAAGGGTGATTGCGTTTTGAGACGGCTCAATGAAAATACTGCTCTCTATACCCGCCGCTTTCATTGGCTTGAGGAATTCCACCAGCGTGTCGTAGTGGCGGGTAATATCAAAACCGCCTTCAGTGGTAAGCTCCTCCCTTTTTTCAGGCACAAGGGTAATTAGCTCAGGTCGTGTTTTCAGGGCTATCCGCTGCATCTCAGGCGTCATGGCCATTTCAAGATCGAGCTTTGTGGTTACAGCTGCGCGGAGTCTTTCAAGGTCATTGTCCCTGATATGGCGGCGGTCTTCACGCAGATGGCAGACAATACCCGCAGCACCGCTTTTTTCAGCCAGCAGAGCAGCCTCAATCGGGTCAGGTTCCTGTTCATTGCGTGCGTTGCGCAGGGTGGCGATGTGATCTATATTAACGGCTAATCGCATAGAGTGTAAATCAATTATGAAATTTCGTCTGTAGACCGAAAGTAATGAAAAAATGATAAAAGGGATAAAACAGGGGAGATAGATGCACTCTTTTTATGAGCACCTCAAGATTCCTCAACTCCCCAATGAATTCGGTTCCAGGCTCTTTCATGCAGGAAATAGCCGACAGTCGTGTAGATGTTGCTCACGATCATGAAGCCGAGAGCAACATTTACCTTTCCGGTGAACAGGTAAACCGTCAGAAAATCAAGGCAGACAATGATAACCCGGTAGGTGAGCGCCTTGACAACAGAGCGGCGAAGTGTGACGGTTCTTGGCATCATTTCCTCCATTTCCATTATTGATGTTTTCTTCAGAGACCCGGAACACCTGTTCTTAACGCAAATCTCAGCTTTTTGGTGCCGATACAGAAAAATGATCGGTATGGATGATTGCCATGCAGAGACTGTTCTGAAGAACTTGTACATGCCTCTTCAATTAACTTAAGCGCTGCATATCCCCGGCTTTTTTTATGGCTGAAAACGGAAGCAACTTTACGGAATTTTGCTAAGTTGGCTTTGAGAATGATAGCCTTGAACAGGCTTGTCCTGTTTCAAGGCTATCATAAAAGAACATGACCTGAAAAGCCAATAGAAGAGCAGTGTGCTTATGAACAGCGTTAGCTTGAAAAAACTTGAATTTGACCGTGTTGCCAACTATACCGCACAGTTCTGCCTGTCGGCGATGGGGCGTGACAGCCTTCATGATGCTTTGCCTGAAGTGCGGCGCGAGCTGCTGCTTCAGGAGCTTGAACGGGTTCTCGAGTTAAGGAATATGCTTCAGGAGGAGCTTCCCCTTCCCTTTTCATATTTACCTGATACACGGCCGCTGCTCAAAAAACTTGAAGTACTTGAGAGCTTTCTTGAGCCTGATGAGCTGCAGGACATCTACCATCTTCTCTACTCTTCTGTGCAGTTGCGCAGATTCATGTTCAACTGTCGCGAAGTCTATCCGCTGCTGAATGAGTTTACCATCAGACTATGGCTTGAAAAGAGTCTTCAGACAGCCATTCGCAGGGTCATCGATGAGCAGGGACGGGTGAGGGATACTGCGAGTGACGGTCTTCAGATGATTCGCCGCGAGCTCGCAGAGAGCCGGGAACTGCTTCGCAGGAAAATGGAGCGTATTCTCCGGCGCTGCCAGACAGAGGGGTGGCTGATGGATGATACGGTCGCTATCAAAAACGGCCGGCTGACACTTGGGTTGCGGGTGGAATATAAATACAAGATAGCAGGCTATATACAGGACTACTCCGGAACGGGGCAGACCGTCTTTATCGAACCGGCTGAAACGCTTGAAATCAGTAACCGGATCCAGGACCTGGAAATCAGTGAGCGGCGGGAGATCGAGCGCATTCTGAAGGAGCTCTCCGGCACGATCCGTCTTGAGCTTGAAAACCTTCGTCATAATGAAGGTGTTCTCGGTGAGTTTGATGCTCTTTATGCCAGAGCCCGGTTTGCCGTTGAAACAGGTTCGGTGCTTCCCGGAATTGCAGAAGGTCACGCACTGCGTATTGTCAAAGGATTTCATCCCTGGCTGCTGATTTCGCATCGCCGGAAGGAGGTTTTTCCTCTTGATCTTGAGCTTGATGCCGGTGATCGTGTTCTTGTTATATCAGGGCCGAACGCCGGTGGAAAATCGGTGGCGATGAAGACCGCCGGTCTGCTCTGCTGCATGCTTGTTCATGGTTATCTGCTGCCGTGCAGCGAGAGTTCTGTTTTTCCGCTCTTCAGCGATATTTTTATTGAAATTGGTGACGATCAATCTATCGAGAATGATCTTTCCACCTTCAGTTCACACCTTGGCGCCATCAGGAAGATCATTGAGGCGGCAGGCAGCAGTGATCTGGTGCTGATCGATGAACTGTGTGCCGGTACCGATGTCGAAGAGGGTGGCGCTATCGCCCGTGCTGTGATTGAAGAACTGATATTGCGGGGAACAAAAACCATTGTAACGACCCATCTCGGTGAATTGAAAGCCTATGCTCACGAACGTGAAGGTGTCGTAAATGGTGCGATGGAGTTTAACCGTGCCGAACTGGTGCCGACTTTCAGGTTTATCAAGGGCCTGCCCGGCAACAGTTTTGCGTTTGCCATGATGCAGCGGATGGGCTTTCCTCATGTCATGATTGCGCGGGCCGAAGGGTTCATGAAGGGTGAGCGAATCGGGCTGGACAGGATGCTCGATGACTTGAACCGCCTCTATGAAGAGAACCGTCTTTTAAAGCAGCGTCTTGAGGAAAAAACGGCTGTTCTGGAAGAGAGGGAACTCTTATTGCAACTAGCGGAAACGGGACTGGAAGTGAAACAGAGGGAGCTGAAACTCGGGGCATCAAGAGAGCTCCAGAAAGAGGTGGAGCATGCCCGAAAAGAGATCCGCAATATTCTGCATGAAGTAAAAAATGCGGCGTCTGACGAAAAGGCGGTGCAGGGTGCGAGAAAAAAACTGGAGCAGAAAAAGCTTGAAGCAGTAAAGAGTGAAAGCGCTCTGCTGGCCGAAGCTGAGGTGCCTATCGATGTCACAATTCGGGAAGGTGATATGGTAAGGATTCTCGATACCAGCACTTCCGGTGAGGTTGAGAGCATCCAGGGGAACAGTGTCGTTGTACTGTGCGGCAATTTCAGGTTGACCACATCGCTGAAAAACCTTGAAAAAACATCAAAAACCCAGTCACGCAAACAACTGAGGGGGCCTGAACCCAGAGAGAAAAAAGGCGCATGGTCAGCGATAACCGGAGATATTGAGTCCACAAGGCTTGATTTACGCGGACTCAGCGGCGATGAGGCGATCATGAAAATCGACCGGTTTATCGATGCCATGCGTCTTAACCGTATCCATTCAGCTACCATTGTTCATGGCAAGGGAACCGGGTCCCTGCGGCAGAAAACAGCAGAGTTGCTTCAGAAACACCGCTATGTCAAGAGTTTCCGTCTTGGAGAGTGGGGTGAGGGGGGGACGGGAGTCACCATTGTGGAGCTGGAGTAAGGCAGCTCAAAAATCTGTTCCGTCCGCATCATCCTTCCTGATGAATCGGGACTCACTACGATTTTAGAGTTGCCTGTGATAGAGTATTATTATCTTGCATTGAAAATCAGGGTTCAAAACCGTATCTTGTGCCGAAGAGAGCCTGCAATGGCCTTTTGCCGTTTATTCGGCTTTTAACTATGAGATCCATCGTGAAAGAAGAGTATCAGGATATCCTCACCGTACCTAATCAACTGACCGTTTTGAGGATTCTGCTCGTTCCGGTCTTTGTCGCGCTGCTCCTTCAGGCAGATCCATATCTCAAACTGCTCGGTGTCATTGTTTTTGCTCTGGCCTCCCTTACCGATCTCTATGATGGTTATCATGCACGAAAATATGGTGTGACAACCCGTCTGGGTGCGTTTCTCGATCCTCTTGCCGACAAATTTCTCATTACGGCCGCTTTTGTGCTCTATGCCTGGATGGGGTATCTTGCCTTCTGGATGGTGGTGCTTGTCATCATCAGGGATGTTCTGATTACCGGCCTGCGGATTTATGCTGAAATGAAGGACAAGCCTGTCGTGACCAGTATAGAGGCCAAGTATAAAACACTGGTGCAGAATCTCTTTGTCTATGTGATCATGCTGCTGGTACTGATGAAGGAGTCCGTTTTCTCCGGTAAGGGTCTTGCGCAGATGATCAACACGTTTCTCGCGTCCGATTCACTGGACTATATCATGCTCGGAGTGACGGTGTTTACAGTCTATACCGGCATCTCCTATCTGGTAAG